>Ga0208264_1000294_pt1 | contig 18111 bp, 14 predicted proteins | sample LakWasMet31_HOW6_2_FD_183873 | JGI IMG/M metagenome (GOLD analysis project Ga0208264, IMG submission 183873) | Freshwater sediment methanotrophic microbial communities from Lake Washington under simulated oxygen tension - Sediment Metagenome... | ecosystem: Environmental > Aquatic > Freshwater >... | reverse complement strand
ATGGTTTATCTGAAGCTATGCAAGGTGAAATGCTTGAGTTCCCTGGCAATACGTTTGGTATGGCGCTGAATCTTGAAAGAGATTCTGTCGGTGCAGTTGTGTTGGGTTCATATCAACATATTTCTGAAGGTGACACAGTCAAATGTACCGGTAAGATTTTAGAAGTACCCGTTGGCGAAGCTTTGCTTGGACGTGTAGTTGACGCATTAGGAAATCCAATTGATGGCAAAGGCGCGATTGAAACGACTGAAACTTCACCGATTGAAAAAATTGCACCTGGTGTAATTGCTCGTCAATCAGTTGATCAGCCCGTTCAGTTAGGTCTTAAGTCCATTGATGCGATGATCCCAGTAGGTCGTGGTCAACGTGAGTTGATTATCGGAGACCGTCAAACCGGTAAAACTGCAATTGCTGTTGATGCGATCATCAACCAAAAAGGCACTGGCATTAAGTGTATTTATGTAGCAATTGGTCAAAAAAGATCATCTATTGCTAACGTGGTGCGCAAATTAGAAGAACATGGCGCAATGGCTCATACCATCATCGTCGTAGCTTCCGCTTCTGAATCAGCTGCGCTGCAATTTATTGCGCCCTATACCGGCTGTTCAATGGGTGAGTTTTTCCGTGACCGTGGTGAAGACGCATTAATCATTTATGATGATTTAACTAAACAAGCCTGGGCGTATCGCCAAGTATCCTTGTTATTACGTCGTCCGCCAGGTCGTGAAGCATATCCTGGTGACGTGTTCTATTTACACTCACGTTTATTAGAAAGAGCGTCTCGTATTAACGCTGACGAAGTTGAAAAGTTAACCGGTGGTAAAGTTAAAGGTAAAACAGGTTCCCTAACTGCATTACCTATTATCGAAACCCAAGGTGGTGACGTATCAGCTTTCGTACCAACCAACGTAATATCGATTACTGACGGTCAGATTTTCTTGGAAAGCAGTTTGTTCAACGCGGGTATTCGTCCAGCCGTAAATGCTGGTTTATCAGTATCACGGGTTGGTGGCGCTGCGCAAACGAAGATCATTAAAAAACTGGGTGGCGGTACACGTTTAGACTTGGCCCAGTATCGTGAATTAGCGGCATTCGCTCAGTTTGCATCTGACTTGGATGAAAGTACGCGTAAACAATTGGAACGCGGTCAACGTGTTACTGAATTGATGAAACAAAACCAGTACTCGCCTATGTCAGTGGCTCAAATGGCTGTGTCATTGTTTGCAGCTAACGAAGGCTTTCTGGACAATATCGAAGTTAATAAAGTACTGGATTTCGAATCTGCTCTGCTTTCATATATGAAATCTGAACAGTCAGAGCTGATGAATAAAATTAATGCAACAGGCGATTTTAACGATGATATTAAGCAGGCCATAATGTCTGCGATTGAATCTTTCATCAAAACTCATAGTTGGTAACCAAAAGTAGGCGCCTCTAGGCGAAGGGTCATTAAATGGCTGTTGGAAAAGAAATACGCACTAAGATCAGTAGTATTAAAAATACTCAAAAGATCACTCGGGCAATGGAAATGGTTGCCGCGAGCAAGATGCGTAAAACAAAAGACAGAATGCAAGCAACACGACCTTATTCTAAAAAAATTGCCCAAATTATTAAGCATTTGGCTAATGCAAACCCAGAGTATAAACATCCGTATTTAGTTGTGCGTGAAGTTAAGCGTGTGGGTGTCATTGTGATAAGTTCGGATCGCGGCCTATGTGGAGGTCTAAATTCGAATCTTTTCAGAAAAACATTAAGCTACTTAATGCAATGGCAAAAAGAACAGATTGAAGTTGATGTTTGCACCATTGGAACAAAAGCTTCAGGTTTTTTTAGTAATTTAAAAACCAATCTGGTTGGTCATGCTGGAAAATTAGGTGACGCCCCTCATTTAAAAGATATTTTGGGCGTTATTAAAGTCATGCAAGATGCTTATTCTGAAGGCAAAATTGACGAGCTGTACGTGGTTAGCAATGAATTTGTAAACACCATGACCCAGCGGCCAACAGTTGAAAAATTGTTACCCGTTAGTGCTGGTGAAATTGATGACAGTCAAAAGAAGCATTGGGATTACCTGTACGAGCCGGATGCTAAAGAAGTTTTGGATCATCTTTTAACTCGCTATGTTGAGTCCATCGTTTACCAAGGGTTAGTTGAAAACAACGCCTGTGAGCAAGCTGCACGTATGATTGCAATGAAGAGCGCATCAGACAATGCTGGAAATCTTATTAGTGAATTGCAGCTGATTTATAACAAAGCCAGACAAGCTGCAATCACACAAGAAATTTCAGAAATTGTTGCCGGTGCCGCAGCTGTTTAAGAATAAGTTAAAGAGACATAATTAAAGAGGAATACTCAAAATGAGCTCGGGTAAAATCGTTCAGATTATCGGTGCAGTAGTAGACGTAGAGTTTTCGCGTGAAGGACTGCCTAAAATTTATGATGCACTTAACGTAGAAAAACAAGGTTTGATTCTTGAAGTGCAACAACAATTAGGTGATGGTGTCGTAAGAACCATTGCTATGGGTAGTACAGACGGCTTGTGTAGAGGTTTGGCTGTAATCAACACCAATGCACCGATCTCAGTTCCGGTTGGACAAGAGACATTAGGTCGGATCATGAATGTTCTAGGCCAGCCAATCGATGAAAAAGGACCAATTGGCGAAAAAGTCCAATGGGGTATTCATCGTGAAGCACCCAGTTACGCTGAACAAGCAGCTGCTAATGAACTATTGGAAACAGGCATCAAAGTTATTGACTTGGTTTGCCCATTTACCAAAGGTGGTAAGGTTGGTCTGTTTGGCGGTGCCGGTGTAGGCAAAACCGTTAACATGATGGAACTGATCCGTAACATCGCTATTGAACACAGTGGCTATTCAGTGTTTGCCGGTGTAGGTGAACGTACTCGTGAAGGTAACGATTTCTACCACGAAATGACCGATTCAAACGTTATTGACAAGGTATCATTGGTTTACGGACAGATGAATGAGCCGCCAGGAAACAGATTACGCGTTGCGTTAACTGGACTGACTATGGCTGAATACTTCCGTGATGAAGGCCGTGACGTATTGTTCTTCGTTGACAATATTTACCGTTATACTTTGGCTGGTACAGAAGTATCTGCATTGTTAGGTCGTATGCCATCTGCGGTAGGTTATCAACCAACATTGGCTGAAGAAATGGGTGTTCTACAAGAACGTATTACTTCAACCAAAACAGGTTCAATCACTTCAATTCAAGCGGTTTACGTTCCTGCGGATGATTTAACTGACCCATCACCAGCAACCACGTTTGCGCATTTGGATGCCACGGTTGTATTGTCACGTCAAATTGCCGAGTTAGGTATTTATCCTGCGATTGATCCACTGGATTCAACCAGCCGTCAGTTAGATCCTTTGGTTATTGGCCAAGAACATTATGATGTTGCCCGTAAAGTACAAGGTATTTTGCAACGTTATAAAGAACTGCGCGACATTATTGCTATTCTTGGTATGGATGAATTGTCTGAAGAAGACAAGTTAACCGTATCCAGAGCACGTAAAATGCAACGTTTCTTATCGCAGCCTTTCTTTGTTGCTGAAGTATTTACCGGTTCACCTGGAAAGTATGTTTCTTTAAAAGACACCATTGCCGGTTTTAAAGGTATTATTGCTGGTGATTATGATGCTATTCCTGAACAGGCTTTCTATATGGTTGGTACCATTGACGAAGTGTTGGAAAAAGCAAATCTACTGAAAGGTTAATTGTAATCAACTAGATAGGTAAAGCAATGACCATGACCATACATGTAGATGTCGTTAGCGCTGAAAAAGAGATATTCTCTGGCTTGGCTGAAATGGTATTTGCTCCGGCGGAGCTAGGTGAAGTCGGTATTGCCCCACGGCATGCTCCTTTAATCACAAGATTAAAGCCTGGTGAAGTTCGGGTTAAAGTAAATGAAAAAGAAATCTATCCTTTCTATGTGTCAGGTGGGATTTTAGAAGTGCAACCGAATTTGGTTACAGTGTTAGCAGATACTGCAATCAGGGCGCACGATATAGACGAAGCTGCAGCATTAGAAGCTAAAGCTAAAGCTGAAGAGGCTTTGGCAGATAAGTCTGGTAAAATTGATTATGCAACTGCTCAGTCGCAATTGGCTCAAGCAGTCATGCAGTTAAGAACATTAGACCGACTAAGAAAACGCGGCGGTTAACAATGGGCTAAGGCCTTACTAAAAGCCCGATAACGTTTGTACGCTATCGGGCTTTTTTTTGCATTGGAAATAAAAAATGAACATTAAAACAGTTATTTTAGCAGCGGGTAAAGGTACTCGTATGCGCTCGGAATTACCAAAAGTATTACATAAGATTGCAAAAAAACCTCTACTCAAGCATGTCTATGACATGAGCGCGCAGCTGTCGAATAACAGCGTCAAAATAGTCATCGGGCACGGCGCCGAATTAGTCAAATCAACCTTGTCAGATATTGATGTCAGTTGGGTTGAACAGAAACAACAATTGGGAACGGGGCATGCCGTTCAGCAAGTAGTTGATCAAATTGAAGATAATGATAACGTATTAATACTCTACGGTGATGTGCCTTTATTAAAATTGGCTACCGTACAAGCATTGATGGCGAATGTAAGCGAAACCACATTGGCTTTATTGACTGTGATTTTAGATGACCCAACTGGCTATGGGCGGATTGTTCGGGACAGTGCAGGTGGCGTTGTAAAAATCGTAGAACAAAAAGATGCTTCCGATGCAGAAAAGCTAATCAATGAAGGTAATACCGGCATTCTAGCTGTACAAGGCAAGCATTTAAAAAAATGGTTAAGCAAATTAAGTAATAGTAATGCCCAAGGTGAATATTATTTAACGGATATTATTGAAATGGCTGTGGCCGATCAGATCACCGTCATTACGAATCAACCAGATTCAGCAGATGAAGTGCTTGGCGTCAATAATCGTCAACAATTGGCGCATCTTGAGCGTGTTTATCAACTGGAACAAGCAATTAATCTAATGGAATTAGGCGTTACCTTAATTGATCCTAGTCGATTTGATTTGCGGGGCTCAGTTGAAAGCGTTGGTCAAGATGTTGAAATCGACATTAATGTCATTCTGGAAGGCAAAAATCACATAGGTAACAATGTAAAAATTGGCGCTAATTGTCAAATCAAAGATGCCATAATTGGTGATAACGTAGAAATCCTGGCCAATAGCGTTATTGATAATGCTGAGATCGGCGCAGGCAGCAAAATTGGGCCATTTGCCAGATTGCGACCAGAAAGCGTATTGGCTAAAGATGTACATATCGGCAATTTTGTTGAGATCAAAAAATCAACTGTTGCAGATGGCAGTAAGATAAATCATCTAAGCTATATTGGTGATACTACTGTTGGCAGCAAAGTTAACATAGGCGCGGGTACCATTACCTGTAATTATGATGGAGTTAACAAATTTAGAACCATCATTGAAGATGGTGCTTTTATCGGCTCAGATACGCAGTTAGTTGCGCCGGTAACAGTCGGTAAAAATGCTACAATTGGAGCTGGATCAACAATCACAAAAGACAGTCCTGAGAACCAACTCACTCTCAGCAGAGTTAAGCAAGTTTCATTACCAGGCTGGCAACGGCCCGTTAAAAACGGCTAGCCGTTTGTGGAACGTCTAGATTAATTATCGAGGAAAAATAACATGTGTGGAATTGTAGGTGGAATCGCTCAGCGCAATGTTGTACCTATATTGCTGGAAGGATTAAAACGTTTGGAATATCGTGGTTATGACTCGGCTGGTTTGGCTGTAGTACATGATCAAGAAATATATCGTAAACGTGCACTAGGCAAAGTCAAAGGCCTGGAAGAATTATTAGACGCCGATCCGATTGCAGGTAACATTGGTATTGCACATACCCGATGGGCTACGCATGGTAAACCCAGTACGGAAAATGCGCATCCGCATATCAGCCGTAACAAAGTTGCAGTTGTACATAACGGTATTATCGAAAACCACGAGCATTTACGCGGTGAACAGATTCAAAATGGCTTTGAATTTACTTCACAAACAGATACCGAAGTCATCGTTCACCAAATTTTCCATACCATGGAAACCACCGATGGCTTATTAAATGCCGTCAAACAGACAGTTAAAAAGCTGGAAGGTGCTTATGCGCTTGGTATTGTGTGCGCGGATGAACCAAATCTGCTAGTGGCTTGCCGCAAGGGAAGTCCATTGGTCATAGGTGTTGGTATTGGCGAATATTTTATCGCCTCTGATGTGGCCGCATTATTGCCAGTCACCCAGCGCTTTATCTTTTTGGAAGATGGCGATATTGCAGCCATAAAAATTGACGAATTGATAATATATGACGTCAATGACCAAATAGTTACAAGACCTATCAAGGAAAGCCAACTGACCGCAGATTCAGTAGAAAAAGGTGAATATCGCCACTATATGCTGAAAGAGATCTACGAACAACCGTTTGCAATCTCCCAAACGTTAGAAGGCCGCTTTGTAAACAATAAGTTACAAACCAGCTCAATTGGTTATGATGCCGATAAAATATTTGATAGCGTCAAATCTATCCAAATCCTAGCCTGCGGCACCAGCTATCATGCCGGTATGGTAGCGCGCTACTGGTTTGAAAAGTTGGCCGGTGTACCTTGCAATATCGAAGTAGCCAGTGAATTTCGGTACAGAAACCCCATCATGGCAGCGGATACCTTGGTGATAACCATTTCTCAATCTGGAGAAACAGCCGACACCATTGCCGCGCTACAAGAAGCCAAAAAACTGGGTGCCAAATACTCATTGGCGGTTTGTAACGTACCGGAAAGCTCATTAGTCAGAGAATCTGATTTAGTGATGATGACACGTGCAGGCCCAGAAATTGGCGTTGCCTCAACCAAAGCATTCACCACACAATTAGCCACGCTAATGTTATTAGTGATTGCTATCGGCAGACGTTTTAAGCTAACCGAGGAATTGGAAGAACAAATTACCTCAGCATTATTCAGTTTGCCCGGCAAAATTGAAAAAGTTTTACAGCTAAACGAAGAAATTAAAACCCTGTCCGAGCAGTTTGCAGACAAACAGCATGCGTTGTTTTTAGGCAGAGGCACCCATTACCCAATTGCAATGGAAGGCGCCTTAAAGCTAAAAGAGATTTCATACATACACGCAGAAGCCTATCCAGCCGGCGAATTAAAGCATGGCCCGCTAGCGTTAATTGATGCAGACATGCCAGTCATAACAGTCGCGCCAAACAACAGTTTATTGGAAAAACTAAAATCCAATATCCAGGAAGTAAGCGCTCGTGGCGGTCAATTAATCGTATTTATGGATGAAACCCTGGCAGCCTCAAGCGACATCAATGTACAAATAGTTAAAGTGCCGCAAATTGCAAAAGAAATTGCACCCATTGTGTACATAATTCCGTTGCAGCTATTGTCTTACCATGTGGCTGTTTTAAAAGGTACAGATGTTGATCAGCCTAGAAACTTAGCTAAGTCGGTAACTGTCGAATAAAATAACTGTCTGTTATAGGCAAAAATTGTCGTTTTAAAATAAACTATCATACTGAAAAGAAAGTATCATACTGAAAAGAAACTATCATACTAACGCCTTTTGGTTTATAGTCAGCTGACTAGAAAGCCAAAAGGAGTCAGTATGGCAAATAGCCAAGTCTCAACCGCAGATAAAAAGCAATCGCAGAACCAAAAAACAATAGACAAGCGATTCAAGGAAGGGCGTGGCTCAGGTGCCGGTCTTACTTATAAGCCTTATCTGACTGTTGGAGATATTTCTTCAAAAGGCCGATCTCATCGATTGCCAAGCGCAACGGTTGGCAGAGTCCATCATTTACTATCAGATCTTGAGCTCCATATATTTTACCAATTGGATTGGCATCCCAATGTGAAAGATATTCGTGAGCAATTTCCCATACCTCTAAGTGAATCAAGATCGTTGTCTGAACAAATGGGGATTGCGCATCCAAGTTATAATGGATGTGATCAAGTAGTTACAACTGATTTCATAGTCGATATAGAAAGGAATGGCCTAATCAAACGAAAAGCCATTTCTGCTAAGTATGCTGCAGATTTAGATGACCCAAGAACTCTTGAAAAGCTAGAGCTCAAACGACGATACTGGGAATCAAAAGATATTCCATTCCGCGTTGTCACCGAAAAAGAACAAAACGCAAATTTCATAAAAAATATCCAGTGGTTTCATCCGCACCTAACCTCGATGGAGCTAAGCAAAACGGAACAGAAAGAATACTTTGATATTTTCTGTTCAACCTTTTCTTATCATGATACCCAAAAAGTCACCATCATCACAACGAGGCTAGATCATGATATGTTGAGTGAAAGTGGTACTCATTTGTCAATACTTCGTCATTTATTAGCGCAACGGGCTTTCACTTTTGATTTAATCAATCTTTCTGTTATAAATCTGCATGCCAGCCAATTAACTCCTTCCAAACACTGGTTAAATGAGCGTTATGAGTATGTTGTTGGTTAATGATGTCTTCCAGCAAGAAAATTCGCGTTATCGGGTGCTGTGGCGCGATGAATTCAAAGTGTATTGGATTAATATCGATACGGAAGATGCTTTGCCTGAGTCATGCGAAATTTCCAACTTGAACAAACAGCTAAAAGATGGAATGTTGACACCGATAGAAGACCCTTTTCAATCTTTTATATTGTCTCCACCTTCGCAAAATGAATGGGGAAAGGAAATTCAAAAAAAATATTGGGAGATGATTTCAAGTTATGTTCGGAATGAGCCAGGTATTTATGATCGTTTACTACGAGGGAATATGGTCAACGAAATATTGCAAAACCATAGCACAACGAAACAGACCGTCTATTCTAAGTTCAGGGCATTTTGGCAGCGAGGGAAAAATCCTAGAGCACTTTTTCCAAATACGCAAAGAAATGGTGGGCCTGGCAAACTAAAAATGCGTAGTCAAAAGAAAATGGGTAGGCCACGAACAACTTCAATTGGAAAAGGCATCAATATCACAAATGAAATCGCAAACGTATTTAGGGCAATAATCAAGTCACAGTATTTAACGACTGATGAAAACACGATTACCTATACTTACAATAAAGCATTGGTCGCTTTGGGTATCGATAGAGAAAATGTCACCGAAGAAGAACTTGCTGAAGCACCTACTTACGAGCAGTTTTATCACTTTTTACAAAAGGAAATTAGTATAGTAGAAAAGACCAAAAAAAGAGCTGGCGATATTCATTATCAAAAGGATTTGAGCCCAGTTTTAGGTACATCCACCAGTCAAGCTTATGGACCAGGAAGCCTTTATCAAATCGATGCAACAATCGGGGATGTGTATTTAGTTTCTGAAAGCGATAGGACTAGAATTATAGGTAGGCCGGTTATCTATGTGGTGATTGATGTATTCAGTCGATTAGTCACCGGCATTTATGTTGGGTTAGAAGGACCCTCATGGGTTAGTGCAATTATGGCGCTTGCCAATACCATGACAGATAAGGTCAGCTATTGTGCAAAGCATAGTATTACAATAACTCACGACATCTGGCCTGTTGTTGGTAAGCCGGAAGCTATATTGGGCGATAGAGGAGAGATGATAGGAAAAACTGTAGAAATATTAAGTGAAGCGCTTTTTATTGATATATCGAATACTCCAGCGTATCGGGCAGACTGGAAAGGTATTGTTGAGAGACATTTCAAAACATTGCAACTCAAATTTAAACCCTATGTAGAGGGTTACGTGACTGGTGTCATTAGTAAAAAGCGTGCTGGGCCGGATTACCGACTGGATGCAACGTTGACATTAGCTGATATCACAAAGATTATTATTTATTGTGTTCTGGAATACAACACTACACATCCGATAAAAAATTATGATTCCGATGCAGATATTCCGCCTGAATTACCCAATATCCCATTACACCTTTGGAACTGGGGAATACAACATCGAACCGGAAAACTTCGTAGTGTTAGTGAAGAAATGGCAATTATAAATTTACTGCCCCACACTGAAGCATCGGTAACTGAACAAGGTATCAAGCTATTTGGTTGTTTCTACAGTACCGCACATGCAATTAAAGAAGGATGGTTTAATAGGATCGATACAGGGCCAAAAAGAGTGACTGTTGCCTATGATCCTCATATCTGCAACTCCATTTATTTAAGATTGGATGGCAAATACGATAAATTTATTGTTTGTGACTTAACCGAACGGAGTCGACAGTTTCGAGGATTAACCTTTTGGGATGTATGGCGAATAAACAAGGTCAAGAGGCAGGCAAATAAATATGCCGAATTGACCAAAACTAAAGGAGAACTTCATCTGGATTATGAAATTGAACAAATCATTGCTCAAGCAAATGCCAAAAAACCGGATACCAGTGGATTAACAAATACTGAACGTGTCAGAGGTATTCGTGAAAATCGCACCAATGAAATTGCAGAAAATCGGCATAACAATACAGGACTGGTTCCAAATCAAAAAAAGCCGCTGACAAACACGAGTAAAGAAAGTAATGTGGTTTTCTTGTCGGGGGAAAGCCTAGAAGACTTTAGTATTCCCGATAAGCTGGACGAATTGTATGGAGATGATGAATGACTCAGTTTAACGCTCAAATTACTCAAGCTCACTATCAGGATCCAGGTTTGCGTGAATATGCAAACAACCCATTTATCTGTGCTCTTCCGCTTATCAGAGATAGTAAAGCTGCTGCCAGAGAAATGAAAATGCGTCCAACTATCGATGAAATTGAATTAAATCTTGAGCCGCATCTCAGAGTTCACGCCATACAGAGATTAGTTACAGGGTTTTTTCAGCCATTTACACAGCATATTATTCTTGAAGCGAAGTTTGCACTTTTAATACGCCAGGGATATTTAGGCAGAAATCCAAGTACACCAGATTATAAAGTACATCTAAATAATGGTCATGACCGGATAGTCCATAAGGATATTAATTTAACCGTTCGGCAGAATGTTGTCTCAACGGCTTCCGATTTTTCGATTGTCGGTCCTTCAGGGTGCGGTAAAAGCAAAGCAATTTCTAGATGCCTTGATAAATATCCAAGAGCAATATATCACCCCGATTTGCACATCATACAAGTACCATGGATTAAATTGGAATGTCCTAGAAATGGTTCGTTAGTTGAATTGTGCCTAGATTTTTTCATAGTTTTGGATAATCTTTTGGGGACGCAATATCGCTCGAAATATGGAAAAGCCAGATCAGGTGTAGGCGTGCTGATCACAGAAATGTCGCAGTTGTGCAATTTGCATGCCGTTGGAGTTTTGATCATAGATGAAATTCAAAATCTAAGTCGTCAACGGGCTGGTGGTGACGATGCAATGTTGACCTTTTTTTTGTCTCTAACCAACACGATTGGCGTGCCGGTTGTATTGGTAGGCACACCAAGAGCTCATAAGCTTTATTCTAAAGACTTTAAAATCGCTAGGCGAATAACAAGCTTGGGTAGTGTGAGCTGGGATCGTATGGAACAAAATAATAACTGGGGTATGTTAATTGAGACACTGTGGAAGTATCAATGGCTCAAAAAGAAAAGTGAACTTACTGATGAATTAATTCAGGTTCTTTACGATCTGAGTCAGGGAGTTATTGATATTCTTATCAAGCTCTATATGCTGTCTCAGTGGCGTGCAATGATCACTGGGGTAGAAAGCCTCTCTGTTCGCCTAATCGAGGCGGTCTATGCTGATGAGTTAAAGCCAGTTCACCGCATGTTGAAAGCTTTAAAATCTGGAGACCCAACTCAAATAGAAAAGTATGACGATCTTGTGATGCCTAGCATCGAGCAGAAATTTATACAAGCTTTTGATGATGAAAGTACGTACGTGCTATCAAAACCAGTATCTGTATTAAGCAGTGAAAATACAGATAAAAAACAGATCTTAATGACTATTGCGACAGCATTAGGTGTCTCGCAAGATATTGCAATCCCTTTAATTGAGCATGAGCTTTTAAAGAACCCTGATATGGATACAATGCTTCTGGCGAATCACTTAATGAAACTGTTGAATGGTGAAAAGGTTAATTTGGCTAAAAAAACCGGCCGTAGTAAAAAGCCAAACACCGCAGAATGGCAACAACTTGATCAAAAGGACATGCGTTACTTGTTTTCTATTCGAGGCGATGGAACCATGTATGAAATGTTATCAAAAGTGGAAATAGTTTGTAGTGTTGACGACTTTTTAAAGATAGCGTGATGAAATGTTGGCTTATTTCCCAGTTCCTTATGATGACGAATTACTTTATAGCGTCATTGCAAGATATGGGGTTCACCAAGGAATTCTAGCTAATAGAATAATAGTTGAAAATTTATTTGGGACTCGGGAAGCTGCGGCAGTTGTCGATTTTCCTGGGCATCTGTATGCTTTATGTCAGCATACCAGTCATATAACCCAATATACCCCATATGATTGGATTAAACAGCACACGCTGTACCCCGCTTTTCTGGCGTTAATACCAGGTGCTAGGCATCAAAGAATCATTAATTCAGCAAAAAGCGGATATGCCGGTAATGTGCATACTCGAATAGGCGTTTCAGCATTTAACGTAAAAATACCGAAATTACTTAAGGTTTGTCGATACTGTTATGAAGCGCAAATTCATGAGTTGGGCGAACCCTACTGGCAGCGTATATTTCAATTACCTGGCGTATTCTTGTGCCCCATACATAGGGATTTCCTATATGAGACAGATACACTTTATCATCCCGCCGGAAAGTTTGATTTTATTCCAACGATTAAAGCGACATTAACAAAGCAATTAAGGATTGCAGTCAATGATAACTTGATTGACAAAATGATTCAGTTAAGTCAAAACATAGCTGAATTGTTGAATGATAAATTTCAGGGTATAGATGTATTCGATCAATGGACTCACTATTATAAAAATCTGGCAACCGCCAATGCTTATAAGCATAATACCCGTATTGATCATCCACTTGTGAAACAAAGATTGGAATCGTACTGGACACCAAAAGTACTTGCAGATATGGGTATTCCATTGGGTGCCAATTATGATTGGTTAGTAAATTTATTTCGGAAACATCGGAAAAGCTTCCACTATTTATGTCATTTGACAGTCTGGCAAGCTTTTAATGAAAAACCATCCAGTGCTTTTGAAACTGTAGCGGCTAAAATTGTTGATAATCCAAAAATTAAAGTTTATTCACCGCCGAAGTTGGATGAGTTAAACACTCACCGTGATAGATGGAAAATAATTTGTCAGTCAAATATGGGTAAAGGCATTAAATGGTTGAGAAATGAAGGTGGGGCCAATGCAATTTATTCTTGGCTATTTCGTCATGATAATGATTGGCTTAAATCTAATAGTCCCAAACGAGTGAAAAGTGACAATTCTAATGCGAGAATAGACTGGGAAAAGAGAGACTTTGACTTATTGGCAGAGCTTCAACGGTTGAAAAGTATAGGTAAACTCCAGAACCCTAATGGACGCACCAGTAAATCATGGATATACAAACAATTGTTAAAACAGTCGCTACTTGAAAAGCACCTGGACCAGCTCCCCAAAACTAAAAAATACATCGATACGGCATCCGAAACCATAGAAGAATTCCAAAAACGTCGGGTCTTGGCGATTGCTTTAAAATTACATGAGGTAAACAAACCAATCTTAACTTGGGTTATTTTTCGTCTTGCCGGCATTCGTAAAAAATACCAAACTCTGGCGTTAGTAGAATTTATTGATGAAATCAAGAGAAAATTAGATCGTGAATACACATAAACTCTTTAAAAATATCCCTCTTGATTCAAAACTTATTGGATTCGGCAATTGTGCCAGGCTCAATAACGGCAATTGGACAATAACCTGCGTATTTAAAAAACCTAATGGTGACGCAGAGACTGTCGAGCTTAGTGTAGAAATGCTTCCAGCACTTGCGATTGGCCGAGTCTATTCCCAGGGAAAAATTACTCTTCCTCAGCGACAAACCTTAACTGTTTCATTGCCAAAATTTTCAGTTTGGAAATTAAAGAAAAATCTGGATTACCACTGTTGGGTTCGAACAGAAGTTCAGTCAACTGAATATGACCATCAAAAATTGTTTTTTTTTCAAATGGGCAATTACTATGTCTGGCTTCCAAGTATTGAGTTAGCAAGGGCTCTATTTCTAAAAACCATCGAAAGTACGCGGAACGCCTTTTACGAGCCTAACCTGAATAGTCAAATTAATGTTGAAATCGATAATACCGAAGCCACGATTAGACTCGATGAACGCTACCCGAAAAAATTGCTTGATGTAAAAGCACATCAAAAATACCTTGCTTGGTTAATGTTGAATCCTCAGGTATTGAATAGTTATTTGTCTATGTATCAATCTAAGCTCAATTCAAAAACTTTAATAAATGGTAAAGAGATATGGACGTTTGATTTTCAGCCTTTTGAAATGGAGAATGTTTTTTTGAATTGTTTTATACAAATGCGTGGCAAAAATATATTCATCGAAGAAATCGCTTCCGTAGCGAATTTACCTATGACAGACGATTTTAATAAAGTATTTATTGATCATCCGCTCGATATTAAGGTTGAACGAGAATCTTTGGGTGACGGTAAGCAAGGCGGGACAATTGCAATCAGAGAAGTGCAAAACATCGTTCATTAATTACCAGTATTCAGCACCTGCTTTCCCAGTCGACAGGTTATTTAATCTTGTATTATCAATGGGATGAATAATACGTAATGGTAAATTTAAACGCTCTTTTTTAAAAAAACTGGCAAAACTCAGACGCCGTTTTGCACTGCTAGCTTCGAATCGTTGAAAATAGGTTCGGCAAGTTTACGGCCAATTGTTGTAATTTGTTTTCAGTTTGTAATCGCGGGTAATTTTTCGCTTACGTTAGGAATATTTTAGAGTCTGATAAATCATAACTTATTGATTTAATAAGATAGTATGATAGTTTTTTTTAAAAAATTAGGGGTTTTTTCTTGGAAATTGAATTTTTAGTATGATAGTTTATTTTAAATAAAAATATAGAAATTCATATAAATCAATGTGTTATTGTTTGTTGTTAGTATGATAGTTTATTTTAAAGCGACAAAAATGTGTCGTACTGGAACCGCTAGGGCAGAGCTCATCTAATGAGCAATGGCCTAGCGGTTTTTTTGTTTAGTCTTCAGCTCTTTCAATTCAAACTAGGCTATTGATCCCGTAAGTTTAGCATCGTGCATATATTTGGTGGGCAGAAAAGCGTTGCCCACTCTACCTGGCTAGGAAAAAATCTTAGGGTGCCAGCATTGGTGTAAGCTTTGTAGATGGTTTCGCCGGACGATTACTATTCATCTTTCCGCAGCAATAATGCAACGGGGATTAAGGTCGTAAGATGAGTAGAGTGAAGCGGAACCGATCACAAGCGAAGGAGAGGTCAAAATGCTGATGTTGGAGATTTTTGAAAAGGATGGTGTCCTTCATTTTTGTACAGACGAATTTATCGGCATGGTTTAGGTGGGTTTCGGCTTACGGCCTCTACCCATCTTATGGCCTTATGATTTGTGACTGTGTTTTAATATTGATCGGTTTGTTGCGGCAATTGCAAAGATTCTGGGGCATCATCACCAACGGCGAAAGGAGCTTTGCCTGTCCATTGCACTGAATATTGTCCAAGGCGGCGTTTACGTTCCAGAGTTTTACTAACGGCTTGACGCAAGCAATCAAGCATAGCCTGCGTGTCTGGGCTTAAGGGTGGGTTTGTGTGTTCGCTCATGATTGAGCCTCCCGCTGTAATAGAAGTAAGAAATCAGGGTGTAGGACGGTGCGAACATCGCCAGTTTGTTGAAATACCAATTCAGGTCTTGCACCGCTATTCATAAAACATCTTACCTGATCGACCTTAGGCGCGAATACAGTTAACAGATTGTGCAGACTACGCGGAAAACGCCGAATTAAATCAGCTTCAGGGATATTATGCCCACCGTGGATAACACGCTCAGCCACCCGAAGGCGCGACATGTCTGCACTGGGTAAAGCCAGATAGATCAACTCCACTTGCCAACCTTTTGCTTGTAAACGCTTTACCAGTTTAAGGTAACTTCGTCCCGATAGCGTGGTTTCAAAAGCAAAATCCTGATGTGCGGCAATGCAGTCCTCAAGTTCACGCAGGAACAAACGACTGGCAGCCAGCAAGTGCTGTTCCGGCGCTAGCGGCGACAATCCGGCAGCGATCAAGTCGGCGTTAATAAAACGTCGGCATCCCGCCACCGTGGGCAAGTATTCCAGCGCAAAGGTGGTTTTACCAGCTCCGTTTGGTCCCGCAATAATCCAACAGGTTGGTATCTGCATGTCTCCTCACTCATCCAAAATCATGCGTTCAACTTCGAATTGTACTTGTTCTTCGGGATTGGTGTTTAAACGGCTGTTCTTTTGCCCAACATATTCGATGTGTTTATCATCATCCAGTATTTTAATCTGTACTCTTTCGATGCCTTTCTGTCTGAAGTCAATTCCTTGGTTTTCGTTCATTTATTGTCTTGTTTAGTTATGAGTGATGAGTGATATAGTCCAGCGGGTACTTGACCAGCATATAAAGAAAACAACGATTTCAATGCTTATAGGTTATCACCCTGACACAACAAGCGTCATTAGCTATGCTAAATTCTGGCTCGGCCTCAAACAAGAGGTAAGTAACTTTCTGCTCGGTGCGCCATCCGATTGGTTTAACCAACGCGAGAAGGTGCACTAAAAATAGCATATGCTGAGGTACGAAGCGCATCGTTGTTCGAGATGTAACACAAGTGATGCGCTTCGTGCCTAAGCATATCTTATGATATTCAACATGCCTCCGAATACGCTGGCGCTAATCGGAGCTACACGAGATGTCGGGCAAGAATCAGTTGTTGGTAATAATTTTTTTAACATTTGTGGGAGCGGCTTTAGCCGCGATTGTTGCGGCTAAAGCCGCTCCCACAATAATAATTATGTTAAGACACTTATTGAACATCTACTTCGTTGTCGCCCGGCATGTATTAAATTTAAAACGATACCAAATCAGCTTTAAACCTTCGGCATAGCCCGCAGTTTTTCAACGACCTTATCACCAAACTCAACGGTGCTAATCATAGTAACGCCACTACCAGGCTTGGATAAGTCCGCCGTTGAGAAGCCATCGCCAAACACGCTTTGCATGGCGGCCCAAACGTTTTTGGCTTCCGCTTCCATGCCAAAGCTGATTTCAAGCATCATCGCTACAGATCCAATCATGGAATAAGGGTTGGCGATGTTTTTACCGGCGATGTCTGGTGCAGAACCGTGTGATGGTTCGTAGTAGGCTTTGTCTGGGCCAACGCAAGCGGATGGCATTAAGCCTAGTGAGCCTAAAATACCGCCGCCTTGGTCGCTTAAAATGTCGCCAAACATGTTTTCCATGACCATGACATCAAACTGGGTGGGTTTTAAGCACAGTGCAGTTGCTGCGGAATCGACCAAATAATTGATGACTTCAACATCTGGGTATTCTTTAGCCACTTCTTCCATGACTTCATTCCACAAGACACTGGACATCAATACATTGCTTTTATGAATGTTATGCAGCAATTTGCGGCGTTTGCTGGCCAGTTTGAATGCTTCGTGCATGATGCGGCGGATTTGCTCTTCATCATATTCCAGGGTTTCGCGCACATAACGTAAACCTTTGTCGTTGATGCCGCGTTCTTTGTTGCCAAAATACAGGCCGCCGACTAGCTCGCGCACCATGATTAAATCAATACCTTCACCAATGATTTCCGGTTTTAATGGGGAAAAATGCGCTAAAGATTTTGGCAATGATACCGGACGGAAGTTGGCGTAGGTGTTGTAGCGACGGCGCATGGGCAGTAATGCACCGCGTTCTGGTTGCTTATCAACGGGGATTTTTTTGGATTCTTCGTGGCTTAGGCCAATTGGGCCTTTAAGAATGGCATCGGCTTGGTCGCAAATGTCTATGGTTGCTTGCGGGAAAGCATCGCCGGTGGCAAAGTAAGCGCAGGCACCAAATAAGGCGGGCATGAGTTCAAATTTTACGTCATTACGTTCTTCAATTAACTTAAGAACTTTAATGGCTTCTTGAGTAATTTCAGGGCCGATGCCATCACCGGCTAAAACTGCAA
>Ga0208264_1000293_pt1 | contig 18179 bp, 23 predicted proteins | sample LakWasMet31_HOW6_2_FD_183873 | JGI IMG/M metagenome (GOLD analysis project Ga0208264, IMG submission 183873) | Freshwater sediment methanotrophic microbial communities from Lake Washington under simulated oxygen tension - Sediment Metagenome... | ecosystem: Environmental > Aquatic > Freshwater >... | reverse complement strand
TTTCCCGGCGTGGGTCTTTGAGGTCTTGAAAATACAGCATCGGATTGGGCAACATCCTTGTTCTCTCTGCAAATCGTTAATTGTATGCTCCTTTACCTGTCAAAAGCGAGATAGCGCGATTGCCCTGGCTTAGGAAGTCATTACGTGAAACGTATCAGGCTGTATGGTAAAATTATCGGTTTTACCAGCATCGACCAATAACATTATGTTTTTAAAAGAATTTTATAACCCCCATGAAAGCAGTGTCAGTATTGCCGCCGAACAAGCCAGTATGTTCGCCAAAGAAGTGGCGCATGATTTCAACCCTTTACACGATGTTGATGCCAAACGTTTTTGCGTACCCGGCGATTTGCTTTTTTCACTGGCATTGGAGAAATATGGCCTTAGCCAAAATATGCACTTTATCTTTTCTGGCATGGTCGGGCATGGTGTGCTGTTGAACTTTCCCGACACCGATGCCGAGCAGATTGATGTGAACGACAATCAGGGTAAAACCTATTTGCAGATCGAACGTTCGGGAAGCATTAGTCGGGATTCAGCATTGATTGAAAGCTTTACTCGCGATTATGTGGCTTTCTCAGGACAAAATTTTCCCTATGTGCTGGTTCCGTTATTAGCTAAGGAAAACGTTATGTTCAGCCTCACTCGGCCGCTGGTGATTTACGAAAGCATGACCCTGTCATTTGATCATCTTGATTTTCGGCAAGCGTCCGTGGAAATGATGGATCCGAAGATGGAAGTCAATGGCAAACGCGCTTCGGCTTATTTACACTTTCAGATCAAGACGGGCGAAAATGTGGTTGGCACAGGCTTTAAAAAACTAGCGATCAGTGTGTTGAATGGTTATGAATCTGAGTCGATGCAAGCATTTGTCGATGACTATCTGGCCAGGAAAAACGGTTATCTAGATAATTTGGCGGTTCTGCCGCAGTAAGTTTGTCAAGCTGGCTTGGAATATACTCAGCAACTTTCAACAGAAACCGAATCACGTCATGCCCGATAATAAAATCGTGTAAGAAATACTCCCTGCCAGGCAATCTGAAAGTGCAACCTTGATCGATTCCTTTGGCTAGATCGCCGAAGCCATTCCAGTAAGCAAAATTGGAGCCACCGAGTCTGTTCCGCGTTCATGGAAGGTTCGAGGAAAATCGGCATAGCGATCTAACGACCCAAGCTCAGCGACCCGGTCCACGGTACGCGTGGATTGCAACCACAGCGCGATGGCGTCAGCCGAAATCGCCGCGACCTTCGGACAGCCAATAAGCTTAAGAGCGCGCACGAGAACCCCCGTGAACTCCCGTGAAGAATTACCGAAGATAGGTCGGGCTAACATACACGCGTTCATTTTTGGATGTCAAGAACCACCTCCAACACTAATAATCGAGAAACCGCACCTGTCCAGTATTCAACTCATAGACTCCTCCAATCAAGGTTACGCGTTTCTCTCGCAGAGCCCTCTTCGCTTCCGGAAGAGCGGTCAGTTGCTGCATCGACCAGCGCACATTTGCTTCCACGGCGGCGTTCAGCAATGCCTTGTGATCGAGTTTCAGATCAAGCTTCGATAGGCCCGGCCTGATTAAAGCCAGCAAGGCTTCGATATGTTCAAGTTCCCTGGGCTTACCGAGCATTTCCTCGACTGCGGCGGTGACTGCCCCGCAGTTTTCATGGCCCATCACCACCACCAGCGGCGTATGGAGATGAGCCACGCCATATTGCAGAGTGCCGACTACGTCTTCCGCGATGATATTGCCGGCAAGCCTGATCGTGAAGACATCGCCGAAACCCACGTCGAAAATCATCTCGGGCGGCACGCGCGAATCGCTGCACCCGAGAATCGTCGCAAAGGGCTTCTGTGCCTGCACCAATCGATGGCGCCAGGAAGCATTTTCATGCGTATGGATAGACTGATCATCCATGAAGCGCCGGTTACCGGCCTTCAAGCGGAGCAGCCCCTCGACTGCATTGCATGGATAAGGCTCCAGACTGACGGAGCCGGAGCGAGGCTCTTGAGTTGCACAGGCTGGGATCATGCCCAAACCGAGACAACTCGCGCCGACGAGCCATTCCCTGCGGGTCATGCCGTGTTTTTTCATGGCCGCTTCTTTTTCTAAGATTTAGGCACGAACGAATGCGTTGATCACTCGTTTTCCTCGATAATCGCCTTGACTCGCCCGGAGTTGACCGCTTCGACCAAGGCCGCGTGATCGCGCTCGGCCTGGTCCGCATAGTCCATAGCGAATGTGCCGATCGCCTGATCGAAGCTGTCCGATTTACCCAAATAGCCGCTGATCATTGCCGCATCTCCCGACCGGGCATGAGCGCGGGCCAGGGTCCAGCCGCAGAGTTCAGCATAAAGGTGAAACTGCTGGAGTGTACCGCCTTCGACCGGTGCGGACATTTTCATGTCGCGCAACTGGCGCACGAAGAAATCGCGGCCGCTACTAGCCACCCGGCCCCAACCCAAAAAAATGTCGCTGGAGGATTGTGTCAGCCGTTGCCCCATCACCACGCGCTGCGCGTGATTGTCATAGCGGCTTTTGCCAGCATAGGGCTCCAATACCGAAGGACAGGCTTCCTTGAACTGCAGCAACAAAGGATGGTTCTCCGCGGAGAAAAACAGCCCGACGAAACAGCGCGTGCCGACGCTGCCGATGCCAACGACCTTGATCGCAGAGTCTTCCAGGCGGTAGCGGTCGAACAGCACCCGACGCTCGTCGGAGAGCGATAACCGATAGGCTTCAAGTCCTTCGCGAACCCGCTGTTGATACACGTCTTCTTGTGCATGGAACATTATCGGCGGCTGATCGAGCAGTCGATGGCGACCGCCCACCGCTCCGGCAATTTTGGGCATCAGTTGTTCGCCGACGCGCTGCTGCGCTTTCTCGACCAGCCTCTCGCGGAATCTTCTAATTTTCTCATCGGGCGCCATCTCAAGCAGGGTGTCGGCGTCCAGGCGGTCGTACCAGATTTCCAAAGGATTCATCTTCGAATACTCCCGCAATTTCTCCCGATACGCCCGGACGCATTCGACGGCTACGGCTTGGGCGTCCTCGTCACTCTGACGTCCATCGCGGACGGCGACCACGAAACTGGCCGCCAGGCGTTTGATATCCCATTCCCAGGGGGCGGGCAATGTTTCGTCGAAATCGTTGATGTCGAATATCAGATTGCGTTCGGGGGTCGCGAAAAGACCGAAATTCATCAGATGGCAGTCGCCGCAGGCCTGCACCCGCAGACCGCTAGCCGGCGTGGTCGACAAATCGTAGGCCATCAGGCCTGCGGATCCACGCAGGAAGGTAAAGGGGCTGCGCAGCATGCGCCCGTAGCGTATCGGCACCAGTTCCGGCAGGCGATCCTTATTGGATTCTTCCAGAATGTCTATGGGATCCCGGCGATGCGCCGGCGCTTTCCAACCGGCATGGCTCGAGCGCGGCACTTTTGTGCGCAGTTCCTTTCCGAATGCAAGAGATTCGGTGCGCGCACGGAAGACTATGGGTTGAACCTTTTCGGCAGCTGCGGAGGATTCCGTTTTTTTTGTTTTTTTCTTGGTGGTGACCATGAGTTTGCTCCGGTAAAATTGGCTAGAGTTGTTTATGCAGCTTGCGTCTATTTGACATAATTTTTTAACTAAACAGGTAGCGCTCCTGCTCTTGGTTATCACGCGCCAAGTGTCGTCCGATGCAAAGATAGAAATCGCGGCCTTCTGTAAGAGCATCATTGTGTTTGGCCAGCGTGTTTTCCCAGCGCACGTCGAAGGCCTTGAGCATGTTCTGGAAGAAGCGCGCCCGCTTGCGGTGGATATCGGTGATATACTCGCTGTGCACAAGGTCTTCTTTCGGTGCCGCTAGCGATAAGTCCAGCGACGAGAGTCTATCTTCGAAGGTCGAAACCTTGTGCTTTTCGTCCTTGACCCGCAACGGCCGGATCATGTCGCCGCCTGCGGTGAATAGGTCGGCATGGATGCGGGTGCCTTGCGGCACCTTGTACAGTCCGGGCTCAAGGCGTTGGCTGCCGGCAACGACGCCGTCCAAGGTGGCATCGTTGATCTGTGCGGCTTGGCGTTCACCGCGCAGATCGGCTGGTGGACGGTTCGGATGCTCGGCATGAGCTTTAGCCGCCTGCAACAACGCAAACAGATATTTCGCTCTGGCGTTGGCCACGAGCGCTTCGCCCAGGTAATGCGGGAGAAGCAAAGACTTCTCACCCAGCGTTTCGACGATGCATAACTTCAGCATGACATTACCCAGGGCCTATGGATAAACTTACCGGAAGCGTCTTTGGGACTCTCTAGTTCCCGGTCAGTCGAATGATCAAGGTCGATGCGATCGAGACTATGCCCCACAGAACTTGCATGTCCGCCCCGCTCCCCTAGCCTTAATCCAACCTATTGCACGGTATAACCGCGGCCTGTCAGACAGGCACCTAAAGCACGATTATAATTATTCGCCGCCTCATTAGCTGCGGCTGACGAAGCGGCTTGGTTTGCATCTTTTTGAGCGAAGCGCCGTTTCAATCCGCCCGCTGTCGCTCCGATGGCCGCGCCTGTACCCGCATCGCCAGCAATTGCGCCGATCGCAGCTCCCGCAGCCGCGCCTCGCGCTCCACCTCTCAATGTCTCCCGGCCAAGGCTGCCTTGTTGTGTATTGGGTTGCGAAGCAGCACCACTGCTGGGATCATAACCGGTCTGCTGAACAGCCCAGGTGTGACATTCATAACGGTCTTTAGATTGCTGGTCCGGCGTTTGTCCCCGCGCGGGATAAACCATCAGGTTTTGCGCAAAAACCGATAAGGGCAAAGCCGCCAGCAAGAGCGCAGATACCATATTTATGGGTTTAAAACGTGTTTTCATCAAGATACCTTTATAAAATATTTAAGTCGTTAAGCAGGGCCTTTGAAATCGTCGAAAGCCTCATTTGCTCTCTTTGCTGCATCATCTATTCCGGATAAATGCGGGTAATTTTGGAACCCTGCAAACCCAGTCCCGCCATTAATCCTCTCTGGCCGAAGATAAATGCATACACATTGTCCTTCGCGGTCGTGGTAGTCAGCGTTTTGGCCTTGCCTGCATCGACGACGACAATGCTTGGACCCACACCGATTTCCCAACCTTCGCTTCGATCCAGATATTCCAACGCGGAGTCATTCATGAAAAACAACGCATAACCGAAGGCCTGCACACCGGCTTGCATGCCATAGGATGCCGAGACGCTGTTGTAGTAACCGGTGGTTCGGCCCCTGACTCGTAAAGCGCCGCCCCGGCCGTATTGCGCGCCCACCATGAAGCCGGCTTTGACGATGCGAGGAAATACCAGAATGCCTTTCGCTTTCTTTGCCAACGATCTGGCGGCGGGGGTACTCTCATAGAGATCCTGTAACGCAAAATCGACGTCACGATCAATCTCTGCGGCAGTCCCTGACATGGTTGAACCGCCAATGCCACCGACACCGCTACCGCCACCGCCTTGACAGCCGAAAAGAACCAGCAAACTGATCAATAAAATTGCCAACCGATTTTTATTTAACATGTTTTTCTCCTTATCATTTTTTCAATTGCACATCCTTTAACGCCTGCCGGCAGCGTCCGCTGACTTTTTCATCATGCTGCTCCAGGCAAGCCAGCAGACGCCCTTCCCCGACTTCAACGGAGGGGCAGTATTTTTCGATGTCGTCGTCACACTCGTTGACGGTGTATGCTAGCGCCGCCACGGCCCGCTCGAGTTGCGCCGCCGAGTCGTACAGAGCATATTCGCAGCGCGCGGAAATTTTGTCGCCGTGAGCATAAATGCACGCGAGAATACGGTCATCGCCCGGCGTGACATCCTTGCAATAAGTATACAGTTCGGATTTACAGCCTTGACGGAAGGTCTCCAACGGGCCGTTAGCGGTATCGGCGCGGCTTTTTGACAGCGGCGCGGCGCAGGCGCTAACAGACCAATATAGCCACACAAGAAGGGCAAAATATTTCAGAACCATTGTTTTATTCCTCGTAGTGTCGGTTGAAGAAAAAGGTTTGAATTTGCAAAATTGATTTGGCGTGAAAGCGCTAGCATGCCGATGTCGCTTCAATCTCTTTCGGTAGGCTTGGTTCAGAATCCAGGCACTCCCTGCTTAACCATGCCCTTGCTGTTATTATCGTCATGCAGCATGGATTGCTCCGCCCAATACGACTTACGAGTAACTTACGCCAATCTACCGAGAATCTTAACTCGCGGCTATTGGACTTTAGGCTTAGATCCTTTAAAACGGCGCTAAAACTTCAAGTTTTACATCAAGGACAAGGAGGGTTTAAAGTGAATATCCTCTATCCGGTGCGGTGTTGTGTGAATTTTTCACATATTTGTAATGATGTTTTTTGTTAACACAAATGGTATCTTTAGGCCGTTTATACCAGCCTCATTTTTGACTCTAGGACCGCTTTGACATGGATCGCTTCGAACGCATCTATCAACTGCATCACATCCTGTCAGGCCGCCGCACGCCGATCGCCAACAAGGAACTTCAAGAACGGCTGGAATGTTCCGAAGTCACCGTCAAGCGCTTAATCACCGTCATGCGCGATCATTTCGCCGCTCCGATCGTGTATGACCGGCACTTGAACGGCTACTACTACGACAATCAAAACGGCGCGCATCCCTACGAGTTGCCGGGGCTGTGGTTCAACGCCGAGGAATTGTGGGGCCTTTTGACCTGCCACACCCTGCTCCAAAAGCTGTCTCGCGGCCTTTTCGGCGACCATATTATCCAGTTACAAAAGCGCGTCGAAAAACTGCTGGCGCTCGATCAAAGCAGCGCCGGGCGCAAACTCGAAAGCGTTAAAATCCTGACGATGGCCGCCCGGCAAAAAGGCATCAATCCGCTGTTCAACAAAATTGCCTCCGCCCTGTTCGACCGCCAGCAACTGCAATTGACTTATCAGGCGCGCAGCCATGGCGAAACCAGCGCACGCACCGTCTCCCCCCAGACTTTGGTCTATTACCGCGACAACTGGTATCTCGACGCCTGGTGCCACAGCAAAAATGCCCTGCGTACCTTTGCGATTGAAAACATCAAAGCCGCGAGCCTGCTAAACCAGCCCGCCAAAGTCTTTACCCGCGAACAACTCGAAGACTACTACGCCTCCGCCTACGGCATTTTCTCGGGCAAAGCGCAGCACCTCGCCAAATTAAAATTCACTCCCGAACGCGCCCGCTGGATCAGCGACGAACACTGGCACTGCGACCAGCAAGGCCGCTGGCTGGATGACGGCAGCTACGAACTCACCCTGCCCTTCAGCGACCACCGCGAACTGCTGATGGACATCCTGAAACACGGACGCCACGTTGAAATTATCGAACCGGAATTTTTAAGACAAGCCGCCCGGCAGGAAATCCAGGCGATGGCGGAGATTTATCAAAAAAATTTAGCGCCGTAGCGTGGAATGATACGGTGGTTATGGATAATGCTATTTACCGCCCTAAACCTCAGAGAAACCCATGACGTCAGCTCCAAACATGAACGAACCTCTGCTTTATTACCGCTATTGGGGAAAGGCCAAGCCGGATGCTGATAGCCAAGGTCCGGCTTATCATTTGTTGCCTTATCATTGTTTGGATGTGGCGGCGGTGGCTGATGTTTGGTGGGAATCAAGCCCAAGCCTCCGCCAGCAATTTATCCACGCCATTCGAGCCGGCAGCGAGCAACAAGCAAAAGCCTGGGTCATGTTTTTTGTCGCCTTACATGATTTAGGTAAATTGGATATTCGTTTTCAAAGCAAAGCACCCCATGCATTAAAGTCGTTGCAGCCGGATGTTACTAGCTTTTCGACAGAACCTTATTATCACGGGCCAAGCAGCTATGCCTGTTTTATTCACGAACTGTCTCTATATGACATTGAGTTTGTCTCGGAAGATGCCGCGATAGAATGGTTTCAGCAAGTCGCAGGGCATCATGGAGTTATACCCTATGATGGCGACTATATGCCCCCTCCTTCGTTTAATGATGAATCCATCAAATCGATCATTGCAAGAGACCGGCAGGCTCGAATAGACTGGATAACCGCTCTCCAACAACTTTATCAAGTCGATTTCAGCGCTATTCCTGAAAACGTTCCGCCGATGTTGGCGGGGTTTTGCAGCGTATGCGATTGGATTGGCTCATCCAATGAGCATTTTTTGTATGAAACAAAACCCAACATTGATTTGGCGGCTTACCTGAAAGCGCGGAAAATCCCGGCGATACAGGCGCTCACCGAGTTCGGCATTCTTTCACAGCTTCAGTCCAATCAAACGCTTGAATCGCTATTTTTCACGTCCGATGGGTTACCTTATAAGGCACACGGCTTACAAACACTCATTGAAAAATTGCCGTTGGAGAGGAATTTGACCCTGATTGAAGCCCCGACAGGCTCTGGCAAGACCGAGGCCGCGCTGGTCTATGCCGCCCGATTGCTGCACGAAGGTTTAGCCGAAAGCATCATTTTTGCCTTGCCGACACAGGCCACCGCCAATGCCATGCTGGACCGTTTGGAAGCAATGGCGCAGCATTTGTTCGACGATGGCGCAAACGTCGTCTTGGCGCATGGCAAAAGCAAATTGAAAGACACACTGGAAAAAATCTTAAGCACCGATAAAACCACCGCGCAAGGTCGGGAAGAAGCCGCCCAGCAAGCTGTGCATTGGCTAGCCGCCAGTAAAAAACGCGCATTTCTAGGACAAATCGGCGTGTGCACCATTGATCAAGTGCTGTTATCTGTTCTGCCCGTTCGCCATAAATTCGTCCGGGGTTTCGGCATCCAAAAAAGCGTACTGATTGTTGACGAAGTTCATGCATACGATAGCTATATGTATGGATTATTAGGCGAAGTGCTGGAACAACAATACCACGCCGGCGGCAGCGCCTTACTGTTGTCGGCGACATTGCCCCATAAACAACGGCAATATCTGGCGCGAAACTGGGGTAAGGCGGTTGTCGAGGATACCAAAGCTTACCCGCTCATCACGCAAATTACCCCTCATAAATCACCGAGCCTTTTTTCGATTGCTGACCTGGAACAATTACCCAAACGCCGCGAAGTCATACTCGAAACGTGGCAGTTGCCGGAATTGCAATTGGGTGACGACAATCTGCAAGCCATCATTTCCGCAGCCAATCAAGGCGCTAAAGTCGCGGTCATTTGCAACTTGGTCGCGGACGCTCAAGTGTTGGCGCAACGTTTGGCTAACCCTGAGATCAATTCGGGCATTGCGGTTGATTTGTTTCACTCGCGTTTCCGGTTTATAGACCGTCAGCAGATTGAGGAAGCGATCAAGGCACGGTATGGGAAGGAGCAGAATACACGCGCTCAAGGCGGGCGTATTTTAGTCGCCACACAAGTCGTTGAACAAAGCCTGGATCTCGATTTTGATTGGCTGATTACCCAACTATGTCCGGTCGATTTGCTGTTCCAACGGATGGGTCGTTTGCATAGGCACATACGAGCCAGGCCGGAAGGGTTTGAACTGCCCCGTTGCGTCGTGATTGTGCCGGAACATGCGCAAAAATACGGAGGCAGCCAGTACGTTTATGAAAATATCCGCGTCATGAGGCGGACCGAACATTTGGTCCGCAACCATTCCAGCGTTGTGTTCCCCGAAGCTTATAGGTATTGGATAGGCGAAGTTTACCTAGAAGACCCATGGCCGGATGAAGCGCCGGAAATGACCGAGGCGCACGACAAATATCAACGCGAAGTCGAAGACGTTAAACGTAGCATTGCCCGAACCGTAACGCAATATAAAGCCAATCCGTTGCCGGATGAAAGCGATAAAGCCACGACACTAACCCGAGACGGCGAAATGAGTTTGACCGTATTGCCGGTATTGGAGCGCGGCAAGAAATTTTATACGTTAGCCGATGAATGGTTGGATAAACACGGCAAAGAGTACTGGGAACAAATCAGTTTGCACAGTGTGTCCGTGCCTAGTTCATGGGAAAACGCGCTGTCAGGATGCAAGAAAGATGACGGTGTGTATTATTTGGTCATGACGGCGGACGATGGCGGATGGTTTGCCGAACTCAAGGATCGGCAAGTTTGTTATCGCATGGATTTTGGCTTGTTTGCAGCAAAATGATTAAAATAGACAAAATAATTATTTTAATCGGAGGATATGATGAAAAAGGTCAATGCCACCCAAGCCAAGCAATATTTCGGCGAGTTGTTAAACAGCGCTCAGCAAGAGCCCGTTGCCATCCAAAAACATCAAAAGGACTTTGCAATCTTGTTGTCGTCGGCGCGTTATCAGGAGCTCTTGGCTTTTGAAGACAAGTGTTTGCACGAATTGGCCGTGCTCGCCGAACAGGAAGGCTTTATCGGCACCGAGGCCAGTTTAAGTTTATTGGATAGCATTTGATGCGCCAGCTTGATTTCACTAAATCGGCGGAAAGAAGTCTACGCAAGCTGGCCGAGTCGGACATCCGCATCGCCAAGCAGCTGAAGATCAAAATACTGGCCTTGCTGCATGAACCGCATCCGCAAGACTCGCTAAAAATGGCTGGAAACCCCGAATATTTGCGGGTTCGTGTCGGCAAGTATCGGATCATCTATCGTTATGACAATGACAAGCTCTACATCGCCCTGATTGCGAAACGGGAGATCGTTTACGAAGAATTCGCCCGGCTAATGAGCCGGCAATGATGGAAAGCAAATTAATCCTTCTGGAATAGCCCATGAACCTGCTGACAGACGACTGGATACCCGTTGAGTTGAACAAAACCCAACAGCGCATTTCCTTACAAACGCTGCTTTGTGAGGACCGTGATTACAAAATCAAAACCTTCCGCGACGACATGGAACTGGCAACCTTGCAATTGCTGGTGTGCATTGTGCAGGTGGTGTTCATGCCGGACGACAAAAAGGCATTAAATAGCCGCTGGCAAAATCCCATGCCTGTAGACGAGTATCAAGGCGGCATAGAGCCCTACCGTGACTGGTTTAATGTGTCGCATCCGAAAACGCCGTTCATGCAAACCGCAAGCGTCGCACCCGAAAAAGGCAACAAAAACCGGGCGTCGTTGCAAAAATTGTTTATGGGCTTGCCGGAAAAAAGCAGTTCTAGTCCGACCTCCAGTGCGTTTTTTGATACGCCGGATGAAATTACCGCCATCCATCCCGGCGATGCGGCGATTGCCCTGTTCCAGCAGGCCACCAACGGCTTTAGTCTGGGCGGAGTTGGTTATTCGGTCGGCTTAAAGGGCTCCATGCCGATGACGACGTTAATCGTCGGCGAAACTTTGAGAAAAACCCTGTGGTGCAATGTGTTGAGCCGTGAGTTTCTTACGCCTTTCCGTATCCTCGATGCACCGCTGCAAGAACCCACCTGGATTACACCGCCGCACAGCAAGATTGCCGATGAACACGCCCACCACATAGGTTTGGCAAGAGGCCTGTTTTGGCAGCCGGCCAAAGTCAAACTGGAAATGGCGAATGGTGAGGTGACCGGCTTTAATAAAGAAGCAGGAACCTGCACGATTAAAGGCTTCTGGCAGCATCCGCATACGCCCATCGATATTGCCCGCATGCAGGCCGATAACCCCAAAGAAAAGCCGTATCTTTCCGCCCAAGGCAATCAGCCTCTATGGGGTCAAATGCTGAGTTATTTTTTTAGCGATAAAGACATAAAAACAGTAGAAGCCAACAGAGCAGGAGCAAGCCGCGCATTGGTTGTTCAGCAATATCAAGAAGTTTGGCGTGCAGGCGTTAAATTAGCTGTAGGGGGATATATTAAAGGCGGTTCCACCGAGAGTTTAGCCGGGCGCAGGCATGAGCTTTACAGCCTATCATCAGGCTGGGAAACAAAGACCTCTGAGATGGATCAGCTCATCAAAATGGGTCTGGATGCTCAACGAAAACTAGATATTGCCATAAGCCAATTTGTCGATTTGGCGGAAACGGCGTTCAAAGAGCGCCGGGAAGGCAAGAAAAAACAGCTTTCTGGTAAAGAAGGTCATTTCCGTAAAAGCTTGCGGGCAAAAGCCAAACAAATCTATTTCGACAATTCCGAAGCCATCATGCACAGCATCCTAAAGAACCTGGTGTTTGATGACATCGCTCACTATCAAAAAAAATTTTCAGACTTAGCCAAACAAGTTTTCGAGCAAATCGTCAGCCCCTACGAACACGAAGACAAAATGCTCGAACCGACATTGGTCTGCCGCCAGTTTCTAAACAATATGCTCAACAAATTAAGCAAACAGTCGACGGGAGTTAACGCATGAGTCATGCACAAACCAAAGAAGCAACTCAACGGTTTTTAGATACCCTGCATGCCGAATTCGATGGGTTAAGCAACGGTGACAAAGCCGCTATTCGCCGTACGGTCGAACCCGACGACTTATTGTTGAATCCGGCATTTTACCGATTAGTTCAAGAAACCCTGAGCCGATTTCAAGAACCCGAATTATCCAAAGCGCGCGACTTCTTCAAAAATCTCTCGCAAGTGGCGCGATTGGTCTACCTACTGCCGTTTATCAAGCACCAGCCACTCGGCAAATCACTGGGAACTGTTTTAAGGGAAAACGAAATCAGCGAAAGACGCTTGTTTTTGGTAACGCGCTCCGAATATCCGCAAGACTTGATTCAACTGCGTCGATTGTGCCAACAGTTCCAGGAAGAATCAATGGATGTTGTAAAGCTAGGCAGGCTATTGCTTTACTGGGGCAAGGATAAAACGACCAGCGAAGGCAGCAAGCGTCAATTGATGAAGGATTTTTATTTGTCATTCGCCAGTGAAAAAATGGAGCCCGTCGATGCCGATAATTAGTCGCTTTCACGGGATTGTTATCACCATGTACTGGTCGAATCATGCGCCGCCGCGTTTCCATGATTTGAAACCCGTTCAGCCTTTGGAGTAAGTCATGATTCTGCATGTGACAGATGTTCAATACCTGCAAAACTATCAACTCAAACTGACGTTTAACGATGGCGTCGCCGGTATTGTCGATTTAAGCAACGAACTTTGGGGAGAGATGTTCGAGCCGTTAAAGGATCCAGTGTTATTCAGCCAAGTCAGGCTGGACAAAGAGCTGGATACCATCGTCTGGGTAAATGGCGCGGACTTGGCTCCGGAATTTTTACACAACCTGATTCAACACGTACAGGAAGAAACGCATGTCCAATAAAAACTTCGTCAACTTTCATATTTTGATGTCACACAGTCCTTCATGCCTGAACCGCGACGACATGGGCATGCAGAAAACCGCGATCTTCGGCGGTACGCGTCGAGTGCGAATATCGAGCCAGAGTTTAAAACGTGCGCTACGCACCTCGGCATACTACGAAGATCAATTCGGCAAGCCTTCCGAACGCACCAAGCAACTGACCCTATTACGCGACAAGTACCGCGAGCTGTTGAAAGATAAATTTTCCACGTCTGTAATTGACACTGTCTTGATGGCAGTTGCCGGCGTTAAGGAAATCAAGGAACTGGAAGAAAAAATCAAGAAAGGCCAAGGCAATGATGTAGACCGGACTAAATGGGAGGGCACCGAATCCGGTGCGGTTGCGGCTTGGTCGGTATACGAAATAGAAAAATACTGCGAGATGTATATGCGACTTCAGGCAGAACATTCGGACGACAAGGCATTTCAAAAAGCCTGGGAAAAAGAAACCAAAAAAGATAGTTTCAAAAAATTTAACGATGCTTTCCAAAACAGTGTCGATATTGCTTTATCGGGCCGCATGGCGACCTCCGGTATCATGACTTCAGTTGATGCCGCCCTCGCCGTTGCGCATGTCATTACCACGCATACCGTGGACGGCGATTTGGACTGGTTTACAGCCGTCGATGACTTGACCCAGGAAGCGGGCGAAACCGGCTCCGCGCACTTGGATACCCAGGAATTCAGCGCCGGCGTGTTTTACCGGTATGCGTCGTTAAACCTTGGACAATTGCAGGAAAATCTCGGCGAAGTCAGCCGCGAAAAAGCCCTGGAAATTGCCGCGCACACATTGCACATGCTCGCCACCGTCATCCCCGATGCCAAACGCAACAGTACCGCGGCCGATAACCCGGCCGATTTTGTCTGTGTTGCATTGAGCGATCAGCCGATTTCCTTGGCGAATGCGTTTGAAGAACCGATAAAAAGCAAAAACGGCTTTCTCAAACCGTCGATCGAGCAATTTATTAATTACAAAGAAAGCGTTTACCAAGGCTACGAATTACAAGATCAGGTCGCCTTTTTCAGTTTACACGACACGGCTAAGTTAGCGGGCCAAGCCTGCCCGTCACTGAGCAAACTCGAAAACTGGTTGAAGCAAGAGGGCGAGGTTTAACGATGCCGGAATTTTTAATCCTCAAATGTCAGGGTGCCATGCAGGCTTGGGGCGGCCATACCTATGAAGACTATCGGCCCAGCTTGATATTTCCTACCCGTAGCGCAGTCATCGGCTTGCTTGGGGCGTGTTTGGGTATTGTGCGCGAACAGCCGGAACAACTGAAGTTGTTGAACGAAAGCTTTGAATTGACGGTGTTGGCGCATCGACTACGGCATGTCGAGCATCGGCATTTTAAGGGCGAACGAAAACTTAGAACGGTATCGTTACATAAAATGACGGACTATCACACCGTGCTCGATGCCCGCCGCGCCGATGGCGGCAAGCGCGAGGATGCGATTGTTTCGCGCCGCGAATATTTATGCGATGCTGAATTCACCTTGGCATTGTCCTTTAAAGAACTTGCCGAATACAGTTTAGAGCGCGTGCTGCAAGCCATTAAAAAACCGAAATACACGCCGTATCTGGGACGCCGTTCCTGCCCTTTGCAACGCCCTTTGTTTGAATCCATCATCAGCGCGGAAACTGCGCAACAGGCATTAAAGCAAATCGAACAAGACGGCACACTGTACAGCGAAACGCCTTTGCTAAATGGACATGAAATGCAAGTGCGCGACCTACCGTTATTCGGCAAGACTCGCCGTTTTGTCACGCGCCCCGTTTATGTGCTGGGAGGTTGACATGTACTTTAGCCGTGTTCGGGTTTCGCCGGTTCATTTGCAGCAATTCGCCAAACTGTTTCAATACAATCATTACCAATTACATCAGCTTTTGTGGAAACTGTTTCAGGATAAACCTGACGATAAGCGGGATTTTTTGTTTCGTCAGGACAGCGATAAACAAGGTTTGCCGGTTTTTTATCTGCTGTCTAAATATCCGCCAATCAGTATCGACCATTCCTTCATCATCGAAACCAAATCTTACCATCCCCAATTACGAACGGGCGACACGCTCGGCTTTAGTCTACGCGCCAACCCTGTCGAGCAAAGCAGCCGCGCCAGAACAGCGGAGGAAAACGCCGTTTTACGCGAGCAAAGACGAGCAAAAGGTCTGCGGGAAAAAGAAATTTTGCCGCAGAAAAGAATCCATCACGATGTCGTCATGCATTTGAAAAAATCGCTTGGCGAAGAAGAAAGGCATCTGTATTCCCAAGCTGAACTGGAACAGAAAGCGGGCGAAAGATGGTTGCAGGAGCGCGCCGAAAAAAATGGTTTTCGTTTGCTGTCAGTGACCGCGCAAGGTTACCTACAGCACCATTTCAAAAAACGCCAGATCAAAATCAGCACCTTGGATTATGATGGCGTGTTGCAAATCACTGATCCGGAGCTGTTTGTCACTAAAGCGTTGTACCGAGGCATAGGCAGATCCAAAGCTTTCGGTTGTGGTTTTCTAATGATTCGAAGAATATAGCATCGAATTACTTTATATAAATGTGCGTATTACAAGTCATACAACCAAGGCAACATTATGAGAATCAATGCCCGTTTAGACGAAAATCACGAACAAAAACTACTGGCCATTCAACAGGCAACTTCCTTGAGCACGTCGGAAATCATCAAGCAAGCCTTGGATTTAATGTACGAAAAAACCGCTTTAACCGGCAGGCAAAAAAATCAGAAGCTGATTGAAATGCTGGCGGGAACGGCGGAAGGGCCTGAGGACTTATCCGTCAATTATAAAGAATACCTGTATCAAGGCTGGAAAGAAAAACATGGTATTGAGTGATACCGGCTTTTGGTTTGCTTTTTTTAATCCCAAGGACCGTTTTCATGCGCATTCGATGGCTGTGATGCAACGGCTGGATGAGGGTTTGATAACCACATGGCCGGTCATTACCGAAACGTCTTATTTGTTGGGTAAAACATTGGGAAATGAAAGTCAGCTACGGTTTTTACAAGCCATCGAGGCTGGCTATGTGGAAATATTTCAAATTCAACTGCATCATTTAGCGCATATCCAAAAACTGATGCAAAAGTATGCGGATCTACCGATGGACCTGGCCGATGCCTCGCTGGTCATTCTGGCCGAAGAACTTGGCCACGGCCGGATTCTTTCAACAGACCGGCGCGACTTTAAAACCTACCGCTGGAAAAATCACAAACCTTTTCAAAATCTGCTGCTTCCTGATGATTGACATGGCCTTGATGATGGATGAACTCTTGCAAAAAATCGTCCCCCTTGCCGAAAGTGACCCGGACATCGCGGTCGTCTGGCTCTATGGTTCGCGCGCGAAAGGCAATGCCCATGCGTCCAGCGATTACGACCTGGCCGTGGCATTCAATCGGTTCATCAAGGACGATCCGATAGAACAGCGGCTGCGGCCCGAATGTTTGGCGCTGGACTGGCAACAGACAGGCATTGGGTTTGCACGATTTCCAACTCTCCGTGGTCGACATCAATCAGGCACCGATCCCGTTGGCGTGGGAAATCATTCAAGCCGATACGGTGATTTTTTGCCGTGATGAAAACAGGCTTTGGCGGGAAACGCTCCGCATTCATAGCCGTATGGAACTCGATTATGCCCACACCTATCTTGACTCGATCGAACCAGGAAATCCGTCATGTTACCACCGCTTAAACCCATCGCGATGAAAGAACGCGTTTCGATGGTATTCATCGAAAAAGGCCAGATCGACGTTAAAGACGGCGCTTTCGTCGTGATCGACGAAACCGGCATCCGCACCCATATTCCGGTCGGCAGCATCGCCTGCATCATGCTGGAGCCGGGCACGCGCGTATCCCATCATGCCGCCGCCCTGGCAGCCAGAGCGGGCACGCTATTGGTCTGGGTCGGCGAAGCCGGCGTCAGACTGTACGCATCGGGCCAACCGGGCGGGGCGCGCGCCGACCGCCTGCTATACCAAGCCAAACTGGCATTGGACGATGCGGCCAGACTCAAAGTCGTGCGCAAAATGTACGAGATCCGCTTCGGCGAAAAACCGCCCGAACGCCGTAGTGTCGAACAACTCCGCGGCATCGAAGGCGCGCGCGTGAAAAAATTGTACGAACTCTTGGCCAAACAGGCCGGCGTCGAGTGGAAAGGCCGCAATTACGATCATACGCAATGGGACAACAGCGATACGGCCAATCGCTGCATCAGCTCGGCCACCGCCTGTTTATACGGCATCAGCGAAGCCGCGGTGCTGGCCGCCGGCTACGCGCCGGCGATCGGCTTCATCCATACCGGCAAGCCGTTATCGTTCGTTTATGACATTGCCGACTTGTTCAAATTCGACGAAATCATCCCGCACGCCTTTAAAATCGCCGCGAAGAGTTACCGCGATCCGGAACGGGAAGTGCGGCTGATGTGCCGCGATATTTTCCGCCAAACCAAAATCCTGAAGAAAATCATCCCCACCATAGAAGACGTCTTGGCTGCCGGCGAGCTGGAAATTCCCCAGCCCACCGAGGAATCCATCGGCCCAGCCATTCCCAATTCAGAGAGCATCGGCGATGTTGGTCATCGTAGTTGAAAACGTCCCTCCCCGATTACGCGGACGCCTGGCCGTCTGGCTGATCGAGATTCGCGCGGGCGTTTATGTCGGTGACTTATCGGTGAAAGTCAGAGAGATGATCTGGTCGCAAATTGAAAGCGGCATAGAAGAAGGCAATGCGGTGATGGTATGGACCACCAACACCGAATCCGGCTTTGACTTCATGACATTAGGCAAAAACCGCCGCCTGCCGGTTGAACTGGACGGACTGAAACTGGTTTCTTTTTATCCCGCGGAAGACCCAAAAGATGAAAATGCTCTTTAACAATTTAACCTTTAAAAACCCGGAAAAATTCGGTAGAAAATTCGAGGCGATTATTTCTTTTGACTAACAATATGTTAGGATAAGTCCGTTCCCCACGCCCGTGGGGATGAACCGCCCTTACATACGGGCGGCC
>Ga0208264_1000292_pt1 | contig 18226 bp, 16 predicted proteins | sample LakWasMet31_HOW6_2_FD_183873 | JGI IMG/M metagenome (GOLD analysis project Ga0208264, IMG submission 183873) | Freshwater sediment methanotrophic microbial communities from Lake Washington under simulated oxygen tension - Sediment Metagenome... | ecosystem: Environmental > Aquatic > Freshwater >... | reverse complement strand
ATAGAGGTAGCCCTGTGCCTCAATACATCCCATTTTTCTTAAAAACTGTACTTGCTCTGCGGTTTCTACTCCTTCTGCAATCACTGAAAAACCAAGGCTGTTGGCCATGGCATAAATAGCGCTGGCAATGGCCGCGTCGTCTAAATCATCGGGTAAATCACGTACAAAAGATCGGTCAATCTTCAGCTTATCTAACGGCAGGCGTTTAAGGTTGGAGAGCGAAGAGTAGCCGGTGCCAAAGTCATCAATAGCAAGGCGCACGCCCAAACTTTTAATGCGGTCAAAAGTGCTAATCACATGCTCGGTATTCTGCATGACCGTACTTTCGGTAATTTCTAACTCTAACATCGATGGCACGCAGTCAGAGTGAATTAGCACACCGTAGACCGTATCGGCAAAATTACTTTGCATGATTTGAATGCCGGACACATTCACAGCAATCCGCTTCAGCGAGTTGCTGCCATCTATCCACTCTTTTGCGCGCATAGCCGCTTGTGTCAGTACCCATTCGCCTATCTGTAAAATAATGCCAGTCTCTTCTGCCAAAGGGATAAATTTGGCCGGTGAAACAAGACCATATTCCGGATGATTCCAACGCACCAGCGCTTCTGCGCCAATGATTTCCCCAGTCTGTAGTGAGACTTGCGGTTGGTAGTACACCTCAAACTGTTGGCGTTCTAATGCGCGCCGCAGTTGATTCTCAAGATTAAAGCGTTCCAGTACATCGGCACTGTGTTTTTTGGTGTAATAGCAATAGTTGTTTTTGCCCATGTTCTTGACTTGATACATGGCTATATCGGCCGCTTTAATCACGCTGTCCACATCTTTGCCGTCGTCCGGATATAGCGAGATACCAATGCTAGCGCTGATATACAACTCTTTATTATCAATCAAAAACTCCGATTGCAGGGCGGTGAGAATACTCTTGGCTTTATGCGCAGCGTCGTCTATGTCATGCAAGTTATCCATCATGACAATAAACTCATCGCCGCCCAAACGGCCGACCACATCACTCTCGCGGATGGATTGCTTGATTCTGCGCGATACTTCAAACAACAACTGATCGCCTACCGGATGCCCCAGACTATCGTTGATGGCCTTGAAGCGATCCAGATCAATAAACAGCAACGCAATTTGGCGTGACTCGCGTTCCGCGCGTTTAATGGCGTGTTCCAATAACTCGTTGATGAGTCGCCGATTCGGCAAACCGGTGAGTGGGTCATGATTCACCAACTCGTAAAGTTTGTTTTGTGACTGCTTCACCTCGGTGACGTCAGCAAACACCCCCACGTAATTGGTAATCTGGTGCTCGTGGTTTTTGACGACAGTAATGGTCAGCCACTCATGATATTCCTCACCGTTTTTGCGATGGTTAATCACTTCGCCGCACCATTTGCCTTCACTAGATAGGCTTTTCCACAAATCGTGTTTGCCTTGCTGAAATACAATCGGCGTAGCACCCAAAATCTCTTCTTCACTATAGCCGGTAATATCGCTAAAGCCTTTGTTGATACCAATGATGCTGCCGTTGGTGTCAATAATCATAATGCCTTCGCTCGCACTATCAAACGCAATTTTAGCCAAATTTAAGCTACGGCCAGTGTGTTCCCGCTGAATGGCTACGCTGAGCGAGCGGCCTATTGCCATTAGAGAGCCCAGTTCTTGCGAGCTGGTTTTGTCTGTATCATAACAACGTTCAATAATGATATTGCCCCACCACTGGTGTTCCACAAACAGCGGGACAATCGCAATGCAGATGCTGTCGTGTTGCTTCAGTAGTTGACGCTCTGCTTTGGGTAAATCGCTCATCTCGCTAAAGACCGGATTGCCTTTTTGCAGAATCTCTTTCCAGCGGCCCAAGCGCGCATCGTCAAAATTAATGGCTTCCAGGTTGTTCACTGGTACCATAAATCCAGGGGTAGACCATTGATACAGTAGCTTGGAGTAAGTATCCGTGCTCTCGTCATATGGTATATTTTTAAGGATAGCGGCGCGCGTAAAGCGCAGTGCCAGACAAGATTGCTGCAATACGGTTTTAGCGACTGAGTGCCAAGAGTCCGCAGAGTGTAATAACCAGTCGCAAGAAATCAGCGCATCCAGAATCGCGCTGCGGTTGTGTAATTGCTTTTCAATAAACTTCTGTTCGCTGATATCCTGGGCGTACATCACCAAATGCTGGCGTGAGGCATCACTGTTAAACGTGGCAATCTTGCTCACATCCAATGTTTTTTCAGAGCCTTGCGGTAAATAGATGATTTCCTCATTGCGATACGCTTTTTGTGTTCGCCAAGTCGTTTCATCGGATTTTTCTGAGTACTCAAACGCGGTTTTAAATACCGGGTGAATGCCAGATGCAATATCAAAATTAGTTTGATATGCATAATCTTGCATGGGTATTTGGAATAAGCTGAGTAACTTTTGATTGGCGCGAAGCCAGCGATTGTTGCCATCTTTGATGCAAATGTAATCCGGACTGGTATCAATCACGGTTTGTAATAATTGCTCGGTTTGCCGTAGCTTAATTTCAGATAGCACTTGGCCGGTAGTATCGAACATATACAGCAATTGCAAGTGCTCTTGCTGATTCAGCAGATCAATCACATAGACTTTGAGGGTGCGCACTTGCCGTTCTAGGGCATATTGCAACGTGAATTCAGATTGCCGTTCCTTAATCTTTTCCAGCAGATGCTCCAGCATGCTGGTGGCTGGATGACGCTTGCGTGACTTGCTCGCAGGTTGGTCAAGATTAAAAATTCTACGTGCAAATGTGTTGGTGTAATTAATCGTGCCGTCATCTCTGAGCGTCATTACCGCCACTTCATGCAAGGCATCCAGCAATTGCCAAGCCAATGGCTGACCATCCTGTGGTATCGCCTCAGCGTCCACCGGCTTGACCTTGTCGGTTTGAATCTTGTGAATTTTCTTTGAATGCTGCACTGCTCACATTGCCTCGTTAGATTGCATACTGCAAGGCTGCTAGTTAGCAATGCCTTGACGCCCATTTTTTTGATACTTGATATAGATAGCTTAACGGTGCAATTTACATAAAACTTTAGGCTATGCATCGATAAAATTACACGATTTAAAAACGCACATTCCTCTAAAAAAAGCAGATGAAATGCGTTACCATATTGACCATGTATACATCAATCCTTATCCCAGTATTGGCGCTGTTTATGGCCGTGTTTTGCCATGTCGCTAATGCGCATGAAGCCCATACCCAATATCAAGCCAATCACCTTGCCATTAGCGTGACCATAGACCCACAGGGCCAGCTATGGCGGGCAAGTGTTAAAAACGGCTATGTGTGGGTAGATAAAAGTGCAGATTTAGGTAAGACTTTTGCTGCTGCGGTGAAAGTAAATCCGGTTGCCATGAAAGTCGCTGCGGATGGTGAAGCAAGACCTAAAATTGCGGTTTCTCCAGAAGGGTTTATCTATTTGAGTTGGACCGAATCACTCAAAGCGCCCTATGCTGGCTATATCTGGTTTGCGCGTTCTACCAGCCAAGGCAAGCAATTTGATGCGCCCATCATTGTGCATCAAGACCGTGCTGAGATTACGCATCGTTTTGATGCCTTGCATGTTGCGCCCAATGGCCGTATTACAGTGACATGGGTAGATAAACGCGACTTACTGGCGGCAAAGGCTGCGAACAAACCGTATGAGGGCGCTGCCATTTACTATGCAATATCTACCGATAAAGGCAGCTCTTTCCAAGTAGAACAAAAGTTAGCGGATAACAGTTGCGAATGCTGCCGTATTGCCACCACACACAAACCCGATGGCACGGTGGTTGCCTTATGGCGACATGTGTTTGAGGGGAGCGAGCGCGACCATATGATTGCAGAGATTCCTACACAAAAACAAACGGTTATGCCACATCGTGCAACGTTTGGACGTTGGAAAATCGACGGTTGCCCACATCATGGGGCAGCATTGGCCAGCGGTGGTGAGGGCGCTGATTGGTGGGGTTACCACATGGCTTATTTTGATGGTAACGATAAGAATCCTGGTTTGTATTACAGCCGCATGGATGGTACGGCATGGGTATCTTCACCAGCCAAAAAGTTTGGCGATAATACCAAGCAAGCTGGACACCCGGCCGTGGTCAGTGTGGGTAAACAAGTATGGCTAGTATGGCGTGAAATCAAAGACGGCCAATACAGCATCTGGGGCATGCAGTCAGATGATGAGGGCAAGACATGGCAAGCCCCTAAGTCGTGGTTGACCAGCAGCCAGAAATTAGACTACCCCGTATTATTGGTGCATCGGCAGCGACCTTATTTAGCCTGCAATGGCGAACAGTTTGGATTAACCCTACTTTCATTGTTGACATCGTATTGAAAAATGCAAAAACCGCCCCACCTTAATAACAGACAAAGATTAAGGAGGCGATAATGCGTTTCGATAAGTTAACCACTAAATTCCAACAGGCCTTGGCCGATGCACAAAGCATTGCGCTGGGCGCCGATAATCCCACCATAGAAGCACAGCATTTATTGCTGGCCATGCTGAATCAAGATGACGCCAGTACTGGTGCGCTATTGGCGCGTGCTGGTGCGCAAGTCAATCCACTAAAAGCAGCGTTAAATCAATCCATTAGTAATTTACCTAAAGCCACAGAAGCCAATGGCGAAATTGCTATCTCTCGTGATTTAAACAACTTACTGAATGTGACAGACAAGCTCGCACAAAAGCGCAATGATGCATACATTGCCAGTGAGATGTTCTTATTAGCATTGGCCGAAGACAAAGGCGAGACGGGTAAGCTACTAAAATCTAATGGCCTGACCAAAGCGGCACTAGAAGCAGCGGTGCAAACGGTACGTGGCGATCACCATGTGGACAGCCAAGAAGCGGAGGGACAACGCGAAGCACTGAAAAAATACACCATGGATTTAACCGAGCGTGCACGCATGGGTAAGCTAGACCCAGTGATTGGCCGTGACGATGAGATTCGCCGTGCGATTCAAATTTTAGGCCGCCGCACCAAAAATAACCCCGTGTTGATTGGTGAACCGGGCGTCGGTAAAACTGCCATTGTCGAAGGCTTGGCGCAACGTATTGTGGATGGTGAAGTCCCTGATACCCTCAAAAACAAAAAAGTATTAAGCCTAGACATGGCCGCTTTATTGGCGGGTGCTAAATATCGTGGCGAGTTTGAAGAGCGCTTGAAATCCGTGCTCAAAGAGTTGGCACAAGATGAAGGCCAAACCATTGTGTTTATTGATGAAATTCATACCATGGTGGGCGCCGGTAAAGCGGAAGGTGCGATGGATGCTGGCAATATGCTCAAGCCTGCCTTGGCGCGCGGTGAGCTGCATTGCGTGGGCGCGACCACTTTGGATGAGTACCGTAAATACATCGAAAAAGATGCGGCGCTAGAACGCCGTTTCCAAAAAGTGCTGGTGGATGAACCTTCAGTAGAAGCCACTATTGCCATTTTGCGCGGCTTGCAAGAGAAGTACGAATTGCACCATGGCGTAGAGATTACTGACCCGGCGATTGTCGCAGCGGCGGAATTGTCACATCGTTATATCACCGACCGCTTTTTGCCAGACAAGGCCATTGATTTGATTGATGAGGCAGCCAGCCGCATCAAAATGGAAATCGACAGCAAGCCAGAAGTCATGGATAAGTTAGATAGACGCTTGATTCAATTGAAAATTGAGCGTGAAGCCGTGCGCCGTGAAAAAGACGAAGGTAGTAAAAAGCGTTTTGAGTTGATTGAAGAAGAAATCACCAAACTCGAAAGAGAATATGCGGATTTAGAGGAAATCTGGAAAGCAGAAAAAGCGCAGGTACAAGGTTCTGCGCATATTAAAGAAGCCATTGAAAAGATTAAATTTGAGATGGAAGAAGCCACACGCAAAGGCGAATGGCAGAAAGTATCGGAGCTGCAATATGGCAAATTACCAGCGTTAGAAGCACAGTTAAAACAAGCCTCTACCGCAGAAGCCAACGTGGGTGAAGTGAAACACAAAATGCTGCGTACCGAAGTGGGTGCTGATGAAATTGCCGAAGTGGTGAGCCGTGCCACAGGCATTCCAGTCAGCAAAATGTTGACGGGTGAGCGCGATAAATTGCTGACCATGGAAACCAAATTGCATGAGCGTGTAGTGGGGCAAGATGAGGCCGTGCGTTTGGTGTCGGATGCCATTCGACGCTCTCGCTCAGGTTTGGGCGATCCGAATCGCCCCTACGGCAGCTTTTTGTTTTTGGGCCCGACTGGCGTGGGTAAAACAGAGTTATGTAAAGCCTTGGCTGGTTTCTTATTCGATTCGGAAGACCATCTGATTCGTATCGATATGAGCGAGTTTATGGAGAAGCATTCGGTTGCACGTATGATTGGTGCGCCTCCTGGCTATGTGGGTTATGAAGAAGGCGGTACGCTGACCGAAGCAGTACGTCGCAAACCGTATTCCGTGATTTTGCTGGATGAGGTGGAAAAAGCGCACCCCGATGTATTCAATGTATTGCTACAAGTGTTGGATGATGGCCGTTTAACCGATGGACAAGGCCGCACGGTAGATTTTAAAAATACCGTGATTATCATGACCAGCAACTTGGGTAGTCAGATGATCCAAAGCATGACCGGCGATGACTATCAACTGGTGAAACTGGCGGTGATGGGCGAAGTGAAAAGTCATTTCAGACCGGAGTTCGTTAACCGGATTGACGAAGTGGTGGTGTTCCACGCCCTAGGCGAAGCGCATGTGAAATCGATTGCCGGTATCCAGTTGCAATACTTGGCCAAACGCTTGAATGCAATGGATATGCAATTGACGGTGACTGATGCTGCCATGGCAGAAATCGCCAGTGCCGGCTTTGATCCGGTGTATGGTGCAAGACCATTGAAGCGTGCAATCCAGAGCGAAATCGAGAATCCATTGGCACGCGAAATTTTAAGTGGGAATTTTGTGGCCAAAGATACTGTCGTAGTAGATTGTAAGGCAGGAAAAATGATGTTCAGCAAAGGTTAAGCCACACGCAGTAACCACATAGGGGTGATACGCACGACGCATATGATGAATACGAAGGGCTATATCACCTCTATTTTATTGGCTGTGGGATGTGCCAGCGCACCGGCGTGGGCATTTACTTCTAGCCAGCTGGAAACATTCGATAATGAGCCGCCGCTGGTGCGCGGTATGCTAGAGCGCGCCAGTTTATTGTTAGATGAGGACGAAGAAGAGGCTGCCTGGAAAGCGGCCGATTTGTATTGTCAGGCTTCACGCTATGGTAGTGCAGAAGGCGCATACCGCTTAGGTATGTTGTACGCAGTGGGGCGCGGTGTGCCAGCAAACCGTGATTATGCCGCCAATTTGTTTGGCATTGCCTCGGCGCATGGCCATGCAGAAGCACAAAAAATGCTGGAAACCGTGGCGTTGACCACGCAACAAGCGCCTGCATGCGTACTGAGTGAAGTTTCCCCAGAAAAATCACCAGATACAACTGCACCGCGACAATCTGCAGCGATTGATGCCTACATTGCTACATTGCCCAAGCATAAACGCTGGGTGGTGGAGTTGGCAGACAAAATTGCCAGTTGGCATCAGGTAGATAGCAAACTGGTGCTGTCTATCATTACGGCAGAATCAAACTTTACCATTGCCGCACAATCCAACAAGGATGCACAGGGGCTCATGCAATTGATTCCGGCGACTGCAGAACGCTTTAATGTAAAAAATGCTTATAACGCTAGCCAAAATATTAAAGGTGGTGTGAAATATTTGCGTTGGCTGTTGTCTTATTTTAGGGGGGATGTAGCCTTAGCCGTGGCCGCCTATAATGCAGGAGAGCGTACCGTTGATCGCTACCATGGCATCCCGCCTTATAAAGAAACGAAAGCCTATGTGAAAAAAGTCATGGGCTTGTACCAGTCGCCGTACCACGTGTTTGATGCCAGTATTACAGCGCCATCGCCGATCATCAGCACATTAAAAACACAGTCCAAAGCAAAGAAAGCGAGAGTGTTATGAAACAACTATTATCGATATTGATGGCTACATCCGTACTCTTGATGCTGGCGGGTTGTGCCACCACAGGTAACAGCCCGACACAAGCTGAAGTAGAACGTATTTCGCCGGAGGAGCTGGAGAAGTTGATCCCACCGGCCGTTGCCACTGTAAGTTTGGAAGAGTTGGTGGCCGATGGCAAACAGGGGAAAACGCCGGATGAGATTATCGAAAAAATTAAGGCCAGCAATTCGCGCTATGACCTCACGCCCGCGCAAAGTCTAGATTTGAACAAACGGGGCTTGGATATTAAAGTGTTAGAATATATTCATCAATCCAACGAGCTTGCACGCCAAAATGCGTTGGCAGATGAAATCAATAAGCGTGAACAAGCGCGTAGGCTGAGCGAGAAAAAGTTGAAACGTGAACGCGACCTTGCACAGATGCGTGGGTATGATCCCTATTGGGGCTTTTATTATGGCAGACCTTGGTATGGTGGACCGTTCGGGTATTCTCCGTTTGGCTACCGCTATGGACCAAGATTCGGCTGGGGTATGGGTTATGGTTGGTAAGTCATTGTTTGGAGTCACATGCGTCAAAGTACAGAAACACTGGTAGTCAAAGCACAAGGCCGTCGCTTATACGATATCACACCGCAAGTCATGCAATGGGCGAATGCGCAAGGATTACAAACCGGATTGTTGACGCTGTATATTCAACATACGTCGGCCAGCCTGCTGATTAATGAAAATTACGACAGCGATGTACTGGTCGATATGGAAGCATTTTTTAATCGGCTAGTGCCAGATGGTGACGAGCTATTTATCCATACGGTGGAAGGCCCTGACGACATGCCTGCGCATGTGCGCACAGCGCTCACGCAAACCAGTCTATCTATCCCGCTATTAGAAGGCAAAGTGGCATTGGGGCAATGGCAGGGTATTTTTTTGTTTGAACACCGGCATATGCCAGCGACACGACGCGTGTTGATGCATGTGATTGGTGCGTAGCGTTTCTCCGTGTTAAATGGTTGGATAAGTGGGGTGCGACAGCAAGGGCGTCCGCTGACGGTTAGTGAGCGTGATACGTTTAACCCCTATTTTTCTAGTGTGGTGATTGAACAAGCGCGCATCATTGAAGGCGCCGTGCCAATGTGGCTAAGTAGGCGTATGTGTGCGGTGGTGTTGCAACATCGTATTTTTTTCAGGGCTGGCGTGTATCAGCCTAATACTAGGCAGGGTACAGAACTGCTGGGGCATGAGTTGGTGCATGTATCGCAGTTTCTACATGGCATGACACTATTAAAGTACCTTTGGTCCTGTCGGCGTGGTTATCGACATAGTGTCTACGAGCTAGAAGCTTATGCAAAAGGCGCGATGATAGCGCGAGATGTAGGAGCAATCTGACTTAAATTTAGAGAGTTCACCTACTGTTTTTGTGTGGTGCGCAATGTAGGATTGTTGATACTAATCACAATATCGTGGTATTGTGTTAGAAACATTGGCTAAGTCTTTGTATATAAATAGTATATAAATAAATATTTGCAATTATTTTTTTGGAGGGTATATGAAATTTACATCATCAGTTTTGGTTTCTGCATTATTGGCAAGCTTGTTATTAACTGCTTGTGGTGAGAAGGCGGAAGAAGCACCAGCGGCACCTGCTGCTGAGGCGGCACCGGCAGCTGCAGCGCCAGAAGCGGCTCCAGCAGCGCCTGTGGCAGGTGGTTACGAGCCAACAGCAGAAGAGCGCGTACCAGGCATCACATTAACTGCAGAAGAGTTGGCAGGTGCAGCACCAGCAGAAGCACCGGCTGCGGAAGCGGCACCAGCAGAGGCCCCTGCAGAAGGTAGCTAAGTATTAGCTTGCTGCAGTCTCACTGAGCTATAGTCTTATTTAGCAATATATCCACTTAATCGTCTCACTTAATCGTATTAAGTGGATATCGGTAATAAAAAAGCGCACTTGCAGTGCGCTTTTTTATGTGGGCTTTACTCAGTATGCATCGCACAACACCCATGCACTATTATCTACTAGCGCACATTGCTCCAACTCAACGGGTCAAACGGTACGCTGTTTCTGCGCAGCTCATAATACAGTCCATTGCTTTCATTGCCACCACTATTGCCTACTGCCGCAATCGTGTCACCACCGCTGACTTTCTCACCCACGTTTTTGAGCAAGGCTTGATTATTGCCGTATAAACTCATATAGCCGCTGCCGTGATCCACAATGATTAAATTGCCAAAACCACGCATCCAATCTGCAAACACAATGCGGCCACTAGCAATTGATTTCACTTCATTGCCTTCATTGGCACGAATAAATAGGCCTTTCCAGCTTACACCGGTGTCAGAGCGTACCGCACCAAAACGATTGCTTACTTCGCCGCGTACAGGCAACCGCAATTTTCCGCGCAAGCTGGGAAAGTGCACACCATCCACATCATTGTCCGGCAAGGTCTCGTTACGTGCGATGGTTTGATTTTCTGGTGCTGGTTGCGTTGTATTAGATGGCGTTGTGTTGGGTCGGCCAGAAGCTTTTTTTGCGGATTTTGCTTTGGCTTTTTGCTGGGCGAGTTGTTTTTTCTTTTGTGCAGCCGCAAGTTTTGCTAACCGTTCAACTAGGTTGGACAGATTTTTCTCATCACGTTTGAGTTTGCTGATTTCACTGCGCTGCGCTGCGATTTTTTGTGAGAGTGATTGGACGACTTTGGCTTTTTCTTGCTTTTGTTGCAGTAACGCTTTCTTTTCTTCTTCCTGTTTTTGTTTGAGTGCGGCCACTTCATTCAACTTTGCCGCAGTTTCATCATTCAGGCTTTCTACTTTACGCAAATTGCCCTGCATCTCATTTATTAACTGGCTGCGTGCCTTGGCAATATAGGCAAAGTATTTCAAATCACGTGCGATTGCATTGGGGTCTTTGTTTTCCAACATCAGTTGCGTATAGCTTTGGTTGCCATGCAAATATTGTTGATATAGCTGTTGGCTTAACTGCTGTTGTTGGTCAGAGAGCGCGTCATTGATGCGCAGCGATTGCTGCTTGAGTTGTGTGAGTGTGACACTATTCTGTTTTTGCTTGAGACTGATTTCGTGTAATTTTTTTTGCGCTTTGCTAATGGCAGTTTCTGATGCTTTGAGTGCGTCCGCCGCATCTTTATGCGCATCTGTAGACGCGTCTAATTCTTTCTTAAGCGACTCGATTTTTTCATGCACATCTTTTAAATCATCTTTGGCAGCATCTGCTTTCTTGGCTGCCAACACAGAGTGCGCAGCTAACAAACCAAGCATAAGCCAAGCACATCGCCAAAATACTTTTTTTAGTATCATCAAAGGTGCTTCAACTACCGAAATGCACTAAACTTTTGCCTGTCATTTCTTTGGGCTGTGGTATCCCCATTAACTGCAACAGGGTAGGGGCAATATCCGAGAGAGCGCCCGTATTTTGCAGCGTGGCCGGTCTACCCACGTAAATAAACGGTACTAAATTGGTGGTGTGCTGTGTGTGCGCCTGATCACTGCCTGGGTCATACATCATTTCTGCATTGCCATGGTCTGCGGTAATAATCACTTCCGCACCTGTAGCTTGTGCAGCAGCTACAACACGCCCTAAGCACGTGTCTAATGTTTCCACTGCCTGAATCGCCGCTTGCAGGTTGCCAGTGTGGCCGACCATATCGCCATTGGCGTAATTGCAAATCACGGCTTGGTAATGTTTAGATAAAATGGCTTCCACCAATTTATCGGTCACTTCTGGCGCGCTCATTTCCGGCTGTAAATCATATGTGGCCACTTTAGGGGATGGCACCATAATGCGGTCTTCGCCAGCAAACACCGTTTCTTCTCCACCATTAAAGAAAAAAGTCACGTGTGGATATTTCTCGGTTTCGGCAATGCGTAATTGGTTAAGTCCAAGTTGAGACACATATTCGCCAAAGGTATTCGGTACGCTAAATGGTGCAAATACGGGCAGTGCTTTGGTTTGATTTTGATCGTACTGTGTCAGCGTGAAATAGTAAGATAAAGCAGGCGCACGACCACGCTCAAAACCATTGAAAGCCGGGTTAAGTAGCGCATCGGTCATTTGGCGCGCGCGGTCACTTCTAAAGTTCATATAGATCACGGCATCGCCATCCTCCATAGTGATGGCTGGGCTGCCTGCATCGTGAATCGCTGTACATTTAACGAACTCATCTGACTCATTACGTACATAAGCTTGTTCTAATGCCGCGGTCGCCGTGGGCGCCACGAATTCCGCCACACCATCTACTAACATATGGTAAGCAGGCGCGACACGCTCCCAGCGCTTATCCCTATCCATGCTATAAAAGCGACCACTGACAGAGGCGATTTTGCCAACACCGATAGATTGAATGTGAGCCTCCAGCGCCGTGATATAAGGCTTAGCACTAATCGGCGGTGTATCACGGCCATCTAAGAATGCGTGTACATATACTTTTTGCAGGCCTTGCTGTGCTGCCATGGTCAGCATGGCGTGAATATGCGATTGGTGGCTATGCACACCGCCATCGGATAATAAGCCAAAAATATGTAAGGCTTTATTGCTGGCTTTGAGCGTTTGCATGGCATTGACGAGCGCGGGAATTTGATAAAACTCACCGCTACTGATGCTGTTATTGATGCGCTCGAAATCTTGAAATACGATACGCCCCGCACCAATGTTCAAATGCCCGACTTCTGAGTTGCCCATCTGTCCATCCGGTAGTCCGACATAATGCTCGGAAGCATTAATCAAGGTGTTCGGGTAAGTCTTTTTCAGCGCGTCCAAATGCGGCGTGTTGGCTTGTGCAACAGCATTGTTTTCCCATTGGGTGCTGTACCCAAAGCCATCTAAAATTAATAGAATTACAGGAGTGGTTTGCATGCGGTAATCTCGTCTGTTTCAGGTTATTTCCATTATAATGGTTAGCTGTGCTTAACGCATACTATCCGGCTAGGATTGCGCAATTTTCCTTGAAAATCTGCAGTGCCGTCACCATATTGAAATCAATCACACATTAAAGGATACGCGTTGGAATTTATTAAAGAAAATGCCTTGCTCATTGGCTTGGCGATTGGTTCTGGCCTGACATTGTTATGGCCTATGCTCAACCGTGGAGCAGCCGGTGTGCCCAATATCTCACCAACCGAAGCCGTGATGTTGATGAGTCGCTCCAAACCGTTGGTGTTGGATGTGCGCGATGCGGCAGAGTTTGAAGCTGGTCATATCCAAGGTGCTAAGCATATTCCGCTGGCTGAGTTGCCTAATCGCCTGAAAGAAATTGAAAAATTCAAACAAAAACCAGTGCTGGTGCATTGCCAAAAAGGTATGCGTGCTAAAACAGCATGTACCATTCTGCGTGCGCAAGAATTCACGCAGTTGCATCAATTGCAAGGTGGCTTGGCTGCATGGCAAGAGGCCAAATTGCCCATCGTTAAAACGGCTTAGTTTATTGGATATCGGAATCAGGTATGTCTAAAGTACGCATGTACACCAGCGCAGTTTGCCCATATTGCATCAATGCAGAACGCTTGTTGCGCAATAAGGGCGTCAACGAGATTGAGAAAATTCGTGTAGATTTACAGCCGGAACTTAGGCAGGAAATGATGGAGAAAACAGGCCGTCGTACTGTGCCGCAAATCTACATTGATGAGCGCCATATTGGTGGCTTTGATGATTTGCGAGCCTTGGATTTGGCAGGCGAGTTAGACCCATTATTGACGGTGTAAATTTTAATAGTTTTGTCATGGATTAAACGTTAAAATACGGCACACTTTTTATCAACAAACAGCAGCAAAGAATTTAACTTCAGGGATTTAACATGGCAAAAGAAGATAACGCAAACCAAGCCGCAGTGAATGAACAACCAGCGTTTGGTATTGAAAAACTATACATTAAAGATGCTTCTATCGAAGTGCCTAATGCCCCACAGATTTTTACCGATCGCACACCACCGCAAGTGAGCGTTGAGTTAGCCAATGCTGCACAAAAACTGGAAGAAGGCATTTTTGATGTGTCAATTAAAGTCACTGTGACCGCAAAAGTTGGTGACAAAACTGCATTCTTGGTAGAAGTGGCGCAAGCAGGTATTTTTGTCATTCGCAATATGCCAGAAGAAAATCTGGAGCCAGTGTTGGCTGTAGCGTGCCCAAATATCTTGTTCCCATATGCCCGTGAAGCTGTGTCAGACATGGTGACACGTGCAGGTTTTGCGCCAGTATTGCTCAACCCAATTAATTTTGAAGCATTGTATATGCAGCAAAAGCAAGCGGCTGAAACTGGTGCGCAACTCAACTAAATACGTGCGTACGGCGCTTCACATTGGCTTTGCTGCGTTAGGGCTGTTGCTCGCTGTTCAGGTGCAAGCGCTGGAGTTCCGTTCAGTGGCCATCAGCAAAGCGGTGTTGTACGATGCGCCTTCTACCGAGGCCAAAAAGCTCTATCTGATTGGCAGTGGTTATCCGGTAGAGGTGATTGTGAATTTGGGTGAGTGGATTAAAATCCGCGATCACTTTGGCACTCTCAGTTGGGTGCAAGGCAAACAGTTGAGCGCTAAACGTACCGCATTGATTGTGGGCGAACAAGCGGAACTTAAACAAGCGGATGAAGACGGCGCGCCGCTAGTGGCCACGTTGGAAAAAGATGTAGTCGTAGAGATTATTACAGCGTCCACAAAAAGTGGCTGGATCAAAGTAAAACACCGCGATGGTCTCTCTGGTTTTGTGCGCACGACCGCCGTGTGGGGCAATTAATCTTTTAGCAGGTATGCGCAATTAAGTACGCGCGCGGACATAGCACTACAGTCTTTACGTATAGTCGACATTAACAATAACGATGAATAGCAGGGGTTTCAATCATGGCTAAAGTGGCGGTACTTGGCGCAGGCGCTTGGGGTACCGCGCTGGCGATGCATATCAGTCAGCAACATGATGTTGCGCTGTGGGCACGTAATAGCGGTCATGTTTCCGGCATGCGTAAAGCACGCGCTAATCCGCTTTATCTTGGTGATTTTACTTTTAATGACCGCTTGCAAGTGGAAGATGACTTGGCTACGGCCATTCAACATGCCGATATCGTGTTATCAGTGGTACCTACGGCCGGTTTTCGTCCGATACTTAAAGCGCTGGCCGATTTACATGCCACCCAACCGATTATTTGGGCACACAAGGGCTTGGAACCAGAAACTGCCAAGCTCCCATTCGAGGTGGCACAAGAAGAGTTGGGTCATGACCGCCATTGGGGTGCACTCTCTGGCCCCAGCTTTGCTGCGGAATTGGTACGCGGTTTACCTACTGCTGTCACGCTGGCCGCCAATAATGCAGACTTTGCGCAACACGCGGCCAATCTGATTCATGGTGGCTGTTTGCGCGTATATAACAGCACCGATGTCGTTGGCGTGTCGGTGGGTGGTGCCATCAAAAACGTGATGGCGATTGCTGCCGGTATTTCCGACGGCATGGGATTTGGCAACAATGCACGTGCCGCAATGATTACACGCGGGTTGGCCGAAATTACACGGTTTGGTATTGCATTAGGTGCCAAAGCGGAAACGTTTATGGGGTTGGCAGGCGCGGGCGATTTAATTCTCACTTGTACCGGACAGTACTCCAGAAACCGCGAAGTCGGTTTGCAATTGGCCACAGGCAAGCCGTTAGAGGATATCTTAAAAGGATTGGGTCATGTTGCGGAAGGCGTGAATACCGCACGTGAAGTGATGCGTAGAGCTGATTTAATTAAGGTAGATATGCCCATTACTTATGAAGTGAATCAAGCACTTACGCACGGTAAGTCGGCGCGTGATGCCGTGATGGATTTGCTGGGCCGCGAGCAAAAACCAGAGGGCATTTAAGGTTAGGCAGGGCTGCGTAACTAAATGCCGTGACTATAGCTTTTGGTAGAGCCTTTTAAAAAGTGGTTGATGGAGGCTTTTCTGCGGTCTTTGCGGATGCGTTTATCTGCATAAATCTTGGCATTCATCACTGCATCTGCGGAACGATCGCGGCGATCTTCACCAGAACGACGGTCATCAAATCGCAAAAATTTACAGTTACATTGCGCAACGTTGCATTCTGCCAAAGGCAATCTTGGCGCATCGTTGACCAAAATAGGTTTGGCTTGGTACATGTGCACTTGCTGACATGCTTGTTGGCCAATTTCAATTTTCACACAACGGTAGCTCGGCTTTGCGAGCGAGGCTTCTGAAGCTTCAAGCATTTCGTTGAGGCGACGCTCAGCACTACGCATGGTGTGCCAATAATAGGCCACGCACAGTACAAATCCCCCAAGAATGATGACTTCGATCATATGTTGATGTGTAATTGCAAAAAGGCTCATAACATTAGCGAGATTTTTGAAAAAAATCAATGACTTTGCATCGTTTTAACAATTATTGACCATGGACAAAATCAATCTGCCGCCATGCCTCATACAGCAAAATGGCGGCGGAGTTAGATAGATTCAGGCTACGGCTATCGGGCAGCATCGGTAGGCGTACACGGTGCTCCGCTAAAAACTCATCTCTAATTTCCTGTGGCAATCCGCGTGTTTCCGGGCCAAATACAAACACATCGCCTGCTTTAAATTGCAGATTAGTATGGCGCGTACTGCCTTTGGTGGTGAGTGCAAACATGCGTTTACCAGCCAGTGCCGCTTTGCATGCAGCCCAGTCTTCGTGCACCTGTAAACTGGCGTATTCGTGATAATCCAAGCCAGCGCGCTTGAGCTGTTTGTCTTCCAAACTAAACCCTAATGGTTTGACCAAATGTAGTTGTGCGCCGGTATTGGCACATAGGCGGATGATATTGCCTGTATTGGGTGGAATTTCCGGCTCATAAAGCACAATATCAAACACATTCAGCCCTTTGTTCTTGAAATTAAGATGGTAGTGAGAGCGCTATGATAATTCAGAGTGAACAATTATTGGGTGGATTATGGCGCGTCCGGAAAAAATTAGATTAGGCGAAATTCTGATACAACAGAATTTGTTGTCGCCTGAGCAGCTGGAACTCGCGCTGGTCGAGCAAAAACGTACTGGGCGTAAACTAGGTCGCGTATTTATAGACAGCGGCTTTGTCACGGAAAAGCAAATTTCCGAGGCATTAGCACGCCAACTCAATATTCCCTTTATCGATTTAAATGATTTCAATGTGAAATCACACGAAGTACAGAAACTGCCTGAGGCGCAAGCGCGTCGGTTCCGAGCCATTGTGTTGGAAGACAGGGGCGGTACTTATTTTGTGGGGATGGCAGACCCCTCTGATTTATTTGCTTACGATGAACTGACCCGCGTACTCAAGCACGAAATTGAATTGGCTGTGGTGCAGGAAAGTATGTTGCTGCAGGTAATTGATCGCACTTATCGCTTGACCGATGAAATCAGCCATTTAGCCATGGAGCTGCAACAAGATCTAGGCGAGAACACCTTAGATTTTGTGAGCTTAGGCACAAGCAATAGCGCAGAAGAAGCGCCGGTTGTTAAGTTATTACAAACCATTTTTGATGATGCCGTACAAGTACGCGCATCGGATATCCATATCGAACCACAAGAAAACAAGCTACACATTCGTTTCCGTATCGATGGCGTGATGCATCTGCAGACACAATCGGATATGAAAATTGCGACCGCACTGGTGTTGCGGCTTAAGCTTATGTCTGGCCTAGATATCTCAGAGAAACGCCTGCCACAAGATGGCCGCTTTGGCATCAAAGTGAAAGCCTTGCCTGTCGACATTCGTATTTCCACCATGCCTACGCAGTATGGCGAATCTGTGGTGATGCGTTTGCTGATTCAAAATGCAGGTAATTTTGCATTAGACAAACTGGGCATGCCGGCTGATATGTTGGCACGTTTTAGAAAATTGATTCATAGACCCAGCGGCATGGTGCTGGTGACTGGCCCGACCGGCAGCGGTAAAACCACCACGTTGTACGCAGCCCTTAACGAGTTGAATTCACATGCCAATAAAATCATCACGGTAGAAGACCCGGTGGAATATCGGTTGCCTGGCATTAACCAAGTGCAAGTGAATGAAAAGATTGATTTGGATTTTCCGCGTGTATTGCGCACCACTTTACGTCAAGACCCGGACATTATTCTGGTGGGTGAGATGCGTGATGAAGCCACAGCACAAACTGGCTTGCGTGCTGCGATGACCGGCCACTTAGTGCTCTCTACTTTGCATACCAATGATGCCATCACCGCGCCGGTGCGCCTGATTGACATGGGTGCGCCACGATTTATGGTGGCCATGTCTTTGTTGGGGGTGA
>Ga0208264_1000291_pt1 | contig 18273 bp, 23 predicted proteins | sample LakWasMet31_HOW6_2_FD_183873 | JGI IMG/M metagenome (GOLD analysis project Ga0208264, IMG submission 183873) | Freshwater sediment methanotrophic microbial communities from Lake Washington under simulated oxygen tension - Sediment Metagenome... | ecosystem: Environmental > Aquatic > Freshwater >... | reverse complement strand
CTGGGTAGTTAGTTTAAATAGGGATATAGCCCCAAAGTTACGCATTAACCCCCTATATTCAGCAATGATAAAGCGGGCGGATAGCAGTAAAGATAACACGTGCATGAAAGATCATTTACAAGAAGCCAAGTGGTTTATCAAAAGTTTACATAGCCGAAATGATACTTTGCTAAGAGTGGCAGAATGTATTGTTGAAAAGCAAAAAGGCTTTCTCGATCACGGTTCAATTGCCATGCGACCTATGGTACTTCGGGATGTTGCGGAAGAGTTAGAGTTGCATGAATCAACTATTTCCAGAGTAACAACCCAAAAATACATGCACACCCCGAATGGTATCGTTGAGTTTAAATACTTTTTTTCCAGTCATGTATCAACAGAGGGTGGTGGAGAGTGTTCTGCAACGGCAATCCGGGCGTTTATAAAAGAATTAATTGCCAGTGAAAACCCCGCAAGACCATTAAGTGATAGTAGAATAGCCGAGCTATTGCAAGAAAAAGGCATTAATGTTGCAAGACGGACGATTGCCAAATATCGCGAAGCGATGTTTATTTCGTCATCAAGCCAAAGAAAGCGCATCTTATAGCGCACTAACAATTATAATTAATATTTATACATAAGGAGTTTATTCCATGCAAGTTATTATAACAGGTCATCATCTTGAAGTAACCGAGGCCCTAAAAGCACATGTTGATGCCAAATTTGAAAAACTGGCACGTCATTTCGATAATGTTACAGATGTACACGTTATTTTAAGCGTAGAAAAATTGGTTCAAAAGGCAGAAGCCACTTTACAGCTGAACGGCGCTAAATTATTTGCAGAGGATCATCAAGAAGATATGTATTCAGCCATAGACGCCTTGGTAGATAAACTGGAACGTCAGATTACTAAACATAAAGAAAAAACAACTAGCCACCGATAGTGGGTTTAGGTTCAAGGTTGTCATTATTGCGTTGAGCCTGATGAAATATTATGAAATTATTAATAGTTAGTGGGTTGTCCGGGTCTGGTAAAAGCATTGCTCTGGATACATTGGAGGACTGTAACTATTATTGCATTGACAATTTACCGGTCACTTTGCTGGAAGACTTTATTAACCATGTCATGCTGGTTGATACCAAGACTTATGCCAAAACAGCGATCGGTATTGATGCCAGAAACCAAAGCGAAAGCTTAGCAAATTTTTCTGAGAGTCTGGAGATGATCCGCAGCAAGGGTATCGAGTGTGAGATACTTTTTATGCAGGCGGAAGAATCCACTCTGTTGAAACGATACAGTGAAACTCGACGTCGTCATCCACTGACGGTTTCCAACGTGCCTTTGAAAGAGGCGTTGTTAATCGAAAAAAAAATGTTAATACCTATCGCCAAAAATGCCAGCGTGGTTATTGACACCAGCCGTACCCACTATCATCAATTGCGAGAGCTTATTCGAGCTCAGGTTGGGGAGCGCGATGTCAGTCATGTTTCTTTGCAATTCCAGTCATTTGGGTTTAAACATGGTGTGCCGCTGGATGCTGACTTTGTATTTGATGCTCGCAGTCTGCCGAATCCTTATTGGATTCCAGAATTGCGCGGCTTAACTGGTCAGGATCAGCCTGTGATAGATTTTTTAAGCGTTGAACCGCTGGTGGCGGAACTGTTTCATGATATAGCCAGCTTTTTAGAGCGCTGGATACCGCGATTTGAAGCGGAGGGTCGTAGTTATTTAACAATCGCGATTGGATGCACTGGTGGACAGCACCGGTCTGTTTATTTGGCGGATTCGTTAGCTAAAAAATTTACCAGCCCGTTATTAAATGTGGTGGTAAGACATCGAGAGTTAGCTTAAATCATAACGCTGCTGAAGCTTGCCAGGCAGCGTTATGAATAAATAGGCTTACTTCAGACTTAATGTTTCGTTGCGGCCATTAACAATCTCAATTGCTAATTTATCTTCTTTCAATAACCAGCCAATCGCTCTTTGCACGTCATTTTTTCCAAGACCTGTCTCAGTTGTAACCTTAGTTACACTGGCTGGACCGTTTTCATTTAAAAAATGCCACACTTTGCCTGCTGCATCACCGATAGTTAATTCGCTCATGTTGTTTACCTTTTAGCTCTATAAAATTAAGAATTTTTTCCGTGATAATCAGGTAATACAATGTTTAATTCCAATGTTTCCTGTTTATCGTCTTGTTCAAAATTGACTGATATGGCATCTTGCCCTACGTTGACGTACTTTTGAATGACTTCCAGCAGTTCTTTTTGCAACTGAGGCAAATAAGAGGGTTGGTTTCTGGAAGTCCGTTCATGAGCAACCAGAATTTGCAGTCTTTCTTTTGCTAAGGACGCAGAACTGGGTTTAGAGGATCTAAAATAGTCTAGTAAGCTCATTATTTGCCCCCAAAGATCTTCCCAAACAGTCCTCTTTTCTCCTCGATAAAGCGATGTGGTTTGTCCTCACCAAGATAACGGGCAACTACGTCCGCATAGGCTTGGCCTGCATCGCTTTTTTCATCCAGTATCACCGGCATGCCAGAGTTGGAGGCATTTAATACTGATTTTGATTCAGGAATTACACCTAATAAATGCAGTGATAAGATTTCTTGCACATCTTCCACGCTTAACATTTCACCCAATCGAACGCGTTCTGGTGAATAGCGGGTTAGTAGCAGATATTCTTTAATCGGTTCTTGACTTAATTCGGCGCGACGAGATTTGCTGGATAGCAGGCCAAGCATGCGATCAGAATCTCTAACCGAGGAGACTTCCGGGTTTGTTACCACAAAAGCATCATCAGCAAAATACATGGCTAAATGAGCGCCTTTTTCAATACCTGCGGGTGAGTCACAAACGATATATTTAAAATCTTTAGACAATTCTTCCAGAATTCGGCCAACACCTTCCTGACTTAGTGCGTCTTTATCGCGGGTTTGTGAGGCTGGTAAAATATAAAGGTTGTTGCAGGTTTTATCGCGGATTAATGCTTGATTGAGTGTGGCTTCGTTGTTAATTACGTTTACGAAATCGTAAACAACACGGCGCTCGCAGCCCATAATCAAATCCAGGTTACGCAAGCCCACGTCAAAATCGATGACTGCTGTTTTATGGCCTTTCTTTGCAAGACCCATGGCAATGGCGGCACTCGTGGTTGTTTTACCAACACCACCTTTACCGGATGTAACGACTATGATTCTTGCCACTTGTTTCCTCCGAATGTAGCGGGGTTGTTTAAATGTCTTTAATGATCAACGTGTGATCTTGCAAGTAAACCTGCACAGGTTTATTGCGACTGTCATCTTTTAAATCTTCACTGACTTTATAATTGCCAGCAATTGAAATCAGCTCGGCTTGTAAGTCGGAGCAGAAAATTCTGGCGTTTGGGTTGCCTTGTACGCCAGCCAAAGCACGGCCTCTAAGAGATCCATAAACATGGATGTTGCCTTCAGCCAGTATTTCAGCACCTGGACTGACTGTCGCCATAATAATTAAATCGCCATGCGCGTAGACACGTTGACCAGATCTTACCGGTTGAGTGATTAGCATTGATGTAACAATGTCTGCAATGGGTGGTGGTTCTGGCGGAGCAGGCTGGGCTTTTTTAGGCTCAGCAACCGCTGAGCTGTTTTGGGAGGCATGTATAGGTATGCCTAACTCTATGGCTTTTTGATTTTGTTGCTTGGTGCCGCCGCGAATGCCAACTGGTAATAAGTTGAGTTTATACAGAGCTTCTGTTAATCCCTCAATATCAATGTCAATCCCTTGCTTATTGATTTCTTGAACATCAATTACCAGCGGTGAATGTTTAAAAAACTCAGGTGCAGTCTGGATTTTTTCTTGCAGTTGATGTTCGATGATAGAGACATCATTTACGGATAATATTAAAACAGGTACTGAAAACGTACTGCTTTTAAATTCAACCGCCGCAGGATAATAGGGAATTTGTTGAGAGTCTGTCGACATCCGTTATGTATAAATTTGTAAAAACTAGGCAGATTTTAGCATTGCTAACAGAAAAAATCATTTTTCTGCGCATAAAAAAATAATTTGATATTTGTTAAGGTATTAAAAGCTATTTACTTTTTTATAATCTTAACACATAAACAGCTAAAAACCATTTTTCGGCAGTTGTAATTTTTGTTGATTTTAAGGGCTGGGGACTTCTACGTTGGGTAGCACAAATTTAATGTCCAGGCTTCTTAAGTAAGTTTGTAAGCCGGCGTCTTGCATAGGTAACAAGTGTGCCGCATTAGTTGACTCATTGAAATGCGCATGCCAATACCCGGGTGGGGTGATAAAAGCTGAATACGGTTTCCAATCTACTCGGGTTGGATTGACTATTTCTCCGGTTGCGGAAATTTTGGTGCCGACCAATGTGTAGCAGCCTGGTTCGCAGTCTAAAATCAGATCCAATGCTACCGACTGGTGTCGATGCGGTAATTGTACGGCTCCCTTGGGAAGTATCCCCAGCATTGCCCATAAAGTATGCGTTATGGTTAAGGTTTGATCCATTGCCTTATTGGCCAGTAACACGCTAATCCGGCTTCGGTTAACGGCGTCTGCTTCCTTTTGTACTTTATCCAGTTCGCGCAAAGAATCTTCACAGGTGTACAACGTGGCTTTAAATCGTGGTGTGCTGGCTGTAACGCCCAGGTATTTGAGCAATGGCTCGTCATGGACCAAATAAAATGTAGACTCGAGTTCTGCAAAATGACGGGTATTGCTGCCCGAAGGTAATGTTACAAAATCACCGGTTTTCCAGGGTATCTTAACGTTATCGAATTCGGTGTGGCCGCGCCCATACATCACATAAAATAGTTGCGATGTGGCATTAAAATTAGTTGATAAGTTTTCGCCAGCCAGAATGCGCACAAAATTGGCACACAGAGCAGGGCTGGTTGCGGGGCCTTCACAATTTAATTCTTTACTAATATCCAACGGAATAAGGCGGGTGTTGCCTGTCGCATATAAATCCTGACCAAACTCGGCAAACGGAACTCTGGATATGTTGCCTGAACCAATCGGATCGGCTGCTTTTGTATATTCAAAATAAAGGCAAGCGTCGGTTAATTGTTCAAAATCATTGTTAAGATCAATTGTAGTCATGGTACTGGCCTAAGAAATTGCTGGTTATTAGTTATGATAATGCGTATTCAGGCAAAAATCAGAATTTTCCATGCTTGTTGATAAGGTTAAGTATCACAAGCGCCTTGTGATTTAGCAGGATCATGGATTTTAAAATGCTTTAAATTTTAACAACAAATTATACTGATTAATTTACTGAATAAAATTAAGAACTATCTATAATCAATGACAAATGAGTTAGCGGTTTACACTATTTTCGGGACCACGCAATGTCTATATCTATAGTTGATGAAACACTTTCTGGTAACGCTTCAGAAGCTATGAAGTTAATTTTTAATACCGAATTAATCACTGTAAAAGAAGTGATTGCCAGGCGAGTGACTGCCGAAGTTGAAAATTACAATTTAAAATTGACTGGTTTCTTTAATGGTCTGGTTGAGCCAACCAATGCCGAAAAAATCCTTAACGGTTATCAATTAAAGCCCAGACAACCCATTGATGCAAAAAAACAAATAGAAATCGCCCTGGATGCGTTTCAAAAGAATGGTTTTTTTATTCTGGTTGATAATAAGCAGTTTGAGCAATTGGATGATGAAATCATCGTTGCTAACACAACCACAATTAGCTTTGTCAAACTCACTCCGTTAGTCGGCGGTTAATGATGGGAATCTTTGCAAAAATAAACAACATGTTAGCTAACAAAACGCCTGTTGGTTCAAGTAAGCCAAATGAAGCAGATAATCCAGTGCTTGATGCCGTTATTCATCAGATAAGGTCCATAGACTTTGAAAACTTGGCATCATCAGATAGTTACAAACTGCTTGCCGAAAAATCAGATGAAATCTACCCAGAAATAATCAAGTTTTCCGATAAACAAAAAATCCAGTTACTGCTTAAATTGGTTCCATATTTACACGCCGAGCGCTGTGCCGAAGGCAATCATTGGCCCAGAATTACGCTGATTGATGGCTTAATAAGTCGGATAGTCGCAAAAAAAATCATCCTGGAAGATGATGATATTGAGCAGCTCATGGATTGTTTTATTGCCAATACCGAACCCTATACCAGAACTTATATGTTTATTTATGTATGGCCGGTTAATGAGGTGCTTGGGCAGCTGGTTAAACAACGAAAAGGACAGGTTATTTCAGATCAATTAACGGCAACGCTAAACCAGATTTACGATTTCTGTAGTCAATACAAGCTTGGAAGTCGAGAAAAAGAAAAAAAACGCATTATCACTAAATTGGACACCTTGTTAACGCAAAACACGCAATTAGATGGAGAAATTCCCCCCGTCTATTTTTACAATGAAGATCCTGTATTTGCTGACATTGCTAATGAGCAACTGGCCAACTTAGCGCAAGAAAATGCGCAATGGTTTCAGTTAATGGCATTGGCCCAAAAAACCACTGGCGCTAAACCGAGTGCAAAATTATTAAAAGAGGCAAAACAGCACATTGAGGCGATAGGCGAGCTGGCGTTCTGCTCAGCAGTCACCGAATGGTTTCAAATTATCTGCTGTAACAAAGACTATATTCCTGAAAACAATAATTTTGTCGGTAGCTTTATGCTTGGCTCCGCTAATGTTGATATGGTCAAAGGTTTGGTTTGGATGTGCACCTGTGTGCAGGATGAAAAACAGGTGCCAGTGATTGCCGCGCTTGCTGATCGCTGTTTTCAGAAAATTCCACATAGAGGGCATGTTTCTGACGCATTGTCTCAATCCCCCGGTTTAGGCGGGATTGCGCAGCTGTCCCGATTGCAGTTGCGGGTAAAACAAAATAGAACTCAGCAATTAATTGAGAATTACTTGTATGAAGCCGCGGAAAAGCGCGGTATGTCGATTAGCGAACTTGAAGATTTAGCGGTACCTGGTTTTGATCTGAATGATGGCAAAAGGCGTTGGCAATTTGATGGTTACTCGGCTGAAGTCACTGTTATTGGTGTTGGCAAAACCGAAACAAACTGGTTTAAGCCGGATGGCAATCCACAAAAAACCGCCCCCGCTGTTGTTAAAGAGAACTTTGCTGACGAGTTTAAGCAGCTAAAAAACACCGCCAAGCAAATAGAACAAACCCTGACCGCACAACGAGACCGCATTGATCGACTGTTTAGAGCTAATCGCTCAATGGCTTGGGCGCATTTTCAGACTTATTATATTGAACATCGTTTGCTCAGTTTTTTAGCCAAAAAACTTATCTGGAACTTTACCGAAAACGAACAAACTCTTGCCGCCATTTATGTTGATGGCCAATGGCGAAATAATTGTCATCAAGTCATCACCGTGCCGGATAACTGCACGGTCTCCTTGTGGCATCCAGCATTGGCGACGGCTAATGATGTGTTGTTATGGCGGGATTTTTTAATGGACAATCTCATTCAGCAACCACTTAAACAAGCCTATCGAGAGGTATATTTGCTCACAGAAGCTGAAGCAAATACCAAAAGTTACAGTAATCGCATGGCAGCGCATATTCTTAAACAGCATCAATTTAATTCCCTGGCAAGAGGGCGCGGCTGGGGTTACACATTAATGGGCGCTTGGGATGGCGGGGATGCTGAAATAGCGGAAATCTGCCTGGACGCGCATGATTTATACGCCCAATTTTGGGTGCAAAGCGTGCAAGCTGACAATGCTTACAGCGATTCCGGCATCTGGAATTATGTGGCGACAGATCAAGTGCGATTTTTAAATCTGACCACCAATGAAATCGTTGATTTAATTGATGTTCCCGCTATCGTGTTTTCCGAAATCATGCGCGATGTGGATTTATTTGTGGGCGTTGCCAGTGTGGGCAATGACCCAAATTGGCGTGATAGCGGCGGCATACCTGCTTATCAGGCGTATTGGCAATCTTATTCATTTGGTGACTTATCGGAAATGGCCAAAACCCGCAAAGCCATTTTAGAGCGATTAATACCGCGCTTAAAAATTAAGAATGTTACTGAAATTAAAGATAAGTTTGTTGTAGTCAAAGGCAAGTTGCGTACGTATAAAATCCATATCGGAAGTACCAACATTTTGATGGAACCTAATGATCAGTACTTGTGCATAGTACCCAATCAACATAAAACCAATCCCACGGAAAACCTGTTTCTGCCTTTTGAAGGGGATTCTGGGTTGTCGATTATATTATCAAAGGCTTTTCTTTTGGCGGAGGATGACAAAATTACGGATTCCACTATTACTTCGCAGTTAAAGTTGAGGTAGCGTTAAAGGCTTGGTCAGTCTCTTTAGCTAAGGAACGGGTTTTTGATGGTTAAACTCCCAATTTGTTGCTCATGTTGCATATCTTCACTGTAAAGAGTTATACAATTGGCAACTAGCGCTGCGGAAATTATTAAGCTGTCGTAAAAGCTATAGCGATAACGATTCTGGATATCCAGAGCATCATGATATAGCTTAATGCTTGGATGAACTGTGTATAAAGGTTTAAGGACAGAGGTCATATACAGTTTTATAGCGTCCGTCGACAACGGAACTGCCGCCTTCCGAATCGCGGTATTCAGGCATTCCTGCACTACTTGAAAACTTATGCAGGCGTTTCCAGTGGCAATCCCTGTTGTGATTAGTCTATCTGCCGTAGCTGTTTTGCGTGTGTCCAAGCCTTCTAAGGAATAAATGAAAATATTGGTGTCGATAAAAAACTCAACGCTCATTCATTTCTTCTCGGGTAAGTTTATGTCCAACACGGAGTTGACCGCGTAATTCCTGGATAACTGACAGCGCATCTTGCGCCTGTTGATCCCGACTCACGTACTCGGTTAACCAACGTCTAAATTGTTCATTTAACGTAGTTTGTTCAGCTTGGGCGCGAGCTCGAGCGGCTGCAATCAATTTATCGTCAGCACTTAATGTAATATTTTTCATTGCGTAATATTAAAAGTAGTGTACACAGTAGTAAAGTGTACACTAATTAAATATTTTGCAAATACTTGCTGATTTAAAAAATTGTTCTAAACCCAATCCACATCCAAGCCAATCTCGGCGCAGTTGCTTAAACACACCTCGCCAAAAGATTGTCTCAGTCTTGCAATCCTGACTAAATTCCTTTACTTTAGTAATAACATCCGTAAAGGCTAGGGGTGCTTTTTTGGTTTTAAAACCAAAATCGCTGAGAGAAACCCTTTGAACCTGACTCCGGTTAATACCGGCGTAGGAAAGCCCCCACTTTTCCCTGCGCCTTGTTTTGTTTTTTGGAGATAAGCATGAGCGCTGTCATAAAAGAAGTTATTACTACTGCAACCAGTAGCGTAAAAATCGATTCTTACCCTGCATCAGAAAAAATCTATATCCAGGGTAGCCGTCCTGATATTCAGGTGCCTATGCGGAAAATTACTTTATCTGACACGCCTGCGCATTTTGGTAGCGAAAAAAATCCACCGCTTTACGTTTACGATACCTCCGGTGTTTATACGGACCCGAATGTTGAAGTAGATTTAAAGAAAGGTTTAAGCGCCATTCGCGCCAATTGGATTTTAGAACGCAATGATACCGAAGAATTAACTGGCCCCAGTTCAGATTTTGGTTTGCAAAGGCTTAACGATCCAGCCACGGCCAGTTTGCGTTTTGAGCACATCCGCAAGCCGCGTCGCGCCAAAGCCGGTAAAAATGTGTCGCAAATGTACTATGCACGGCAAGGCATCATCACGCCGGAAATGGAATTTATCGCCATCCGCGAAAACCAAAAAATGGAAGAAATGCGCGAGTTATGGAAAGATCAACATCCTGGCGATTCTTTTGGCGCGGCGATTCCAGATGTAATTACACCGGAATTTGTGCGATCAGAAGTAGCTAGAGGCCGTGCGATTATTCCTTGCAATATCAACCATCCTGAATTAGAACCGATGATTATCGGCCGCAATTTCCTGGTTAAAATCAACGGCAACCTGGGCAACTCTGCAGTCACATCTTCCATTGATGAAGAAGTGGAAAAAATGCTTTGGGGCATTCGTTGGGGCGGCGACACCATTATGGACTTATCCACTGGCAAAAATATCCATGAAACGCGCGAATGGATCTTGCGTAACTCGCCAGTGCCAATTGGCACAGTACCAATTTATCAAGCCTTGGAAAAAGTTAACGGTAAAGCTGAAGACCTGACTTGGGAAATTTTCCGCGACACCTTAATCGAGCAAGCAGAGCAGGGCGTGGATTACTTTACCATCCATGCCGGTGTGCGTTTGCACCATGTGCCGTTAACTGCCAAACGTATGACTGGTATCGTGTCTCGTGGTGGTTCCATCATGGCCAAATGGTGCTTGGCGCATCACACAGAAAGCTTTTTGTACACGCACTTTGAAGAAATCTGCGAAATCATGAAAGCCTATGACGTATCTTTCTCGTTAGGCGATGGCTTGCGTCCTGGTTCTATTTATGACGCCAATGATGCCGCACAATTTGGCGAGTTGGAAACGCTGGGCGAGCTGACCAAAATCGCCTGGAAGCATGACGTACAAACCATGATTGAAGGCCCGGGCCATGTGCCGTTGCACATGATTAAAGTCAACATGGACAAGCAGTTGGAAGAATGCGGCGAAGCGCCTTTTTATACCTTAGGGCCGCTTACTACAGACATTGCACCAGGTTATGATCATATTACATCCGCTATCGGTGCCGCCAATATCGGTTGGTACGGTTGCGCCATGCTGTGCTATGTTACCCAAAAAGAACATTTGGGTTTGCCCAACAAGCAAGACGTGCGCGAAGGCATCGTAACTTACAAAATTGCCGCCCATGCTGCTGATTTAGCTAAAGGCCATCCAGGTGCGCAAGCGCGTGACAACGCCATGTCCAAAGCCCGTTTTGAATTCCGTTGGGAAGATCAATTTAACATTGGTCTGGATCCTGAAAAAGCGCGTGAATTCCACGATGAAACTTTACCCAAAGACTCAGCCAAAATCGCCCATTTTTGCTCCATGTGCGGCCCGCATTTCTGCTCAATGAAAATTAGCCAGGATGTGCGTGATTATGCAGCAGCGAAAGGCTTAAAAGAAGAAGAGGCTTTAGTTAAAGGCATGGATGAAAAATCCAAGCAGTTTTTGGAAGAAGGAGCGGATATTTACCATAAAGTTTAACGGCTAAGATGTAGGCCCGTAAGATGGGTAGAGGCCGTGCGCCGAAACCCATCACAAACGAAGCTACGGTTTATGGTTTAGTTGGTTTTTTTGAAAGCTAAGGCTCACTTCGTTTTGGTGCGGACGGATTTATCGGCATAGTTTTGATGGGTTTTGCTTCCGTGTTTGGTAACTGCTCCTTGCGTTGCTCTGGCCTGTTAGGGTGGTAAATGCGCTTTTCTACCCTACATCCCTGGCTAGAGAGACGCCTCAACATTATCCAGCAATACATTTAGAGATACCATCTTGAATACCGAAATTCTGAAAATGTTTAGAGAAGATGGAACTCGGGTTCAACTTACTGATTTTCTAAAGCAACTTCCTGATAACGAATGGGTATGGTCATTTTTGTGGTTTCATGGCGTGGGAGTTGCCCCGAATGATTTAACTATGGTTGAGTTTGAAGAGCAAATTCGTTCTGATCCAACAGGCTTTAAAATGAATTGGCATCAATTACTTCACTTTGCTGAATCGATAGAACAAACTATAGATTGCTTGCTTGTTGCTACTAAGGTAATTAGCGATTTGCGGGTGAATGAACTAAAAGAAGATAATTTTTCTAGTTGTATATTTGCGCTTGAGGCATTTGATAGTACGGAATGGAAACTAATCAATAACATGTAAGCAACTCATACGGCGGGTAAAAATCCTCCTTCGCAGCGAATTGCTATCCTATCGCGTTGGCAGTCTAGTAGGCATTTTTGCCCACCGTTTAGAATCGTTCATTTGTTTGGTGGCAGAATAGCGTTGCCCACACTATACGGCTGCTCCCTGCGTTGTTTTAACTGCTGCTTTCATGCAGCCGTTTCCATCCTAACTGAACTCTCAAGCTGCAATTTCCCGCTCAGCCTCTGCAATCAAACTCTCAGAAACGCCCCGCTTTTTTAGGGCAGCAATCAGTCTTGCTTCTTTGCTAAGCATTAACTGAGCTTCATCTCGGCGTAAACCTTCGCTTAAGTAAGATTTTAATAAGGCTTGATAACCTGAAAATCCTCGTTGTGGTGCAATAGCTTTCATCGATTCCACAACATCTGATGGAATGCGTAAGGTAATCGAAGTCATTGGGCGGTCTTTGGACAGTCGTTTTTTAATTGGGTTAGAAATCATAGATATTGCGCTCCTTAACAGTGGCCTTGCGGGCAGAAATCAACCTGATATATTCACCTTCTATCTCGATATGCACAACAAACAGTAAACTACCTGATTCATCATAACCAATCACCGCGTCGCGTTCTTCTTGTTGCTGCCCAGCATCGACCAGTTTAAAAAATGGATCAAAAAAAGCTAAGGTGACACCGTTTTTTGAAAGTGAATATCCATAGGTCTATCTTATTTAACGTTTTTACTTTGTCAATACGTTAGATGTTTGTTTTCATTTAGTTGCTTCCAGCACCCGATTCAAATCAAAACTCATACCACGTAAGCCGGTAAAAATCCCCCTTCGCAGACAGGCGCGATATCATAGCGTTGACAGGCTGCGGATATTAAGAATATTGATGCTGGCTAAGTTAAATCAAAGCCATTCAGCGTATTAAATTTTTATTTCCAAGCAACTTAAGTTACGATTCCCAGTTTACATTCAACCTTTAGCTTTGTGACGGTGGAACATCATGCCTGAATATCAACACATCTTAGTGGCTATCGATTATGGCAAGCATAACGATACGATCGTTACCAAAGCCCAAGCATTGGCACAAACTTATGCCGCCAGATTAAGCATTGTGCATGTGCTGGATGACATTCCCATGCCTGATACCAGTTACGGTAATGCGATTTCGTTATTGGATGATTCCGGTTATGAATTGCTTGAGGCCGAAAAAACCAAATTAAAGCAATTTGCGCAGCGATTTTCGATTCCTGATGAGCAATGCTGGCTTGTGTGGGGTGTGCCCAAAGAAGAAATTATTAATTTGGCTGATCAAGAGCATATTGATTTGCTTGTGGTTGGCTCACATGGTCGTCATGGTTTGGCGCTGCTGCTAGGTTCCACTGCAAATAGCGTTGTACATCACGCGCAGTGTGATGTTTTGGCCATCCGGCTTCCCGAGGAATGACAATATTAAACCATTGCTTGGAGGACACTTGCTATTCTTAAGCTAGCTACTACGCTTTCAATAGACGTTTTTTAGCCAAACCAGCGCAGAGGATTCCACGATGCCCCAGATTACCTATCAAATCCATGGATCAGATTTACAATACGTTGAAATAACGTTGCCGCCAAAAGCCGCTGTGGTCGGTGAGCAAGGCGCCATGATGTACATGGACGACAAGATTAAAGTTGAAACCGTATTGGGTGATGGTGCAAAGTCATCACTGGGTGTGTTTGGGCGGTTTTGGAAAGCGTTTAAGCGATCATTAACGGGAGAATCGTTTTTTAGCAGTCATTACAGTAACTTATCTGCTATAGATCAACGCGTTGCCTTTGCCGCACCGACCATCAGCAAGATTTTGGCTATTAATATTAACCAGCTGGGTGGGGCATTAATTTGTCAAAAAGGTGCTTATTTGGCTGGCGAGGCGGGCACTGAGGTTAATTTGGCATGGCAAAAACGGTTGCGCGTGGGTTTGTTTGGTGGTGAAGGTTTTATCATGCAGCGCATTACTAGCCCAGGCGTTGTGTTTATTAATGCTACGGGCACTCTAACTGAAATGAGCCTGGCGCCTGGCCAGACCTTACGGGTTGACAGTGGTTGTTTAGTGGCATTAAGTCCTTCAGTTACTTACGAAATCAAATATGCAGGCAAAATCAAAACGTCCATTTTTGGTGGTGAGGGTTTGTTTTATGCCAGCTTACAAGGTCCTGGCCAGATCTGGCTGCAATCTTTGCCAGTGCGTCGATTAGGCGCAGAACTAATGAAAAGTGCCGTTGTTGGTCAAAGTCGCGGCATTACAGGAAAACTGTATCTTTTAGTTATCATCATTACGGTGATTGCCACTATCTTTTTTGATGCAAAAACCTAGCGCAACCAAAATTTACAAGCTTTAAACTACAGTTAGTTTTTATGGCTTGGTCATCATGTTTTGTATTCCCTCAACGCGCATCTCCATTAAGTACACCTAACAATGTCTAACTCACCATTTAAAGCGTTTGTTTTTGGGCCAAATTTGCCAGTCAATGGGCTGTTGGTCAGTGCTTATTTTAAGGACGAGCAACTGCACATTGCTGCGCCGAATACTGAGAATTTGGTAGTTGATATTTCAGCTTTGCAAGTAACAGCTGGCGGTTTTGATCATACCGAATGTTTTATGAATTGGCAGGGCCAAAATGCCAGTCACTGGATATTAAAGCCGTTTAGCAAGGATGATATGGCGGTGGTACTTGAAACAATACCGGCAACATTAAAACCGCAATTTAAACATTGGCATCGTAAAAAACATCGCATCAATTTTGTTTGGGGATCGATAGGCAGCATTGTAGCAATTGTGGTTATAGCGTTTGGTTTGGTGTGGTGGCAGTATGACCGCGTGGTAACCTGGGCTACCGACCATGTCACGATTAGCAAAGAGCAAGAGCTTGGCAGTGCGTTGCTGGAGCAAATTAAAGGCGATGGCGATGTTGTAGATCATGGCGCTGCTGTGCAGGCTGTCAGTAAAATCGGCACCCAACTAACTCAAGGGTCACGCTATCAATATAAGTGGTTAGTCAAAAAGGATAAAAGCATAAATGCGTTTGCATTGCCTGGCGGGATTGTGATCGTGCACTCCGCTTTGATTAAAAAAGCCGACAATGCCGATGAATTGGCGGCGGTGCTGGCGCACGAAATCCAACATGTAGAACAACGTCATGCCTTAAAAAACATGGTACATAATTTAGGCTGGGCTGCTGCGTTAATGGTGGTGTTGGGTGATGTCAATATTGCAACTGCAGTCATCGTGCATCAGATTGGCTCAATGTACTTTAGTAGGGATGTCGAAGACGAGGCAGACCGCCTGGCCTTTAAAGCCTTGGTAAATGCGCAGATCGTGCCCGATGGCCTGGTGAGTTTTTTCAAAAAACTGCAAAAAGAAGAAGGTGGCACTGCAGAGGTGCCAGAATGGATTTCTTCACATCCAGCAACCGCAGAGCGCATTAAAACCATGCAGAAACTTATCGAGGAACAACCCTGTCCGGCCTGCAAGCCCTTATCATTGGATTGGAAGCGGGTGAAAGCGGATAAGACATTGGTGCTAAAGGAATAAACTTGCCTTTTTAGGTAAAGTTTTCAGCTTAGATGCGCAATCTCAAAGAAACGTCATAGCCTCAGAGCGCTTAGCCAAGTATGGGCAAGCTTTTTTGCCCACCCAGGCTTATCAAGTTCACAATGAAAATTAATACATTAAAGATTTTACTTGCCTTATTTGTGGGCTACCAACTCACAACATTTATTTGCTTTAAAGAACACCGAATAATATCCGACAAGGAACATTTAGAAAAATTTGTCGGCTCGATGCTCAAATCAGGGCGTGTAAAACTGCATAGTTGGGATAATACCGTTGAAAAATATCTATCATCCCATCCTGATTGTTGCAGTGTTTCAAGTATCGCTTTCTTGAACATGTCTGATGCGGATGTTCAGATCGGCATGAAATATGAAATGAGCGAACAAGAAAAAGCAAGTGGAGGGTATGGTAATAATACACACTACGATTACATAAGTTTTCTTGATGCCTGTGGCAAGCAATTTGATTCTACCGGCGAATCCTACACGCCAAGGTAGTAAGGCGCAATAACCATCGGACATTGCGCTGTATTTAATTTCACAGTGGAGTAAATGATAGCCTAGTAGGGTGGACAAACTTTTTTAGCATCGTGCATTTATTTGGAGGGCAGTAAAGCGATGCCCGACCTACACGTTTTGATTCTAACCATATAACCGACATCTTACTAGCCAGCATCTTGCTTGCGCTTATCCAACAGATATTTACGAAGCTGGCGTTCACCTCGCATGACATAGAGGATGTACTGACGTTCTGGGGTCATGGGAAGGAGCGAAGGCCAGCCAAGGCAAAATCCGACGCCAAGCCACTCAAGAGACGCTGTAGAGGCGGAAAAATGCCCAGCAAAGCGAGCATCGGCGCATAAAGTGGGAAAAAGTTGCATTTTACATGGTTGCGAACTATAGTTCGCTGTGATATAAATTCAGGAGAGTAAGGTCGTGACTGACGCAACAACGCCGAAGCGGGTGATCGTCTATGCCGATGACTGCGAAAAAGAGCCTTTCACCGAGTGGCTTTTCGGCTTGCGGGATGTCATGGGGCGCAAACGTATTTTGGCCCGCGTTTCCCGTCTGCAACAAGGCAACTATGGGGATTGTGAGCCGGTCGGGGAAGGGGTCAGCGAACTGCGCCTGTTTTTCGGCTCCGGCTACCGGGTTTATTTCGGGGAGCATGGCAACGATATTGTCGTGCTGCTGTGCGGCGGCGACAAGGGCAGCCAAAGCAAAGACATTCAACAGGCCAAAGCCTATTGGAAGGAGTATTTAAGCCATGAGCAAATATAGAACGATTGATGCGGTTGAAGAAGAATACCTCCGTAATCATCCCGATGAAGTGGACGACTATGTTGCCGTCCTGTTTGATGAATATGCCGAGAGCGGCGATACTGCCTCGCTGATGACCTCCTTGCGCGTCGTGAGCCGCGTCAAAGGGGTCAGCCGGATTGCAGAAACCTCCGGCTTAAGCCGGAAAGGTGTGCAGAAAGCCCTGTCAGAAAACGGCAATCCGCAATTTGGCAGCGTGAACGCCATTATGCACGCCATGGGTTACCGCCTAACCCCGCAAAAACTGACGTCATCACATCATATCCACAAATGATGTGATTACAGGAAAGATAGCCATCAGTTCATGAATGGGATGGATTCAGTTGAAATTCGGCTTATGAACTGATATTTATACTTGTGAACCGATGCAGGGGTTGAATTGCCATAAAAAGGCAAATCTTATGAACTGATTCAGGATATTATAAAGACCGATTAAAAATCGTATTAATAATTGATTTTTATAGATAATTCTCTAAATTTTCGACTATACTTTGTACGACTGTATCTAGAACAAAACACCAACGTCTTTAAAATCGAACAATCACTCAATCATTGTTCGAGGCTTAAAATGGAAATGTTGCAAAATTTAGTTGCGCTGGTAACGGCGATGTCCACGGATCACTTGTTTATTTTTGTCACTCTGGTGGCTTTGGGACTGGTGGGCTACGCCCTCCATGTTCACTTAAGCGTGGTCAAAGCGTTGTCCACAAAGAGTAAGGAATAATGCGCGAATTCGTAAAAATGCCTTCCCACTGGATCACTGACAAGACCACGCCAAAACTTAGTCAATTGAAGTGGGGAGGGCAGAACAACGCAGGGAAGGTGGCGGCACTGATGCTCTACGTCGCCATTGCCCATAACGTGAATCAAGAACCGAATAGAGAATATTCGGAGACGGGATTTGCAAAGTTGTCCTATAGCGATTTTGAAAAAATCGTTGGGCTTAGTCGCGCAAAAATCGCGGAGGGTCTGAAAACCTTGGAAGAGCTAGGCATTGTCGCCATTAATAAGGGCGAGAAAACGAGCATCTATCAGCTTGTGGGCTACAATCCTAAGCAGGGATGGGCAAAACTACCGGCATTTATACCATGAGGGGTGTATCAAGGTTTTTAACGAGTGCCACTTGCGCAAGAAAACCGAGTTAAATGCGCTGAAGATGTATCTTCTGGTTGCCGCGTTTAGGAATAACGATCTCAATCACACCATTATTTCGTATGAGAAAATTCATCACTACACCGGCATTCCCGAAAACGACATTCGGAGTGCTCTTTCGTTTCTGGTGAACTTAAACCTCATCCAGGTTGATCGGTCTCCTTCGGAAGTCGTAAAGGATGCAGAAGACTGGTCGATGAAATCCATGAATATCTATCGTCTGATCGGATTAAAGGGGCGTCACCTTGGCAATACGAGTAGCGATGACTTGAAACACCATGTCGCTAGTGAATCGGAATAATTGCTAGGGTCATGTGGAGCAGAACATGATGGAATTTTCTATTCAACTGGAAGCCCGCGACCCAGAACGAAACATTTGGCGAGCCTACAGCATTACAGGCGGCCAAGACCTGTTCGG
>Ga0208264_1000290_pt1 | contig 18283 bp, 16 predicted proteins | sample LakWasMet31_HOW6_2_FD_183873 | JGI IMG/M metagenome (GOLD analysis project Ga0208264, IMG submission 183873) | Freshwater sediment methanotrophic microbial communities from Lake Washington under simulated oxygen tension - Sediment Metagenome... | ecosystem: Environmental > Aquatic > Freshwater >... | reverse complement strand
GAAGCGCGGTCTGTGGTTCAAGCAGCTGTGGAGCGTGCAATCGCCGATGGCACTGGTTGGGATTTGGAGTTACCGTTTATTACCGCAACAGGCCGTTCTATTTGGGTGCGCGCCGTGGGCATGACGGCAACGGTAGATGGAAAAGTCGAGCGCCTATTCGGCACATTTCAAGACATCAGTGAGCGCAAACTAGCGCAGCTGGATCTGGCTTGGCTGAATCGTGCACTGATGATGTTGGGCAAGTGCAACGAGACCTTGATTCATGTGGCTGACGAATCGAGATTAATTGTCGAGATTTGTCGTATTGCGGTCGATGTTGGAGGTTATCGCATGGCGTGGGTGGGCTATGCTAACGATGATGAGAAAAAATCGATTACGCCTAGAGCCTACTTTGGTAAAACACACGATGCACTGAAAGACGTAGCGCTCAGTTGGTCTGAAGAAACACAAGCAGGCAGAGGCCCTGCCGGCAAAACCATCCGCAGCGGCGAGCCGATTACCGTAGAAGATATGGCAACATTGGATTTGGATCCTGCATTAAAAGCCTTATTGGTAGATTTGGGCTATCGTGGCCTGGTGTCTTTGCCACTTAAATATAAAGGTAAAACCATTGGTTTGTTAGCGATGTATTCAGGGGAGATGCGTACATTTGCTGCCGATGAAGTCAGGTTGCTACAAGAAATCGCAGATAACCTTGCGTCAGGGGTTATTAAAATCCGTGCAGAAATAGAGCGGCAACGGCTACATAACTCTATGCTAGCGGTGGCAACCGCAGTGAGTTTGCATAGCAGCGAGACGTTTTTCCCCGAGCTGTTGCGTAAGATGATTCAAGCTATTGGTGGGCAAGCTGGTTATATCGGTCAATTTACCAGCCAAAAACCTTGGGCCGCTAAAACCATCGCGGTACAGGTGAATCAGCAGATCATCGAAAATTTTGACTTTGCCATTCCAAGTACGATTGCAGATACTTTATTTTCGAGTGCAGAGGTGCGGATAGTGCCAGCCTTTGCTGCGCGAGATTACCCTGAGCTTGTCATGATGCGCTACCACCCGTACCAGGCATTTGCCGCGTTGCGTTTGATAGACTCTAATCACCACCCGATAGGCTTGCTGTTTGTACTATTTGAAGACACGATTGCAAAAGATGCGATTGCAATGATTTCTTCCATATTAACAATTTTTGCAGCCCGCACCGCAAATGAGCTGGAGCGGTTAAAGGCCTTGTCGCTCATTTCTGAGCAAGCCTCTCTGTTAGATAAAACGCGTGACGCGATTGTCGTCCGAGATATGCATCGTCGCATCACTTATTGGAACAAAGCGGCTGAGACTTTATATGGATGGACCGCCGCAGAAGCGCTAGGCAAGGATATTCACAAGCTCCTCAAACATGTGGCGTCCGATGTTCGTCAGACCGAAAAGAACGTGCTCAAACATGGTGAGTGGTCGGGTGAAATGACCAAACGACACAAGGATGGCAGCCCGCTGATGATTGAAAGTCGACTGACCTTGGTGCGCGACAAAGAAGGTCATCCGGTTTCTGTATTCTCGATTCATTCTGATATTGCGGATCGTAAGCTGGCAGAAGCCGAGATTAGGCGACTAGCGTTTTATGATCCGCTTACCAATCTTGCTAACCGCCGTTTGTTGATCGAGCATCTGGAGAAAGCGCTTAAAGTTGTCCGTCGTAAAAAGAATGCGGGCGCGGTGCTATTTATTGATTTAGATAACTTTAAATCGCTCAATGATACCTTGGGCCATGATAAGGGTGATTTGTTGCTGAAAGTAGTGGCCGAGCGTTTGCAGCGATGTGTGCGAGACTGCGATACAGTTTCACGCTTGGGTGGAGATGAGTTTGTGATTTTGCTGGAAGGGCTGCCTGGTGTGCAAGCGCAGGCAGTGCATATTGCACGTATGGTGGCAGAAAAAATCCTAACTGAATTGAATCAGCCGGCAGATTTAGCGGGTCACATGCACAAGATCACGCCTAGCGTCGGGATTGCGCTGTTTGATCATCAGGCCAAAGATGTCTCCAGTGTGCTTGCGCAGGCCGATGCTGCTATGTATCGGTCTAAAATGGGTGGGCGTAATCAATATCAATTTTCGGCAGACTTGGACTAGCGAGGTACACAGACAAAACGCACCTCCGGCTTGGTGAACGGTCTAATGAGGGTGCACAGTGGATAGTACACAGTATCAAGTGCGAACAAATCGTCACTAAGCAGCAGTGGCAGTAGCTAAGCTTAACTTTTTAAATTTATTAGATTTTTAAATTGATTGGTTTTGCAATGAAGCTCACTCAATTAGAAAAATGGTTTAATCAATTATTGAATGAAGCAGGGATTAGCCTCAACGGCCCTAACCCTTGGGATATTCAAATCCATCATCCCGCAGCCATTCAGCGGATTGTGGCAGAGGGCAGCCTTGGTTTGGGCGAATCCTACATGCAGGGAGATTGGGACGCAGCGCAGCTGGATGCGTTCTTCTATCGCCTGCTGCGTGCACAACTGCATGAGAAAGTGAAGCCGATAGGCTTATGGTTTCATACCCTTCAACACACGCTGATGAATAAGCAAAATAGTCGGCGTGCTTGGAGAGTGGGGGAATCTCACTATAACCTCGGTAATGCGTTTTATCAGGCCATGTTAGATAAGCGCATGACATATACCTGTGCGTATTGGCAGGACGCACTGGATCTTGATCAGGCGCAGGAAAATAAACTGGAGATGATTTGCCAGAAATTAAGACTACAATCTGGTATGCGCTTGCTTGATATTGGTTGCGGCTGGGGTAGCTTAATGGGGTATGCAGCAGAAAAATATGGTGTGGAATGCGTAGGTATTACCGTATCATCAGAGCAAATGAAGTTTGGTCAGCAACGCTACGCACATTTGCCGATAGCGTTTAGATTGCAAGATTATCGTGAAATGGATGAGCCATTTGATGCGGTCGCCAGCGTGGGTATGTTCGAACATGTGGGTAGAAAGAATTACCGCACATTTATGCAGGTGGCGCATCGTTGCCTAAAAAGTGATGGATTGTTTTTATTGCATACCATTGGTAAAAACCTCACCCATTTAATGCCAGACCCCTGGCTGGATCGCTACATTTTTCCTAATGGCGATTTGCCCTCTATTAAGCAGATTGCCCAAGCAGTGGAAGGCCAGTTTGTGGTGGAAGACTTACATAATTTTGGCGCGGATTATGATCGGACATTGATGGCTTGGTTTGACAATTTTAATCACCATTGGCCGGAGTTCAACACCGAGTATGGGGATGAGTTTTATAGAAAGTGGAGCTACTACTTGTTATCTTGTGCAGGTGCTTTCCGCGCGCGTGATATTCAGTTATGGCAGTGGGTATTGTCTAAACAGGGTATTGTGGGTGGGTACCAACGCCCTGTTTTGCCAAATATTGAGACATAAAAGCCAGCAACTCAATGCGCACGATTACTGGTTTTCAGCCAATTGCAGTGCCGTCTGCACATACTCTTGTTTTGGGGAGCATGCCCGGCGTGCTTTCCCTCAAGGCCAATCAATATTATGCCCATCCGCGTAACGCATTCTGGCCCATCATGGCCAGTATTTGCGGATTCAGCCCTGAGCTGCCATACCTGCACCGGGTGGAGCAGCTGCAAGCCGCGGATATTGCGCTGTGGGATGTGCTGCATACTTGCGTGCGCCCCGGAAGCCTTGATAGTGCGATTGAAGAGGGGTCGCGCGTACCGAATGACTTTGCGGCATTTTTCCAACAGCACCCACATATCAGGCTGGTGGGGTTTAACGGTGCAGAGGCAGTAAAAAGTTTTAACGCGTATATATTGCCCCAATTAAACGTCAGCGGTATCCGTTTTGTCCGCCTTCCTTCATCAAGCCCAGCCCATGCCGCACTGACTTTAGCGCAAAAAATTACGGCGTGGCGGGAGGCGCTTTGCATCAAGCCTTAGTCAATGCGGACTGAGGCCTTGCAATCACAGGAAATGCGATGCCAATGATGATGGCGAGTAGATGGTAGCTGGAAGATACGTATGGGATCGCGCTTAACCTTGGGATGAATTCAAAAGCGATAGCAACCGCAGGTAACGCTACCAGCCACTGCTTGCCGATCAGTGCGCCTCTTACTACGCATATCCAACATAGCGCTAGCAATGCGCACAGTACCACCATCCACTGTATATGCAATATATTGGGCGAGTGTGAGGCAGATGCTGCGCTGGCCAGCGGTAAATAATAGGTAGGTAACATCAACAAAATGTATGACACGACAAATATTGTATTGTTGGCGAATGCTTTATTCATGGTTTACGCTTCCTTTTGATTGGGTATGGCAACACTTAACACTCTTAAACTTCTGGATCGATTATTTGGGAATGACCAATCGATGGATTGGCCTTCCCTTAAGCCCAATAGCGCAAGACCGACTGGTGAAAGTACAGAGATTTTTCCATGCTCCACATTGGCATCTTCTGGAAACACCAGTTCCACCTCTCTCCTAAGGCCGTTGCTTTCATCCAAGTAGGTCACGCGGGCATTCATGCTAACAACGTTGGTGGGAACTTGATCCGCTGGCACTACATAGGCGCGGCTGAGTTCATAGGCCAATAGCGCACTATTTTCTAGCCTAGCCAGGCGGATATAGTCTTTATCTGAAATGATTAAATCTTCTGGTTCCATTGTCATCTCTATCGTTGTGTTACAAGCAATGTCCCGTATGGGTTGGTGATGGCTGAATCATAATGCGTTTACATCAATATAATTAGCCCTTGCAATCGCACATAATTGTTTCCTATGGCGCTACAATAGCGCTATGTATGATTTAAATTTAATGATTATTTTTGCCCAGGTTGTGAACGAGCAAAGCTTCTCTGCCGCCGCCAGAAAACTGGGTGTTTCCAGATCGTCCGTCAGCAAAGCGGTTGCAAAGTTAGAACATGCACTGGGCGCAAGTTTGCTTAACCGAAGTACGCGTCACTTGAGTTTGACCGAAGTGGGCACAGCCTTTTTTGATTACTGCACACGCATTAACTATGAGGCGGATCAAGCCCATAAAATGATAGAAAGCCTGAATGCGCAGCCACGCGGAGTGTTGAAAGTGGCCGCTTCAGTTGCTTTCGGCACGCTACATATCGCACCGGCAGTCGGGGATTTTATGCGGCGCTATCCGGAGCTGACCATTGATATGACGATTACCGATAGAGTCGTCGACTTGGCAGAAGAGGGATATGACGTGGTGATTTGCGTGACGCGCGATTTGCCTTTGGCCTTAGTGGCGAGAAAGCTAGCGCCAATCCGCCGCAAAATTTGCGCAACACCTACTTACTTTGATGAGTTTGGTGTGCCTACTTTCCCGCAAGATTTAGTGCATCACAACTGTCTGGATTATATTCACTCTGGTGATAGGGGGCTGTGGCGCTTACGTGGCCCTGAAGGCGATGTGTCTGTGCCTGTCTCTGGCAGGTTGCGCATCAACGATGATGAAGCCTTATCGCAAGTCGTGTTGGGTGGGTTCGGCTTAGCGTTACTGCCTACATACATTATCGGTAAAGATATTCAGGCCAAGCGCCTCAAGTCGGTGTTATCCGAATATATTCCGGTGGAGCAGCATGTCTATGCGATGTATCTGCCCAAGCGTAATTTACCGTTGAAAATTCGTGTGTTGATTGATTTTTTAATAGAGCGCTTTGGCGCGGAGCCATATTGGGATAAAGAGTAATGCTTACGCACTGAGTCGGCTAGCAATAGATTCTCAGCCTGCTGCCAATTTTAAGCTTGTATTCAGGTTGGGGGCGTAGAGTGGGTCTCACATTCACTCAATGGAGAAATAGTATGAAAAAATCAGTGCAAACCCTTTTGATGGCAACCGCCATTTCTTTTGCCATATTTGGCCCTGCCCATGCGGATGACGATGATTTGCAAGAGATGGAGTCTATTTCAAAATCATTTGGCTTGATCCCTTTAGAGCAAGCCAAAGCGACTGCATTACAAGCCAAGCCAGGTGTGATTAAAGATGCTGAACTTGAGAACCGCACCTTTGAAAAAGGCTGGGATTATGAGTTTGAAGTGGTCGATGCAGATGGTAAGGAGTGGGAAGTCAATGTGGACGCAAAAACCGGTAAAGTGCGCAACATCAAACGCGATTGGTTTTAGCCGAACATTTTAACGCTCAACCTTCATGCGCGTTAAATCTAATTTCCACCCGTAGGCCGCCTAGTGCGGCCGATCTGCCAAAGCTCAAGTGCGCACCATAGCTATCGACAATATCGTGTGCGATGGCCAATCCAAGACCGCTGCCTGGTATGGATTCATCTGCACGAAAACCACGGCGCGTCAGTAAATTGAGCTCATGCTCGGCACATCCCGGCCCATCATCTTCAATGACAAAAATCGTGGTATTGCTCCCGCTGATGGTCAGCGATACGCTGCTGCGGCACCATTTGCATGCATTGTCGAGCAGGTTCCCCAATATTTCTAACAGGTCTTCCCGGTCACCATGAAAACGTGCATCCGGTGTGATTTCCCACATGATATTGACCGCTTTGGCCTGATAAATTTGCCGTAGGGTGTGCACCAGCTGTGCAATTTCTGCTTCCAAATCTACTCTGCGTGCAGGGTGCGTATCGCCTAGTAAACGTGCACGTTTAAGTTCATGCTCGATAGTGTGGCTAATGGATGTGGTTGTGCGATAAATGTCGTTGCGTATTTCCGGGAGCATTTCCATCTCCGGTCGTTCCGCCGCCTGATTTAGCAGTGTCAGCTTGGTTTTAAGCGCATGTGCAAGATTGCCTAACGATTCTCTGGAACGTCTGGATTTATGTTGCACGGCGATCAAAAGGCGATTCATCTCTTCAATCAGCGGGGCTACTTCTTGTGGGCCATTATTGTTAATCTGACTTTCTTCGCCACTGGTCAGCTTGGCTATGTTGTCCTTGATTTGCTGCAAAGGTCGCAGTGCGTTCAGTACTACCAGCCGTTGTATGGCCAGCAAAGCAAATAACCCTAATAAAGAAACGACAGCATAGAGTATTTGAAAACGCATCACGCCAGCTTTGAGCGTTGCCAAGTTTTCTGCCACCGCAATGGTGATGACCCCTTGTTGTTTTTGGTAACCGTGCACGACAACGAGCAAAGGTTGTTGCTCAGGGCCATTGATATATACCTTGGTATGGGCGCCAGTTGTTAAGGGTTGGATAGGCAAATCGACATCCCATAATGAGCGGGAGGTGTGGCGCTGCTTGCCAGAAAAGATCACATAGTAATGACCAGAAAAAGGCCGCTGATACACCGCACTGACATGTTTTGCATCCAGCAATAACTGTCCTGAGGCATCGAATTCTGTGCCCGCCAGCAAGCTTTCGCCCTCTCGCTGCAGGCGCTCGACCAATTGATCTTCGGTGAGCTTATTGATGGCATAAGTCACAATGGCCCATTGCAATGTCAGCAACGCAACCAGGCTGATAATCAGCCCCCAAGAGAGGTGGCGCTTGAGAGAAATCATGTGCGTTTGGCCCCAAATACATAACCTTGGCCACGCTTGGTTTGAATTAAATCATTGCCGATTTTTTGGCGTAAACGATTCACGTAGACTTCAATCACATTGCTGTCTTTGTCTTCGTCATATTCATACACATGGGCGGTGAGTGCCGTTTTGGAGAGCACGTGACCGGGGTGCAGCATAAAGTAGCGTAATAATCTGAATTCGGTGCCTGTGAGGTCGTGACGCTCACCATTGGTCAGTACGACTGCTTGCGATTGTTCATCCAAGCTAAAGTGATCATGTTGCAACTCTCCGCTGACCACACCAGCACTGCGCTTCAACACGGCACTGATACGGGCTAATAGTTCTTCAATCTGAAAAGGCTTGCTAATGTAATCATCTGCACCTGCATTAAAGCCCGCCACTTTTTCCTGCCAACTGCCGCGCGCGGTCAAAATAATGACCGGTATGCGGCAATCACCGTTGCGCCAGTTTCCAAGGACTTCTAGCCCTGAACGCTTTGGCAAACCTAGGTCCAACACAATCAAGTCATAGGGCTCTAATGTCCCCTGTATTTCTGCCTCTACGCCATCGGTGGCTATATCCACAGCATAGCCGGCTCTTTGCAACGCAGCCTGTAGCTGTGGGCCCAGCGTAGGGTCATCTTCCGCCAACAGTAAACGCATAATCAGTCGTCTTGCTCCATCTTGATCAGCTTGCCGGTTTTGGCATCAAGTTTCAGCTCCCACACCAGCCCTTTGTCATCGAGTATTTCTACCTCGTACACATATGCGCCATGTTTGCGTTCAAGCTCGGTTTCCAAAATCTCCCCGGGCTTGAGTGCTTTGGCTGCTTTGGTGATTTTTTCAAGCGAAAGAATTTGCCCGGAGGCTGACAACTTACGAGCAGTCGCCGGGCTTTCTCCAGCGCTGATGGGCTGAACGGTAAACCATACTAACGCGATAGCTAGCGGTGCTATCACGAGTAACACGCGCACTGATAGCGCCTTGGCGCATGCAGATACGCATTTGTTAAAGTAATAATTGTCAGTATTCATAACGCCATTTTAGACCGTTGTTCACAACGCGAGAAGGTTTAGGGATGATGCTTAATGTTAACGCCAGAAACTTAATTCAAGCTGAATATTGGGACTTGGTGTTTAAAGCGGACATCTCTATATGTTGTGATCGAATAGAGGATGAATTAATTCAAAAAGTATATGCCTAAGTTATATCTGATTCATCTACACTGACTTAATATAGCTAGGATATTGATTGATGGAACTGCAAAAGCACCGAACACCTGAAGATCTACGTGACCATATCGCGCTTAGTTTCACTAAGTTTTTACGCTATTTTGCAGACACGTTTTTTAGTGGACGCTATGGTCACCGTGCCGTTGTACTAGAAACTGTAGCCGCCGTGCCAGGTATGGTAGGGGGTGCGCTGCAACATTTAAAATCTTTACGCACCATGCAGCCGGATCGTGGCTGGATAAAAACATTGTTAGATGAAGCTGAAAATGAACGTATGCACTTGATGACGTTTATTGAGATTGCCAAGCCCAATGGATTTGAGCGTTTTTTAGTGATATTGGCGCAAGGTGTTTTTTACAATTTCTTCTTTGTGCTGTATGTGTTTTCGCCTAAAACCGCACATCGCGTCGTCGGGTATTTTGAAGAAGAAGCAGTGATTAGCTATACCGAGTATTTGGCGGGTATTGAAAATGGCACTTACGAAAATGTACCGGCACCACAAATTGCTATTGATTATTGGAAGCTTGCGCCAGATGCGCGCTTGAAGGATGTAGTGATAGTTGTCCGCAATGATGAAGCCGGACATCGTGATGTGAATCACGATTTTGCCAATCAACTCAGTTAAAACGCTTGCGTTACTTAGTCTTTTTAGGTGGCTTTTTAGTATTAATCCAACGCAAAAACGTATCAACAGGCATCGGCTTGGCAATCCAATACCCTTGCGCGATATCACAGCCTAACTCGACGAGTCTGTCCCACTGTTCCTGTGTTTCCACGCCCTCTGCAACTACTTTTTTATCCAGCGCGTGCGCTAAATCAATAGTGGAACGCACAATCATCAAAGACTCTTTGCTCAACAACATATTGCTCACAAACGATTGATCAATTTTAATGAACTGCACCGGGAGTCGTTGCAGGTAGCTGAGCGATGAATAGCCCGTTCCAAAATCATCAATGCTCAGGGGAATGTCTTGCTCACGTAATAGGTGCAATATCTCCAAGGCATGCTGCGCGTCATCCATGACGGAAGTTTCCGTGACTTCAATCTCCAAAAGATTTGCGCCTATGTTCCACTTGGTTTTTAAGTCGCGGATTCTCTCTACTAGATCTTCCTCGTGTAAGTTACGTGCTGAGAGATTGATAGCGATTGGCATCACAAAACCGGCGCTTTCCCAAGTGTGCATCAATTGCATCGCCGTACCGATGACCCATTGAGTGATGGGCTTAATCAACCCGATTTGCTCAGCCAGTGGAATAAATTCACTGGGCGAGATCAACCCACGTTCAGGGTGGTTCCAACGTATGAGTCCTTCAACACCACATGTCTTACCCGTGTTGAATTCCACTTTGGGTTGCAGGTAAAGCGCGAGTTGGTTTTGATCGATGCCACGCCTAAGTTCTGCTGCCAGTGCTAAACGATGCGGTTTGTCTGAATCCTGCGTGTGATCAAACATTTGGTAGCGGACACCTTTTTTCTTAGCCTGGCGTACTGCAAAATCGGTATGTCGATATAAATCATGAGGTGTTAACCCGTGCTCTGGAAACATGGCGATACCGATTTTTGCAGAGATATCGAGTGCAATGTCCGAGATCACAATCGGCTGCGCTAATAAAGATTCAAGCTGATTCACCAATCTCACTGCATCTTCGGCGCTGCTATTGTGCAATAAAATCCCAAACTCATCACCGCGTAGTCTGGCTATGTTGCTTGTAGCAGGTGCTACTCGCTTTAATCGCTCTGCAAATTCTTGGAGTACTTGGTCGCCTTTACTAAACCCTAGCGCATCGTTGATTTCACTTAATTTTTCGATATTGATCTGCACGAGCGGAAAAGACTGATTCGTGCGTTTTCCTGATTCGATGGCTTCAATGAGCAGGTCGGTAAACTGAGTTTCATTAGGTAAGCCAGTCAGGGCATCAAAATGCGTCAGTTTGTAAAACGCTAATTCAGCTAATTTTCTATCGGTGATATCAGCAATGAGCACATAATAGCCGCCAATCACGCCATCCATATTGGTGGTGGGTACATAGTTAACCATCTGCCAAACATTCGGGAACGGCTCCCAATCATAGTGAATAGATTTACCTAGTAGCGCCTGAGCTATATGCGGGGCCGCCTTTTGGTAACGCTCATCGCCAAGCGCTTCTTTTACACTTAACCCTTGAATGTTACTCGTGCCCGGTGTAAAAAACCGATCAATATATCTTTGGTTGGCATAGACATATCGCTGCTGCGCATCCACGTAAGCAATGAGCGCAGGCACATTGTCCGTCACTTTACGTAGGTTTTCTGCGCTAGCTTGCAACTCAGCTGTGCGTGCTTCAACCTCTTTCTCAAGCCGATTGTTTTGCGTTTGAATATCACGCTCGGCCTCACGCTCTATGCTGACATCTCTAAACACAAGTACAACGCCAACCACCACTCCAGAGGAATCTAGTATGGGCGCCGCACTGTCGGCAATTGGACGCGTAATACCATGACGGTCAACTAGTACGGTGTTCTTTTCTAAGCCTTGCACCGCTTTAGTTTCAATGGCGGTTTGGATAGGGATAGAAGAAGGTCGGCCAGTGAGCTCGCTAAATATTTTAAACACCTCTTCAATCGGGCGGCCTTCTGCGGCAGAAAAATGCCAGCCAGTTAATTGCTCTGCAATGGGATTCATGCGGGTGATACATCCATTGGTATCTGTCGCGATTACACCGTCTCCAATAGAGTGGAGCGTTGTGGACAGTCTATTTTCATTTTCGGCTAATGCTTTACGGCTTGAATAGAGATCTTTTAGCTGTTTTAAGATGAGGAAAAATGTAGAAAAAAGCAGCGCTAAAAGCAATGTGCCGGAAAATAAAAGGGCAGCGATACTCAACTGCTGGGTTCTATCTTGTTCAATCAAGCGTTGTTTTAATAACTGCCGCTCTTCGTTCTCCATATCTCCCCACAAATGGTAGATACGATCGCGTGTCTCTTGCAAGGGAGTTCTCGCGATATAGGCATTAGCAGCTTCCAAGCCTTGGCTTTTTCTCAGATACACCATGTGCCTGGCAATTGTTAGGCGCTCATCGATCACTTCCCGGATTTGTTGCCAGCGAAGTTGCTGAATGGGGTTATCAACAGTTGCTTGCTTGATGAGGTGTAGGGATTTTTCTCTTGATTGGATGACTTGATCGCGCTCGGTAATGCGCTTTTCATCGCCGGTAATTCTGTAGGTTTGCGTGCTTAACTCTATTTGAATCGTGTCAGACTTGGCTTGCACAACATTATTGAGCACTTCGTGTGTGTGTTGCACCCACACCATTGCATCTGCAGCGTTTTTGGATAAGTGCAATGCCGCGGCTATAATTGCAAGCACGATAAAACAAGCTACACCGAACACTGATAGCAATTTCTCATGAAATGCGTAATAAGCCTTCAATATAGTTCCAAATTAACAATGGTTATTATTTTGTTTTATTGTAAATGAACTTTTACAAATATTGAAAATTGTCCATTAAAATTAATTGCTTAGTTTAGGTCGGACCTTTTTCTGATGTTGTTGTACGGATTTCCTGTTTTTTACGCAACGGCCCGCGCGTATTGTTTGATGCCTAGTATTGCTGAAAATTTAATCGCTGACATGGGTTTGCCAAATAAGTAGCCTTGGCCCTCGCTGCATTTCTTTTGCATCAGGTGCTTACGTTGCGCTTCAGTTTCAATCCCTTCAGCAATCGCTTCAAGATGGAAGCTATGCGCCATGTCCAACGTTGCGCGGATCACAGAGGCATCCTGCTCATGTTCCAACATGCCGTGAACGAATGATTGATCGATTTTGATACGGGTCAACGGATAAGTCTTGAGTAGGCTTAAAGATGCATACCCTGTACCAAAATCATCAAAAGCAATACCAACACCATGTTCACGCAAGTGATGCAATGAGCGGAGTACCACGTCATCATGATTCAGCGCAATATTCTCAGTAATCTCCAGCTCTAGTGCTTCAGGGGGTAAGCCATGCCTGTCTAATGTTTCCATGACTTCTGAGACTAGATCGCCCACTCTGAATTGTGCTCCAAACAGATTAACGCCCATACGCAGATTGGCTGCACCGTTACGTCGCCAGTATGCGGCTTGCGCACATGCTTCATCTAAAACCCAAGCGCCAACTGTTGCGGCAAGTGTGCCACCCTCTAGCGCAGGGAGAAATGAAGCAGGCGTCAATATGCCTCTTTGTGGGTGGTTCCAGCGGATGAGTGCTTCTGCGCCGGTAATTTCGCCAGTCAATAAATTCACCTGTGGCTGATAGAAAAGCAGAAACTCTCCCTCATCGACAGCGCGATGCAGTTCAAGTGCATACAAGCGCCTAGCGTCTGCCTCCATGCGTAAAGCCGTGACAAATAGAAAAACACGTCCACGCCCTAGGCTTTTAGCTTTGAATAAGGCAAGGTCAGCATTGCTGACCAATTCCAACGCTTCATGTGCCTGAAGTGGGGCGAGTGCTGCGCCACAACTTGCTGCGATCCTGACTTCCTGACCATCCATCACAATCGGTAATGCAATGTGTTGAATCACTGATTCGGCGACTTCTTTCACCAATGCTGTGTCCGTCATAAAAGGCAATAAAATCGCAAATTCATCCCCGCCAATTCTGGCTGCAACCCCAATATGTTCCACCAATTTAGCAATGCGAACCGAGACTTCTTTGAGTATCGTATCACCAACGATATGTCCCAAGGTATCGTTGATGTCCTTGAAGCCGTCCAGATCGATCATTAACACAGATGCTGGCTTAGCGGCGATGAGCGTGTCTTCTACACTGCGATAAAAGCTTGCTCTATTGGCAAGACCCGTGAGCGGATCAATGTTGGCTTGATGGCGTAACTCCATTTCTTCCAGACGTTGTGCGGTGATGTCTTTAAGCACTGCTTCAAACTTCATTTGGCCGGCTTCTTTCCAACCAAATAGTGAGAATCCGAGCAGAAACTCGGTGCCATCTTTACGCAAGCCTCGTACTTCCGAAGGGATGCTGAGCTGATCCAGAGTGGCTGTAGCAATTGCATGGGCGACGGAGGCTTGGAACTGTAAGTGATGGCGTTCTGGAATCAGCATTTCAACCGGTTTACCAACGCCTTCTTCAAGGGTATAGCCATGAGATTGTGCGGCTGCTGCGTTCCATGCAGTAATACGACGGGTCTCGTCAAACCACACTACAGGCGTATTTGAACTGCCAGCATATTCTTCAAAGTTAGGTCTGGTGCGGTTAGCCGCTACTTCAATGCGCCTTAGCTCAAGACGGTCTGACACCATCTTGGCAAGCTCTTGTAACCGCAAATGATCATCTGCAGAAAAATCCAAGTGTGGCTTATTATCAATGACGCACAACGCCCCCAGTGCGAGACCTTCCGGAGTGCGCAATGGAACCCCAGCATAAAAACGAAGATTTGCCACGCCGGTGACTAAAGGATTATCGTGGAATCGATCATCCAGCGTGGCATCTGGAATCACCATGCCATTGACTTCATTGATGGCATGCGCACAAAAAGAGACATCGCGACTCATGTCCACCGTACCAACGCCCACACTCGCGGCAAAGAACACATGATCACTACCAATCATGTTGACTGCAGCAACAGGCATATTGAACATGCGCGCTGCAATCTGAACTGCTGGTTCAAGGCTAGGGATTAACTTTTCATCGTCTAGGCCATGATTGGATAACGCAATCAATCGTTCTGATTCAGTCGAAAGTATCGCTGGACACTTCATCAAACCCTCCTTGTTCTTACGTGAGATTTTTAGCGGAGATAGATCAAGACTGTTGATTCTATTAAAAAATTGGGTGTTTGCATACCCATCAAAATTGTATGATGCCAGTTTTTTATGAATTAAATCTGTCATCGTTGATGTAACGAGAAGGTGGCTATCACCATTGATTGCCATGCGCACAAAGTATATTAGACAAGGAGTACTTTTCACTTATATGAATAATGACTAGGTTATGGCTGTCCTAAACTTTTCTTTACCACCACTGTCTTGATTTATCGAAAGCTTCTTACTTTGAGCGATAGTTAGCAACGGGTAAAACTGTAGGATGGCGTCTTTTTTGAATATTTGAATGATTGTCTGGACATGATTCCAAGCGTTATTGGCAATTTCTGCTAGCTAAATAAAGTCACAGCTATACAGATGCGCTGCAGTAAACAGCCCTAAATTACGTATTAATAATCTCCCCACCATTGGGGTGTAACACTTGTCCGCTGATATAAGATGAGTCATCTGAAGCCAAAAAAACATAACATGGTGCCACTTCACTAGGTTGACCTGCTCTACCAATAGGCGTATTCGTACCAAATTTTTTCACTTCTTTTGCCGAAAAAGTAGATGCAATGAGTGGTGTCCATATTGGTCCGGGCGCTACAGCATTAACGTAAATCCCTTTTTTTATAAGCTGCTTGGATAGCGATCTTGTGAAAGAGACGATCGCGCCCTTGGTTGCAGAGTAATCTACTAGATGGTCGCTCCCTCGGTAAGCTGTTACGGATGCCGTATTGATAATACTGCTGCCTTTTTTAAGGTGAGGTAACGCCGATCGGACAATATGAAACAAAGGGAAAACATTGACTAAGAACGTATCCAGCAATTGCGATGTCTCGATATCCAGGAAGTTGTCATGAGGAAATTGTTCCGCTGCATTGTTGACCACAATATCCAACCGTCCAAATTTGTTGATTGTTTTATCAACCACAGACTCGCAGAATTTGATATCGCGTAAATCGCCCGGTATCAGTAAGCACTGTCTACCAGCGGCTTCGATCAAATCTTTAGTTTTTTCGGCATCGCCATGTTCCTCTAAATATTGAATAGCGATGTCTGCACCTTCTCTCGCATACGTAATCGCTATCGCTCTGCCTATGCCGCTGTCCCCGCCAGTAATAATAGCCACTTTGTTTTTTAGCTTATTACTTGCACAGTAATTTTTCTTAATGTACTCCGGTTCAGGGCGCATTTTGCTTTCTACCCCAGGTTGGCGAGTTTGATGCTGCGCCGGGATAGATTTCTTTTGCATACTGCTTTTGTGAGTTATTCGTTTTCCTATTGCCATATATTTGCCCTAGGGTTTAAGGCCTAGGGCTTTGCAAGTTAATGGACAAATAGTGCGATGAGAATGATGATAGGAATTGGTACTCCAAGAAACCATAGTATTAATGAGCGCATATGAATCTCCGAATCAATAATTGAGTAAGAATATTAAATTTAAGTGCGTGGAGAATCGTCACGGCAACGACCACCCCAAGTAGCTGCAAAGCTGGCAGTGAAAGCGCCGATTAAAAGCGCTATAAATCCCCATAAAGTGACATATGCTGACGCTTTACGTGCTTCATCGGCTGCCATTTTTGTTGCCAATTCTGCATCAGAGATTAAGGCGTATGTGTCTTTAACACGCTTCTCAGCTACTTCCTGAGGTAGCCCTGTGCTTAGCGAAATGCGTTGGCCCACATACTTCAGGTCAGCAGGCGAAACACTGCCATTTTGCAAACTCTGGGCAAAAATTCTATGAATCTCAGGTGTGACGGCTCTTGGGTTCTCCGGTAGCAATGAGATGCCATCGGCCAAAGCGATATCTCGTCTAAACAAGCTATCTAAGTAATATGCTTGTGCATTATTAATTTTTCCCGGGCTGCCTACGTGGTGAGCGCTAGTAGCATGGTTAGCAAGTATTGCAGCAGACTGGACACCATTATTTACAATGGATCCTAACAGTGAGGCAAATAGACTGACGCTTACGATCAGCGCTATCGCCCATGTCAAAAAGCCATGCGCCGTGTCTCTAAAATAGACTTCATCTGACGCTACGCCATCCCATTTAACTCTTAAACGGCCTGCTAAAAACCCACCAAATCCAGAAGCAATGATTTGCGTGACAGAAAGCCATAAAATGGCTGAAATGCCAAATGCGGCAGCTCCTATGCCACTATTAGACCAAGGCGAAACGACTGCCAGACCAAAGCCTGATCCCAATACGGATAGGATAATTGCAAGTGCAGCAGATGCTAAAGCACCTGCAAATATAGCGCCCCAGCTGATGCTAGTGCCATTTTGATTTACACTTTCTGTATAAACTGCCATGTTATTCTCCGCTTCAATTTTTTTAAAATAATGTTTATTTATAAATATTTACGTGTAGTTTCAGCATCGCCGTGCGGTATTCCACTATTCAAAATACCGCTTGCTAAGCACTCAATGGTCTAGTTGGTTGCTGGTGGCGCGCTTTCAGGCTCAGATGGCTGCACTGGATTACCTTTCGTCGTCCCTGCGTTTTCATCTTTAGACTTTAAAACTTTATTTTTCGATTTGTGATGGCGAGGTTTGGGTGCTTCGGATGCACCTTTATCGGTTCTCTTGTTTTGCTGAACATGCTGGGGAGATTCCGAATTGCCTAAGTTTTTTGCATCATCATGCAAGCTATCTTGATTCACGTCAGTAGGGCCTTTATCGGTGCGGCTTTGCTGACGTTGATGCTGTGGCGAGTCGGCAGTACCAATCGCGCTTCCATCATCGGTATTATTTTCTGTGGTAGCCGCATATACAGAATATGAGCTTAAAACAAGAGATGCTGCAAATAAGGTGTTGATGAGTTTATTCATTTTAAAATCCTAAAAAGACTTGTGATATTGCATTAAGCGCTTTAGTGGAAAATTAAAATGTCGGTTAAATCCTAAATTAATGTAGGACTAAGCCGACCAATAAACGTAAGTACCTGATCGCATGGCAGTTGCTGGCTTACAGCCGAGCTATATAGGCCATGAAATGAAAAAAGCCCACATTTCTGTGAGCTTTTTAAGTACTGGCTGCCGGGGCAAGTGAGAATTCGGCAGCTTGATAAGCAATTGGTTATTTTGTTGCCTCACCTTGGCTGCGGGCCCAAGCCATCACTTTCAATACCTCGTCAGGCGACAAGCCATTGCTTTGGTTGCTTGGATCCATCACGCCTTTGCCTTTACCGCTCATTCCGCCGTTGGTGCCGGCCCAAATGATTTCAAACATACCTTTATCGGTGCTGCTTTTGGCATGGTTAAAGCGAGGGCCAATTAAACCGCCTGCCGTCTGACCTTGTGCTTGCGCACCATGGCATTGCCCACAAGAGTAGCTTTGATACAGCTTTTTGCCACTGGCAATAGCTCCTGCATTGCCGCTATAAGGGTTGGTTCCGGTGCTCAGAAATTGCTTAGACTCAGCAGTATCGAACAACTTAGCATCAATCTTCAATGCTTGACCGGATTTGGTATCTACAAAATTTTGGTCGGAAAACGATAGGTTACTAAAGAATAACAATGAAACGCTGGCTGTGATTAACGCTACTTTGGTTGGGTAGTTTTGCATCATAAATCTCCTCATCGGATAATGAATCAAGCATCCCTTACTGTTGTGAGTTTGGCCGGGTAATGAAAGTTCCGTAGGATGTTTTGAGACGAGTGCTTGAAAAGGTACTGAGGCGTAAAAGTCAGGCGAGTTTGTTGTTGAGCCTGAACAGTAAGATTTGAACAATAAAAAAGCCCACATTTCTGTGAGCTTTCTAAATGCTGGTG
>Ga0208264_1000289_pt1 | contig 18535 bp, 15 predicted proteins | sample LakWasMet31_HOW6_2_FD_183873 | JGI IMG/M metagenome (GOLD analysis project Ga0208264, IMG submission 183873) | Freshwater sediment methanotrophic microbial communities from Lake Washington under simulated oxygen tension - Sediment Metagenome... | ecosystem: Environmental > Aquatic > Freshwater >... | reverse complement strand
ACTAATTTTATTGGTTAATGTATTCAGAATTCTGTTAAATATAGCATCTATTTCAGAATCTGTTAGGGTTTGTGAATCATTTTGTAAAGTTAGACTTAATGCCACACTTTTGCAATTGTTTTCAATACCTTTGCCGCGATAGATGTCAAAAATAGTAACATCTTTAAGCATGACTTCGGCGCAGCCTTTAATGGTATTTATGATGTCATCAGCACTTATGGCTTCATTGACTATCAACGCCAAATCTCTTCTTACAGAAGGATATTTTGATAAAGGGACAAACTTGGCTATGCTTTTTTGTAACAATAGTTGTTGATCTAATTCAAACAAAAATACTTGCGTATCAAAACCTAATTGCGCTTCGATGCTTGGGTGAAGCATGCCCAACCAACCGATAGTTTGACCATCGCTGGTTTTGATTTGCGCACTTTGGCCTGGATGCAACGCTGGATGTTGAGCTGCAACATAGCTGACGCTTTGACCAGACAGCGCAAACATTGCCGTGACATCGGCTTTAACATCAAAGAAATCAAGGTCGCGAGCTTTCTCACCCCATTGTTCTAGGTTGTTGCTGCCTAGTGCCAGTCCAGCCAGCTTTTTTTGCTGCTCAACTGCACCATTGATGTTGACAAACCGTAAGCCGGTTTCAAAAAATCGAACTCTGGTTTGCTGGCGATTTGTATTGTAAATAGCCGCTTTCAATAGCCCACACCACAGGGTGGAGCGCATGACCGACATATCCGATGAAATTGGATTTTGAATACGAACTACATCATCTTCAGGAGCAATGATTTGTTGAATGTCTTCATCAACAAAGCTATAGGTAATTGCTTCCTGATAGCCTCGTGTAACGAGTAAATCTTTGATTTTATCAATGTCAACCAGGCTTTCAGTAGCAAGTCCCAATTCTGTGCGCATTAATAAACTGCTGCTGGGCAGGTTGTTATACCCAACTATGCGGGCGATTTCTTCAATTAAATCTGCTTCAATGGCAATATCAAATCGGAACCCTGGTGGTGTTACATTCCAGCCTTCATCACACGAGCTAACAAGCATGCCTAAACGCGTAAATATGTCAGCAACTTCTTGGTCAGGTAAAGATGTACCCAAGGTTTTTGCAATGCGTTGCTTGCGTAATAGAATTGGGTTTCGGGCCGGTAAAGCGGCTTGTGCTGTTTGCTCACTGATTGGACCAGCTTGTCCACCGGCAATTTCTAAAATTAATTGGCTGGCGCGTTCAATCGCTCTGGTTTGCAAGGTTGCATCGACGCCTCGTTCAAAGCGATGAGATGAGTCGGTATGCAATCCAAAATTTCTGGCTTTACCGGCAATATGTTCTGGAGCAAAAAAAGCACATTCCAGAAAGATGTTCCTGGTATCGTCACTAACTGCTGTCGAGCTGCCGCCCATTATACCTGCAAGCGCCAGGGCTTGTTGATCATCGGCAATAACCAAGGCTTGTTCGTTCAGCTGTATGGTTTGTCCATTGAGCAAAGCCAGCGGCTCGCTGGGTTTGGCCCATCTAACAGTGATGTTGCCCGCCAATTTGTCCGCATCAAAAGCGTGTAATGGTTGGCCTAATTCCAATAAAACATAATTTGTTACATCAACTAAAGGGCCAAGACTTCTGATGCCTGAGCGACGCAGACGTTCCTGCATCCATAAAGGCGTTTCAGCTAACGGATTGACATTTTTAATCAATCTGCCCAAGTAGCGAGGGCAGGCTTCAGGGGCTTGTATGTTTATAGTTAAAGTTTCAGAATGCGTTACATCTGTCGGTTTAACGTCTACGGTCAAGCAAGTCAGCTTATTGAGCACCGCTACTTCTCTTGCCAGGCCTTCAACACTCAGGCAATCGGCACGGTTTGGCGTTAAATCGACTTCTATGATGTGATCGTTTAAATTTAAATATTCACGAATATCGACACCAACAGGTGCGTCGTTTGCAAGCTCCATTAAACCATTGGCTTCGTTGGCTAAGCCAAGTTCTTTTTCTGAACAAAGCATGCCGAAAGAATCTTCACCGCGAAGTTTGGATTTTTTAATTTTAAAGTCGCCAGGTAAAACTGCACCGATCAGGGCGGCGGGGATTTTTAAGCCAGCACGCACATTGCTAGCGCCGCAAACTATTTGCAGCAATTCTGCTTCGCCAATATTTACCTGGCAAACACGCAACTTATCGGCGTCGGGATGTTGTTGCAAAGTGATGACTTCGCCGACCACAACGCCAGTAAAATTACCTGCTGCGGGCGTAACGGAGTCAACTTCCAACCCCGCCATTGTTAATTGGGCTACGAGTTCATTGGTGCTTATCGCTGGATTGGCATGAGTTCTCAACCAGGCTTCACTAATTTGCATGATCTAAGCTTTCCTGTGTAAACAACAATTTAATTGAATTGATCTAAAAACTTAAGATCATTTTCAAAGAATAATCTTAAATCATTAATGCCATAACGTAGCATAGCAAGACGTTCTACGCCCATCCCAAAAGCAAAGCCACTGTATGTTTCGCTACAAATATCGACTGCTTTGAATACTTCAGGGTGGATCATTCCACAACCCATGACTTCAAGCCAGCCGGTATTGCTGCAGACTCTACAGCCTTCGCCGTTGCACATTACGCATTCTATATCTACTTCTGCTGACGGCTCGGTAAAAGGAAAGTAGGATGGTCTAAACCTTACCTGTATATCCTTTTCAAAAAAAGCGCGTAAAAATTCATAAACAACGCCTTTTAAATCAGCAAAGCTAACGTCTGTATCAACTAAAAACCCTTCCACCTGATGGAACATTGGGGTATGAGTAATGTCCGAATCGCAACGATAAACTCGACCGGGTGCAATAACTTTTAAGGGTGGTTTACCGGATTCCATGCTTCGAATTTGCACTGGTGAGGTATGTGTACGTAACACCGTATGCGCGTCAAAGTAAAAGGTATCGTGCATTGCCCGGGCAGGGTGATGCGCAGGAATATTTAAAGCGGCAAAATTATGGTAATCGTCTTCAATTTCCGGACCTTCTTCAACCTTAAAGCCTACACTGGAGAAGATTTTAGTAATCCGTCTAAGGGTAGTGGTTACAGGGTGCAAACCTGCGATAGTTTGGCCACGACCTGGCAGAGTAACGTCGATTTGTTCACTGGCAAGTCTTTGCAATAAAGCCGTATTTTGAAGGTCTTGCTTTTTGGTTTCCAGTTGGCTTTGAAATTGGTCTTTTGCTTGATTGATGATTTGACCAGCACTACGCCTTTGATCAGGGTCAAGGTTACCAAGTTCTTTCATTTGTAGAGTAAAAATTCCTTTTTTACCTAAATATTGAACGCGAATCTGATCGAGTTCGTTGAGATCATTTATAGCGGCAAGCTCGTTTAATGCCTGCGCGAGAATTGCTTCTAGATTAGCCGACACGTTTAGCTCGCTGTTTGGTTTAGAGGGGATAGTAAAACGATAATCAGGAACAACGCTAAAATTACCGCTATTAAATAATAGCGGTAATCATCTAACTCGTTCCCTGTAAGAATTTAATGCTAAGGTTTGCTTTGGTTAGCTTTAGCAATTTTAGCGATTTCACCAAACGCGTCAATATCGCGTACAGCCAAATCAGCTAATACTTTACGGTCAATCTTAACATTTGCTTTAGTTAAGCCATTGATTAAACGGCTGTAAGAAATGTCAAACATGCGGGCAGCTGCGTTAATACGAACTATCCACAGGGCACGGAACTGGCGTTTTTTCTGTTTGCGATCGCGGTACGCATACTGTCCTGCTTTAATAACAGCTTGTTTTGCTACGCGATAAATCCTGCTGCGGGCACCGTAGTAACCTTTGGCTTGTTTTAAGATTTTTTTATGTCTTGCTCTGGCTGTTACGCCACGTTTTACTCTAGGCATTGCTCAGCTCCTTTATCAACTGTAAGGCATCATGCGTGCAACCATGCGCACGTCTGATGGGTGAACAGCTGCAATAGAGCGTAACTGTCTTTTTCTTTTAGTGGATTTTTTAGTCAAAATGTGGCGACGGTGAGAATGTCCACATTTGAAACCACCATTACCGGTGCGCTTAAAGCGTTTAGCGGCACCACGGTTAGTTTTAATTTTTGGCATTTGTTTGCTCCAATAATAATAGATAATCCATGAGTTAATCATTCAATAAGGCAAAATGCTTGGCCCTACTAAATTATTTGTGCAATAAGCACAACTACTGCAATTCCATGAGTAGTAATCAACTGTTTAAAGTTGAATTCGGTCAATACAGGGTCATTTTTTCTTCTTAGGCGCCATAACCATAACCATTTGCCGACCTTCCATTTTAGGAAATTGCTCGACGATGGCTAATTCTTCAAGATCTTTTTCGATCCGTTTTAGCTGTTCCATGCCGATTTCTCTGTGGGCCATTTCGCGACCGCGATAGCGCAAAGTAATTTTGGTTTTGTCGCCTTCATTGAGGAATTTGATGAGACTTCTCAATTTGACTTGATAATCACCTTCATCAGTTCCTGGTCTGAATTTAATTTCTTTGACCTGAATCTGTTTTTGCTTTTTCTTGGCAACAGCCAGTTTTTTATTTTGCTCAAACTGAAATTTGCCGTAGTTCATTATCTTACAAACCGGAGGATCCGCGTTTGGAGATATTTCTACTAAATCTAAATCTGCCGCGTAAGCGAGTTGTTTAGCTTCATCAAGTGAGATAATACCTAGAGCCTCACCATCTGCACCTGTAACCCTCACTCGTCTGGCAGTGATGGCGTCATTTAGGCGCGTTTCATCTTTTTTAGCAGCGATACCTTAATCCTCCAAAAACAATACTAATTTCTGTCACCAATCTGTTTTTTTAATTTGTCGATAAAATCACTGATTGTTTGACTACCTAAATCATCACCTTTTTGTGTGCGGACGGTGATAACTTTATCTTCTAGCTCTTTGTCGCCAATAATAATTATATAGGGAACACGTTGCATGGAATGTTCACGGATTTTAAACCCGATCTTCTCATTTCTCAAGTCAATTTTTGCTCTTATGCCCTGATTTTCTAGGGTTTTTAGCACTTCCAGGCCATAATCGGCATGACGGTCAGCTAAAGTGAGCACAATAGTCTGCACTGGCGCTAGCCAAAGCGGGAATGTGCCTGCAAAATGCTCGATTAGTATGCCTGTAAAACGTTCCAATGAACCCAGTATAGCTCTATGTAGCATAACGGGTACTTGTTTTGAGCTGTCTTCGGCAATATAGGTAGCACCTAGTCGTCCAGGCATGGAAAAGTCAACCTGTATGGTGCCGCATTGCCAGACGCGCTCAAGACAGTCTTTTAATGAGAATTCAATTTTAGGGCCATAAAAAGCGCCTTCGCCGGGTTGCAGTTCCCAGGGTAAACCTTTGTTGGTTAAAGCGAGTTCTAAAGCTTTTTCTGCCTTATCCCAAACGGCGTCGTCGCCGACTCTGTTTTCTGGGCGCGTAGACAGTTTGATGATGACATCGTTAAAGCCAAAATCTTTGTACACACTGAACAGCATGTCGATAAAGGTGGATACTTCGTCTTGAATCTGATTTTCGGTGCAGAAAATATGGGCGTCATCCTGAACAAAGTTTCTAACACGCATTAAACCATGTAAGGTTCCGGACGGCTCGTTGCGATGACAAGAACCAAATTCCGCCAAGCGGACAGGTAAGTCACGATAGCTTTTAATGCCTTGGTTATAAATTTGCACATGGCAAGGGCAGTTCATTGGTTTAACTGCGTAATCACGGTTTTCAGAATGCGTGGTGAACATGAGTCCGCCAAATTTATCCCAGTGACCGGATTTTTCCCATAGCGAGCGATCAACCAGCTGCGGTGTTTTTACTTCGCCATAGCCATTAAATCTGAGTTTTTCGCGAATGTATTGTTCAATTTGTTGATAAATCAACCAGCCTTTTTCATGCCAGAATACCATGCCAGGCGCTTCTTCCTGGGTGTGGAATAAATCCAGTGTTTTGCCCAGCTTGCGATGATCGCGTTTTTCCGCTTCTTCAAGTCTGGTTAGGTAGGCTTGTAATTCTTTTTTATCCGCCCACGCTGTGCCGTAAATGCGTTGCAGCATTTCGTTGTCGGAATTGCCACGCCAGTAAGCGCCGGCAATTTTCATTAATTTGAATGCGTTTAGTTTGCCTGTGCTGGGTACATGTGGCCCACGGCAAAGATCAGTAAATCCGCCTTGCTCATACAGCGACAACTGTTGATCAGCTGGTATGGATTCGATGATTTCGGCTTTGTAAGCTTCGCCAAGGTTTTTGAAAAAATCAACAGCAGCGTCTCTTGATAGAACCGACCTGGTTATGGCTTGGTCTGCACTGGCCAGTTGCTGCATTTTTTGCTCAATGGCGATTAGATCATCGGGTGTAAACGGACGTTTGTACGCAAAGTCATAGAAAAAACCATTGTCTATGACAGGGCCGATAGTGACTTGTGCGTCTGGAAAAAGTTGTTTGACTGCCTGAGCTAATAGATGCGCAGTTGAATGACGGATAACCTCAACACCTTCGGCATCTTTTGCAGTGATAATTTGTAGAGTGGCGTCTTGCTCAATAACGGTGCTGGCATCAACCAGTTCACCATTGATTTTGCCAGCCAGTGTTGCTTTGGCTAAGCCTGCACCAATGGATTGTGCAATTTCCATTACTGTAATGGCTTGCGGGTATTCGCGCTTTGAGCCGTCAGGAAGGGTGATTACTGGCATTGTATTTAATTCAGTTTCGGGAATAAAAAAAGCACTGCTGGGCAGTGCTTTTATAAGTCTGGTAGGCGCGAATGGACTCGAACCATCGACCCCCACCATGTCAAGGTGGTGCTCTAACCAACTGAGCTACGCGCCTGAAGCTTAGTAACTTCAGTCCAAGTATTATAGGTGACCGTACTTAGTTTGGCAACCAAAATTTATAGCATTGATGACTTTGTTTAGATTGATTATACGATGAGTTTATAAGTCAAAATTATCGGTTACCGCACCTTTTGATGCAGAACTAACCAGCTTGGCATGCTTGGCCGGCACGCCGCGTAATTTCTTCATCAGCGATAGGTAAGGTCAATTGCTTGGTTTCTGCATCAATTTGGATTTGATCGCCATCTAGTACGATAGCCAATGCACCGCCCACATGCGCTTCTGATGTGATATGGCCAACCACGAAACCGTGCGTGCCACCTGAGAAGTGACCATCGGTAATTAAAGCCACTTCTTTACCTAAGCCTGAACGGTCGGATGCCGCCAATCTCAACCAGTTCTGCCATTGAGTAACGAACACTGAGTTTTAAATCAGCTAGAATTGGTACTTTTTCGCCTATCCGAGTGAAATCATCGTCCCTAAAGCCAACTTGGCGCGCGTTCCATGCCATCGACAACGAGAGAATAAAAAGTACGGATGTTGTTGTCACCTGAATTCGCTCTAGTTTGGTATCCAAAATAATTAAATCGACAATGGTTTGGGTTAACTTAAAAGGCTAACCCATTGATGGTGTTGGTAATTATGAGGAATTATTTTTTAAAACGTGTCCCATCCGCTGCTTTTTCTGCTCCAGCTGAGTTTGGGTAATAAAAAGCCTAATAACACGCCAATAACGGTTAAGGCACCTCCGTATAAAAACCAGTCCTGGTTAGTGCTGTCTTGCAGGGCTTGGTTTTCCAACCGAAATTGTTCCAGTTCCCGTTCGGCATTGACCACGCGTTCTTGCAGCTCATCGCGTTGTTCCTTTAACTGGATGACGTTGGCAGAGCTTTGTTTGATTTCTATTAACTCACGGCTTAGTTGATCACGCTCATTAGCGAGTGATTGCTCCAATGATGTGCCAGGGGTTAGTGAGTCTTTTAGCTTGGTTAATTCTGATTGCAGTTTTTCGTTTTCAGCTTGCAAGGTAGCCAAATTTTTATTGGCGGTATCAAGTTGTTTGCGACTGGGCGGCTCGCTCATGGTATTACGCGTTGGCATATAGCCGACTGCACCGCTATCCGTTCGTAGATAAGAAAATCCAGTTGATTTATTTTCTTGAATGACGGTCAATGGCGTGCCGGTAGGCAGCATTTTAATCACTTTGCCTTCGTTATTTTCTTCACTTCTTAAGGATAAGTTGAGATTATCGGTAACATAGACCGTTTTAGCTTGCACCGTACCTGTGACTAGCAATATGTAAAATGTAACGCTGATGAGTTTTTTCACTGGATTCCCTATAAATTAGTCGTCTGATGCAGAAATATTAGTCCTATTTTGCATACATGAGAAACTCAAGTAAGGCTTTTTGTGCATGCAAACGGTTTTCGGCTTCAGGAAATATCACGCTTTGTGGGCCATCAATAATCTCGGCTGTTACCTCTTCACCGCGATGGGCGGGTAAGCAGTGCATAAATAATGCGTCCGAATTAGCGGCTTTCATGACTTCGGCATTGACTTGAAAGTTTTTGAAAGCAATCTCACGCTGTTTTTGCTCTTCTTCCTGGCCCATGCTGGCCCAGACATCGGTTACGCATAAATCCACATTTTTAGCTGCCGCAACTGGGCTGTCAAAAAATTTAACGTGCTTGCCGGCAGCGGCAACTATGTCCTGATTTGGCAAGTAACCGGCAGGAGCAGCAATGTGCAGTGTAAAATCAAGTAATACCGCTGCATCGATATAGGAATGGCACATATTGTTGCCATCCCCAATCCAGGCAACAGTTTTGCCTTTAATATCACCACGATATTCAAAATAGGTTTGCATATCGGCCAATAATTGGCACGGGTGCTGCAAGTCTGTTAAGCCGTTGATTACTGGTACGGAAGAATGCTTGGCAAAGGTAGTAACGGTTTCATGGCTGTTGGTTCTTAACATGATGGCATCCACCATGCTGGAGATAACTCTGGCACTGTCTTGCAAGGGTTCGCCCCGGCCTAATTGCGTGTCCCGTGGAGATAGGAATAACGCGCTGCCGCCAAAATGATTCATGCCCACTTCAAATGAAATTCGAGTTCTGGTCGATGATTTCTCAAATATCATGGCCAACACTTTGCCTTTGAGTGGTTCATAGTTGGGGTCGCGGTGGTTTTTAAGTTCTTGCGCTCTGCGTATTAACTGGCGGAACTCGTCGCTGGTTAAGTCGTGCAGGCTGATAAAGTGTCTGGGTTGCATAGTTGTGGTCATGGATTAAAGCTTGTCCGTAAACTCTTGGATAAGAGTTGATAAAGTTTGGGTCAGCATCTGTATTTGTTGCTCATTAATAATTAACGGTGGCAACAAACGGATGGTTCTTTCATTAGTGACATTGATTAATAAGCCTTGCTCTAAAGCAAGTTTGACAAGTTCAGCGCAAGGTTGGTCAAGCTCAATGCCAATCATGAGACCTTTGTGGCGAACGTCAACTACGTGGGGATTGTGCGCTAATAATAAGCTAAATTGCGTATGAATGGTTTGAGCTTTGTCATCGACTTGCGCAATTAAATTTTCTTTATCCAGAGTTGCCATGACTGCCAGGCCAGCACTGCAAGCTAGCGGGTTACCGCCAAATGTGGAACCGTGGTTGCCTGCTGTCAACAGGGTGGCTGCTTTGCCTTTGGCCAAACAAGCGCCAATTGGCACGCCGTTCCCTAAAGCTTTAGCTATTGTGCACACATCCGGTGTAATGCCATTGTGCTGATACGCTAAAAATTGACCAGTTCGACCGATGCCGGTTTGGATTTCATCCAGCATCATCAATAAATTATGCTGATCGCATAAAGCGCGGATGTCGTTTAGGTAATTATCAGCGGGAATATTGACGCCGCCTTCACCCTGAACGGGCTCTACAAGAATAGCGACAATGTTCCTGTGGATGGCAATAGCCATTTCAATTGCTGCCACGTCGTTATAAGGCACACGGATAAATCCTTCAACCAGAGGTGCAAAGCCCAGTTGTACCTTATCGTTACCCGTTGCGCTTAAGGTAGCAAGGGTGCGGCCATGAAAACTTTTTTCCATAACAATGATGGCGGGCTGGCTAATGTTTTGCTCATGTCCGAATTTACGCGCCAGTTTAATAGCCGCTTCATTGGCTTCCGCGCCAGAATTACAGAAAAAAACATTATCCATGCCGCTTTTGGCTATCAGTTGATCAGCCAGCTGTTCCTGATTAGCGATTCGGTAGATATTTGAGGTGTGTACCAGTGTTTTGCTTTGAAGGCAAATGGCCTCATGCACTGCGGGGTGAGCATGGCCTAGATTACAAACGGCTATGCCAGAAATGGCATCCAGGTATTGTTTGTTGTCAGTATCCCACAACCAAGCGCCTTCACCCCGTTCAAAGGTGACGGGTAAACGCGCATAAGTTGGCATGATATGGCTGGTCATTAGTTTTGCCTGTCAATAATAAAACGGGTAGGCTGGTACCCGTTAGAAAAATCCCCGATTATAGGATTCAATTTTCAGTCTAGCAAGCAGGAATAAGATTTGCTTTTCGAATATCCTAAAGCTGATAATAACGCTAGGTTAATTTTAGTTATCTTAAAGGTGATGTAATGAGTGCAATTGACAGAATTAAAGAGCAATTAGACAGTAATCCAGTGATTTTATATATGAAAGGCACGCCTGATTTTCCACAATGCGGGTTTTCCGGTCAGACCGTGCAAGTATTGGATGCTTGCAATGCTAAATATGCCTATGTAAACATTTTTGAAGATCTTGAGGTGCGTGAAGCCCTGAAAGCCTATTCAAACTGGCCAACCTATCCGCAATTATACATTGGTGGCGAGTTAATCGGCGGTTGTGACATTGTGGTTGATTTGTTTAAAAAAGGTGAATTGCAAAAAATGTTGGCTGCAGTTAATGCTCTGAACGCTTAATGGATTGATCTCAGGCGCGGGTTTTAACCAATCAAAACTGGTTATGATTGCCTGGGTGTTAAAGATGGTGTTTGGCGCAAGGTTGCCAGCACCATCTAATCGATTGCTTTTAAAACCAAAACTCAAGACAACGTGTTAACTGCATCTTGAGTTCTAAAAAACACTTTGCCCGGCGACAACTGCTTTAAAAAATCAGTTTTTTCCAGCTTATCCAAAACCGGACCTTTTACTTCTGATAAGTTTAAGGTGATATTAGCAGTTTTTAGGCTTGCATTAAGCATTTCCAAAGCATCCAGCGCTGTGCTATCAATATCGTTAACTGACGTTAAAATCAATACGATATGGCTGGTGTTTGGCTGTCTGATTAACTCTTTAGTCAAAAATTCTTCGATGTAATTTACATTGGCAAAGGTGATGCTTTCGTCAATTCTTAACAGCAAAATATGCTGCCAGGTTTGCACTTGATGGCGTTTGATGTTTCTAAAGTGTTCGGTATTTGCAATACGACCCACCACGGCGATATGCGGCTGGCTGGTTTTGCGCAAGTGGCTGGCGATAGTTAAAACAATGCCCAAGGTAATGCCTTTTTCAATGCCTAAACTCACTACTCCGAGCAAGGTAATGACTTCTGCAATACCATCCCCACGATCGTAATGCCAGGTTTGAATAATATTTTTTAACTTAACCAGCGGAATAATGGCTATAACAATAATGGCTGCTAATGAGGCTTTGGGAATATTGGTAAACCATTGACTAACAAACATGACTGCAACAGCCAATAAGCTACCTGCAATCAGCATTGCCATTTGAGTACGGGCGCCAGCCGAAAAATTTACCATAGTACGGCTAAAACCACCGGCCACAGGCATGCCACCAGAAAAGCTGCTGGCGATATTGGCTAACCCAAGAGCAATCAGTTCTTGATTAGGCGCTATTTTTTCACTGCGCAAATTGGCCACTACTTTGGCAATCGCTACGCTTTCCACATAAGCAATGAGTGCGATGAATGCTGACGAAGTCAACAGTAATCGCCATTTTTCAAAATTGCCGAAATGAATGTTTATATCAGGAAATCCAGCGGGTATTTGTCCAACAACTGCCACATGCTGTGCTGTTAAGTTAAATTGACTAACTGCAATCGTTGCCAAAATAACGGTCATCAGCGGTCCACATTTGCTAATTGCGTTAATCATGTTTGGCTTAAATGCCATCAGATTTAGCAGATACGGTAATAGTTTTTGGAAAAAAAACAATGTACTAAAGGCACCAAGTCCTAGCGCAAGGGTGATTAGATTTGCATGGCTAAAATAATCGGCATAGCAATCGAATGTCAGCGAACAAGCCGGTGCAGTTAAGCCTAAAAACTGCGGGAGTTGGCTAACTATAATCAAGATTGCTGCGCCGCTGGTAAAACCAGTAAGTACCGGATGACTGATAAAGTTAACTAACCCGCCCATGCGTAACAACGCCATCACGAGCATGATCAAGCCAGTTTCTGCGGACAGGATTACGGCGCTTTCTGCGGGATTGCCTAAAGCAATCAGCTCAGGTGTTTTTAAAGCGCTGGCTATCATAATTGCAGCAACAGCTACGGGGCCAACAGACAGCGTTCGGCTGGAGCCGAGCAAGGCATAGCAAATGGTTGGAATAATACTGGCATACAATCCCAGTTGGACAGGTAGCCCGGCCAGGATAGCGTAAGCTATGCCTTGTGGTACCAACAAAATTGCTGTGATAATGCCAGCTAACAAGTCGCTGTTAAAATCCTGACGGGTATAGTTTTTTAGCCATGTGAGCATGGGAAGCCAATCAGTTAGTTGCGACTTTTGATGATGTGCAAACATTGCTTTTTGGTCCTTAATTAATAGCTGAGCGGGGGTGATTTGTGGTTTTGCAAGTCAGGTTCTGCAATCTATGCGCTTTCTAAATATTGTTAATACGTGCAAGCGCGAAAGTATGGCGATATGCTTGATGGTCTCTATGTGCCATGACTCCCTGAACATCAAGGAGTCATGGCTTGATCGCACTAGGCTGTTTGTTTTCTTCTATCGTTTTTAGTCTTTCTGCGCTCGGTTATATCTGCTTCAGAAAGGTCAAGCTGCGCTTTGCGCCTTTCTTCTTTAATGCTGCGCCGTTCTTCATCTTTAAGGTGTTTAGCGTAAGAGGCAAGGTGAGGGATATCAAAACGATAGCCTTTTAGCATTAGCACCCAATACATCCAGGGGAAGCCCATGATTTTGCCTAACCACCAAATATATCGGCTGGTTCTGGGGTCCAACCAGGGAAAAGAAGGGGTAACTTTGCCGCCATACGAGAATTCAGCCAATATCACACCGCTTAATGAGGTTGTTAATGGGCAGGATCCGTAACCGTCATAACCTTCTTTAACAGATTTTTGACTGATTAAATTGAGAATATTGTCCACAACTACCGGCACTTGTTTGCGAACGGCTGCTGCGGTTTTTGCATTTGGCGTGGAAGTGGCGTCGCCCAAACCAAAAATATTGCTGTATTTATTGTGTTGCAGGGTTTTATCATTTACATCCACCCAGCCAGCTGCATTGGCTAATGGGCTGGATTTGATAAAGTCCGGCGCGCTTTGCGGCGGCGTTACATGGATCATGTCAAACGCCTTGGTAACTTGATGTTTGTTACCCTCGCCATCAGTGGTTTCAAACGTTGCGGTTTTTGCAGGGCCGTCGATGGCAACCAAATTGTGGCCAAAATTTGTTTTTATGCCATAACCTTTAACCACTTTTTCTAAAGCTCTGGCAAAGAAAGTAATCCCAAACATGGCCGGGCCGGTGTTGCAAAATTCAATACTTATATTGTCTGAAATGCCTTTTTTACGGAACCGGTCAGCAGCTAAATACATGATTTTTTGCGGCGCGCCTGCGCATTTAATTGGCATGGCTGGCTGGGTGAAAAGGGCAGTGCCTGATTGCAGGTTTTTTATGCACTCCCACGTGTATTCAACGGTGGCTGCCGAATAATTACTGCACACACCATTTTTGCCCAAGGTATCTTGTAGTCCTTGAATTTTCTGCCAATCTAATTGTAGACCAGGGCAAACTACCAGGTAATCATAGTTAACGGTCGTGCCAGAACGCAGGGTGACGGTATTGTTTTCTGGTTGAAAACTCTCCGCAAAATCTTTTATCCAAGTTACTGATGGATGGATCAAGTCTTTTTCATTGCGTGAGGTCTGCTTTAAAGTGTAAGCACCGCCGCCAATGATGGTAAATCCAGGTTGGTAATAATGCGTTTCTGATGGCTCAATCAGGGCTATATCAATGCTTGGATTTTGTCTGCGCATATTGTTGGCCACAGAAACGCCAGCTGCGCCGCCTCCAACAATTAAAAGGGTATGGTGTGTCGTCATTAGGATCCGCTCCTCAATAAGTTATGGTTTTTATTATATTTTTTGAAAGTGGTGCAAAGTAGCTCATTGCACCAAATACAGTTTAACTGAAGAAATCTATTGTTTCTTTTGTTAATTTTATGCGCTTTTTTGCCAAGCTTCGTAGCCACCAACCATAGACAACACATTGGTGTAGCCTAGTTGTTGCATAGTGGCGGCGGCCAATGCGGAACGGTTGCCGCTTCGGCAGTAGATTAAAACGGCTTTGGATTTATCGGCCAGTTCCGGCACGTTGCCAATCTTAAATTCCAGTACGCCACGCGGGAGCAGAATGGATTGATCCAGATGACCCGCAGCATATTCGCTTTCCTCGCGGGTATCGATAATCACAATATTGCCTTCAGCAATTAGTTGTTTGGATTTGTCGACATTAATTTCGGTGATGTGTTGTTGCGCTGCCATCACCATGTCTTTAACGGTAATTTCGCCCGTGACTACCCGAGCTTCAGCGCGTTGTGAAACAGCATCCAGGCGCTCATTTTCGTCCAGACCGCAATAGCGATTGGCGGGCACTGATTCGTCAATTAACCTTGGTTTGGGTAGATTAAGATTATTCATAATCTCAATAAACTGCTCACGGGTTTTACCGGCTAAACGTGGATTGGTTGTACGCTCTTGCATAATATTGCTAACCCAGCGTTGTTGATAATCATGACCCGGATAAACCAACGTATCGTCAGGTAACGTGAATAAACGTTGAGTGATGGAGTCGTACAGGCTCTCTGCGCTACCGCCTTGAAAATCAGTGCGACCACAACCGGCGATAAACAGGGAGTCGCCCGAAAATACGCGATCCCGCCATAAATAAGACGTGCAACCTGGGGTATGGCCTGGCGTGGCAATCGCCTTGATTTGTTCTTTATCGCCCAACATAAACACATCGCCATCTTTTAATTGCACATCGGCCAGTTGTGCGCCACCCAAATGACTGACACAAGTTTGGGCGCCAGTGCGCTGTCTCAATAAGCCGCTAGCCGTAATGTGATCTGCGTGCACGTGGGTTTCAAATGAATATTTTAAGGTTAAGCCATGTTTTTCCAATAACGCCATATACTCATCGATATGCGTGTTGACTGGATCTATAAAAGCGGCTTCTTTGCTGACAGTATCAGCAATTAAATAAGTGTAAGTCCATGTTTCTGCGTCAAATAACTGCTTGAAAAGCATTGATGTCTCTCCGGTTGTAGTGGTTGAAGTATCGTTGCATATTACTAAAGCAATGACTATGCCAAAGTAGAAAGGTAGGAATTTAGAGCGTTTTAGATTTTCCTGTGTTTCATGACGTGTTTCATTGAAACGTTTTTGATTCTTGAGTCATTGCTTGAAACAAAATGAAACATGCTTATTCTACTGATAAGCCTTCTTTCTTCCAGGCATCCAAACCGCCAGACATATTAAACGTATTGTTGAATCCTGATGATTTCAAGGTTTCATACGCTTTTGCAGAACGTCCGCCACTTTTACATTGGGTGATTATTTTGCTGTTTTTATAAGGTTCCAATTCTGCCATGCGTGTTGTTAACTGGTTTAAAGGGATATGAATGGCGCCAGGAATGTGCTTTTCTTTCCACTCGCTATCTTCTCTTACATCGATGATAACGGCTTTGTTTTCGGATTGCAGGGTTGCTGCTTCCTTGGGTGAAATGTTATTTATATCGGACGAACATCCGGGGCTAAGAAAACTGCACACTAAAGCAAGTACAGCGATTTTATGTTTCATCTTTAGATCCTCTGGGTGATTGGGGCTTATGATTAACTAAACCTATGTTAGGTAAATAAAACAAAAGGTTAGCTTAGGATAAATAGTTTGCGATCAAAATTTATGCGCGCGTTTTATTTTACGCTTTGTTTTGACAATCAGGGATAGTTAATGCGGCAGCTTATTGTTACGCCAGCGGATTACTTTAGTGCTTTAAAAACGGCGGAAAGTCTGTGTTGTATTGTGTCGCGGAGTATTGACGGAATCGCCAGGGCTTGGAATGTTGTTCCCTACAAAGGGTAGGCATGGATTTATAAAAAATCCATGCCTTCTCAATGGCTTAATAAACGTCTCTGACGTAACGTTTATCTTTCTTTAATTGATTAACATAATCAATCGCTGCTTGTGCGGATAATTTGCCGTGGGATGCAATAACATCATGCAGTGCTTGATCAACATCTTTGGCCATGCGGTAAGCGTCTCCACAAACAAAGAAATAGCCGCCTTGTTCCAGCCAGGCAAATAATTCTGCACCATTTTCAATCATGCGGTCTTGCACGTAAATTTTTGCTTCCTGATCACGGGAAAAAGCCAGGTCTAAACGGGCCAGCAAACCTGATTGTTGATAGGCTTCCAATTCATCTTTATAGATAAAGTCAGTTGCGGCATTTCTGTCACCAAAGAATAACCAGTTTTTGCCGGTTGCTTGACGATGCAAGCGTTCTTGCAAAAATGCTCTAAATGGAGCTACGCCAGTGCCCGGGCCAACCATGATCATGGGCAGGTTGTTATCTTCCGGTACTCTAAACACTTTATTCGGGGTAAAGAAACAACGTACTTCAGTGCTTTCGTTTACCAGGTCGGCTAAAAATGTTGAGCAAACACCTTTATGGTCGCGGTTATGGCTGTTATAACGAACACTGGCAACTGTTAAATGCACGGTTTCCGGATACATTTTTCCACTGGAAGAAATGGAGTAAGCTCTATGCTGCAATGGTTTTAATAAAGCCAGAAATTCTGCCGCGGCAAATTCGCAGGCTGGAAATTGCAATAATAAATCCAGCGTATCTCGGCCCCATAAATAGTTGGATATGGCTTCTTTATCGGCTGATTTTAATAAGCTATTAAGTTCTTGGTCACCAGAACGGGTCGCGATTTCTTCAATGAGTTCTTTGCTGGGCAGTTTGATTTCAAACTGGGTACGCAAAGCTTCAGAGAATTTCATTAACTGGCCGTTAACGGGTTCGTCCTCGTCACCATTACAAGCCAGGGCTTTAATGATGTCAGCTACTAATTCCGGACAATTGGTTGGCACAACGCATAAGGCATCGCCAGCTTCGTAAGTTAAACCGGAACCGGTAATGGATATTTCATAATGACGGGTTTCTTTGGATGAAGAAGCGTCAGTAAGTAATCGGTTAACCAATAATTTAGCAGGAAAAGGATTTTTGCGACTGTATTGTGATTTTTCAGCGCTGGCTGCTGAGCTGTCCACCGTGGCACCCGCAGTAGCCGCACCTTCCGCCATGTGTGGAATTACGGAGCTAATCCAGCCTTCAGCCGCTTCTTCAAAATGCACATCGCAGTCAATACGCGGAAACAGGCGGTGGGCACCAAGTTCAGCTAAACGATCATCCCAGTCTATACCGGCTTTGCAGAATAAATCGTAACTGGTGTCACCCAGTGCTAATACGGAATATTTCAGGTTATCCAGTTTAGGCGCAGAATCTGTATTAACGGCGTCCCATAATAGCTGGGCATTGTCTGGCATTTCACCTTCGCCATAGGTACTGGTGACAATTAATAGATATTCCATTGCTGCCAAGGCATCTATTTCCACTTCATCCATACCTTTAACGACGGGTTTTAAGCCGTGTGCTTTAGCGGCAGTGGCTGCGTCATTAGCAACAGATTCAGCATTCCCAGTTTGACTTCCATAAAGAATATTTATAACCCTGGCGTCGGCAGCATTAATTGAGCCAGCGCTTTGGATCATGTGTGTGTGCATGCCGGCAAAAAAGCCGCTAAGCCATGCGCGTTGGGTATCGCTATAGGGTGCGTTCGTAGGAATGTGGGGTGTTTTCATGTATAAATCGATAGGGCACTGGCATCTCCCTAAAAGCTTTAGGGAGATGCAAAAAAAATGGTTAGTTTGGTTAAGCCGTTTGCGCGTTTAACATATCTTGAACAATACCTAATCCAACCAGGCTAGCCAAGTAAGCTTCAATGCTTGGAATGCCGACCAAAGCTGCATTATTAAGCTTATCCTGTTCGATAATCCAGGCGGTTGAGCCAATAGAGTAAATGCTTTGCACGTCCCGATTGATCAATGCGGTTTTGTAATCGTTAAGACGTTTGCTGGCAAGTAAGCAGGCTAATTGATCGTCCGTATAATTACTGTAGGCTTCACGGGTATTTTTAACTAAAGCTTCCTGTAATTTACGTGGTCGTTCAACGATCAGTTTTTGCGCCGCTTGTTCTATATGACTGGCAGTGCGTAAATTTTCCGGTAAATGCTTCAGCATGTCCTGCGCAATTTGTTGGGCTTTTTCCAGCACCGCAAAGCTATTGACTAATTTGAAGGTCAAATCGGTATCGGTCG
>Ga0208264_1000288_pt1 | contig 18540 bp, 25 predicted proteins | sample LakWasMet31_HOW6_2_FD_183873 | JGI IMG/M metagenome (GOLD analysis project Ga0208264, IMG submission 183873) | Freshwater sediment methanotrophic microbial communities from Lake Washington under simulated oxygen tension - Sediment Metagenome... | ecosystem: Environmental > Aquatic > Freshwater >... | reverse complement strand
TAGTGCCATTACGCTCAACCGAATGACCGGTTTAGGCATGCCTGTGTCTGTTAAAATTTAAAATAGGCCATACACAGCTGAGCTCGCCCAAAATCCGATTTATTCAACAACGCCCCCCTGGGGTATATTCACTCCGCTCCTGTTAACTTCTAAAAGGCCAAAGTCCGCAAAGGACTAAATTTCTGCCCTAAATTACAATCCGTTACGTGCGGACTTTTCTATATATTTTATTTTAGGATTGCTAACCGTAAATTTTTTACTAAAAAACCTGACAGGAAATATTGAGTTAATCAAACCATCCAAATTGATTGACGAAACTGCTGGTATCTCAAACAAGCCATTGTTAATCTAAGTTTCATTACCTGTTAATTGGAAAAACAATGATAAGCCCCTCTGATGACATAACATCTGATCCCGTTCGCGAACGCTTGCTGAACGCTGCTCTCGATAGTTTTCTGTCCGATGACTACCACAAAGTCACGACGCGTTTGATCGCGGAAAAGGCCAATGCCAACGTTTCTATGATTCGTTATTACTTCGGCAACAAGGAAGGTTTGTACGAGGCAATGATTAGCAACACGCTGACACCGCTGTTGAACGTACTGGACAGTCACATGCTGGATTCCGCCGAAGGCTTTAAGGATTTTCTGCAGCTGTATTACCAGACGATGTCCGAAAAGCCGGAATTTCCAAAGCTCATTCTGAAAGTGTTGGCACTAAACCAGGGACCTGGTCGACGATTTATTCAGCAGCTATTGGAGCGCGGACGCACTCGTAGTATCAGGAAGATGGAAGATCTTAAGTCCGCAGGCCAAGTTATCTCCTCATTAGACTCGGACATCGTGCGCATGGCTTTTGTGAGTCTGGCCATGATGCCCATGTTGCTGAAGGAAGTTTTTGAAGTTCAGATGGGGCGATCGATGGATAGCGAATTTCTCGAAAAATTGGCAGCATTCAATGGGCACTTGTTCTCGGCAGGATTGGCACCGAATAAATGGTAAGGCAGGAGGTTAAGCCGTGAAATTACAGAAAAATGCTGGTAGTGTGCGTTTATTTGCAACAGCCATTAAGTGGGTATCCTGGCTGCAAGCCATTCCAAATAAACTCACGCCCCCGCCGTTTCGACTGATACAGATTGGTTCGGCCTTCTGGCAGTCGCGTGCGCTCCACGTCGCTACTCGGCTGGATATTGCCACCGTACTTGGGGACGAAAACCTTGCTGCAGAATTAATTGCCGCGCGTGTTGCAGCTAATGTAGATGCCATTGGGCGCTTGTTAAGACTGCTAGCCTCTATCGGTGTCTTTGAAGAGGCTGCACCACAGGTATTCCGCAACAATAAGCTATCTACCCATCTGCGCTCGGACAACCCGAAAAATGTCAGAGCCATGATTCTTTTGCACAATTCCGAAGCGATGAGCCGGCCGTGGTATGAACAGTTTGAAAATGGCGTGCGGGAGGGCGTGCCACCATTTAAACTTTCCCACGGTGAAGAATTATTTGACTATCTTGACCGCCACACTGAATTGGATTCGTTGTTTTCCGAAGCCATGGATAGCGTTGAGGCGCTAACTGGTGACAGCTTTGCCACCGATTTCAACTGGGGTCAGTTTGAACGTATTATTGATCTGGGTGGTTCTCGTGGCACCAAGTCGCTTGCTATTCTGAAACGGCATCTTCACCTGAAGGCTCTTGTGGTGGATCGTGCGCAGGTCATACAAATGGCGTCACACTATTGGGTCGGTAAAACATCACCCGAGTTGCTTTCCCGTTTAAGCTTCCAAGCCGGAGACGTGCTTGAATCGGTGCCAACTGCAAGAAATGCCAAAGATATCTACCTGTTAAGTGCCGTGCTGCATGGTATGGGTGATGAGCTGTGCATAAAGCTGCTACGCAATCTGGCCATCGCCGCCAACGCCACCGGTGCTTATATTGCGCTCATGGAATTGGTCGTACCGGACTTTAAAGCCGATTTTTCCAGCGCTGCTATTGACCTGCAAATGTTTATGGCTACCAGCGGCAGGGAGCGCACGCTTGCAGATTGGCAAAGGCTTTTCGAGCTATCAGGCTGGATGCTTGATGAGATTGTGAGCCTCCGCTCATTTGGAAAAATACTGGTATTACGTCAGCAATAGTCCTTACACCCTCAAAATACGGGTTTGGCTTGCAGCCATGCGATTTCAAGATCAAATGCATAATCAGCTTGCAGCTTGAAATGCTGTTGCACTTCATCCGATGCATGGTCAAACACATCCTGGATTGCTTTGATTCTTTGCTCGGAGGTGCGCTTGATGCTCGCCCAACTGGCGAATTCGACCGGTAACGACCAGCGATCGATTTCTGTCACGTCAAAACCGGTATTTTGTAGCATGAACTGCCATTCTGAAACGCGATAATCGCGAACATGCGAAGCATCACCCAGGATTTCTACCGTTTGTAAAACCGTATCAAACAGCGGATTTTCAGCCGCGACAACATCAATCACCAGCAAAGTGCCGACGGGTTTTAGAACTCGCCTGGCTTCAGCAAGGGCAGCTGGTACATGACTCCAATGATGAGCCGAAAAGCGGGTAGCAACCAAATCAAAATAGGCATCGGCAAATGGTAAATGCTCGGCAGCGCCCAGCTGCGTGGTGATGTCTGTAAGACAGCGTTGTATTGCTTCGTGCTCTACCAAGGCGAGCATTTTGGGCGAAAGATCATAGGCAATGACTGCCGAACCCGCCTTAGCCATGGCAAAGGCCGCGTGACCTGCGCCACAACCCAAATCCAGTGCTTGGCGGCAAGCAGAATCTCGCGTTAATTGGCTGAGGCGCTGCAAGTCGATGCCATTCGCATGAACAGTGCTTTTTAAATAGGCTTGGGAGCCTCCGCTAAATTGTTCACTAACCAGGGTACTTTGTTTCATCGTTTTGATCCTGTCACTCGTATTGAAAAAGAACATCGGATTTAGTCATTCGATGTCATCAGAAGACAGGTTAATCCAAGTATTATGCTGGTACAATATGAGTATTTATACTGGTATAAAACTCACCATGTCCGATTCCAATTCTCGCCGCCTCTTGGGTGCTTTTATTCGAGCACATCGTGAAAATTTGTTACCCACGGGGAAGACCGTGGGGCGACGGCGGACACCCGGTTGGCGGCGCGAGGAACTGGCCGAAGCCGCCAGAGTCAGCGTGACCTGGATCACTTGGCTTGAGCAAGGACGCGATGTTGCTGCTTCTGTCTCTGCACTGACTCGACTTTCCGAGTCGCTAAGACTGACACCAGCCGAGCGTGCTACATTGTTTGCTTTGGCGGGAAAACGCGATCCGTCCGACCCTGCTGAACCACAAGCCGACCTGTTGCCGGAACTTTTAACTTTGCCATCTCGATTTGTAGGGCCCGCTTATTTGCTGGATCGTGCCTGGACCGCCAGAGCCTGGAACATCGACGCGGCCAAACTGTTCACCGGCTGGCTGGACGAAGAAACCCAAGAACGCAACTTGCTGCAATTTGTTTTTCTTAACCCAGGCGCGCAACGACTGATTGCCGACTGGCCGGAACGCGCCCGTCGATTGGTGGCTGAGTTTCGTGCCGATTACAGCCGTCGCCCGCAAGATGTCGCCATGCAGGCGCTGATTGACGATCTTTTGACGAAAAGCCCTATATTTGCTCGACATTGGCAGGAGCAAGCGGTGCTAAACCGCGAAGGCGGAGAGCGCAGGTTTAATCATCCCGAGCATGGACAGCAATGCTTTCTACAAACCACACTGCTAGTCGCTTTGCAGCCCGACTGTAAGGTGGTGTGTTTAACAGCTGTGGATGAATGATACAGGCAAGCGCTAAGGCACAAGCGATATCGCTTGTAATATGAGAAGATTGCTGTGTTTTTCTGAACATTCAGGGACGATTTAGGGGTCAGTTTTGTTGCTGTAAAAACATTGATGCAAGGCAAATTCGTCACGCGAAATCGCATAAAAATGGCATAACTCGGCACGTTTACGGGTATCGGCCCAGACGATACGATCTCCACACGGTTTCATGCCGATTTTTCGCATCACCGCAAATGAGGCTACATTCTCAGGCTGGCCCCGGCTTCTATTGAATCCAGTTTCAGTCTTTCAAATGCGGCTGCAATGGCTTCGACTATCGCTTCGGTTGCGTAGCCGCAATGATGATAGGCTACGCCAAACCAATATCCCAAGTCGCCGACTCCAGGTTGAGCCTCAATACAAGATACCCGGATCCATCCCATTATTTCTTGATCTTCCAGGCGCTCAACCAAAAAATGCACTGCGCGACCCTCGTTCGTTTCAATGAGGGCTGCAGCAATTTTAGTTTCTGACATTTGTTCGGTAAGGATGGCAGGCCATGCAGCGAGCCATCGACTCACATCGTAAGTCATAAGCTCCGCAATAATTTTGGCATCCTCGATACGTGGGCAACGAAGCTCCGTTCGTTCTGTCAACAATGGTTTATATATCTCGCCATTCATGCTTGGGTTCTTGGCGTTAGAGCATCCCTTGTTCTATTTCCTGCAGATAAATAAATTCCGGGGTCTTGACGCCTGCCTTTTTTCTGATTTCCACCAACGCCGGCGACTCGAAAAATTGCCGAGCATTATCTAAAGATGTCCATTGCGAAAAGTGCACGATATTGTTGGCATCGCTGTCGTAACGCAACAATTGATAGCTGATCTCGCCAGCGTTTCTTCTGATATCTGCCGCTTGATCGAAAACCGCCTTCCAAGCCGGATACGATTCGACTTCGTGAATAATTAATACGTACTGCATATTTACTCCCCTGAGATCATTCTGAATGATGATGTTAGTTCGCTATTTTGGCGATGCGCTTGGTGACTAATTTGTCGTAGTTCTGTTCGATCAGGCTTCTGTTTGATTAGGAATCAACGCCAGCAAATCCGTTACGCCAACATCAATACCCAACTGAGACAGCAATGTCGTGACTTGACCTCGATGATGGGTTTGATGGTTGAAAAAGTGCATTACCAAGCTGAAAAAGGATTTGTCTGCGGTCACACCTTTCATATTGGCGTAGTGTAAGATATGATCCAAATCGGCCTCTGTCAGCGATTGTGACCAAGTGGTGATGAGGGTATCCAGCCAATGTCGACGCTCCGAAAGGCTTGCCATGTCCGCGAATAATAGCTGCCCAAGGCCAACTGGAACTGGAAGTTGTCGTATTGGCTCAAGCGACGGTTGGTTACTGGGATGAGTTGCAAAACGCTTCAACCAAATGGTATCTGCGACCACAATGTGGTTGAACGTACCCAGAATTGAACCGAAGAATGCACCTTTGTCCGCCCGTAATTCCTCGTCAGACAAGTGCTCGACTGCGTTATATAGATTGGTATTCATCCAGGCGTTATAAGAAGCCATCAGGCCAATATGTTCGATTCTGTTCACAAAGTCGCTCCTAATATATCACGAGGTTTAGCTGTAGTGGGCATAAGCTTTAATCACCTTTCCCGCAGCATTGAAATGCAGCACTTCGGCAGCCAAGCCACGGATGTCCTGATAATAAAGGGTTAAGCTGTTAACGCCAATCAATGTATTTAGCAACTCGAAGTGTAAGTCCGGTATTCGTTGCAATGCTTGCGTCCAATAAGCAGAGACCTGTTCTTTGCCTTTCAGCTTGCCACTGGGTTCATTAGCGATTTGCATGATATACGGTGACGACATTTCGAAATCGTCGGCATAATGGCTCAAAATCTGATTTAAGTCATGGCTATTCCAGGCCTCAATCCATTCGGCAGCAAAGCGCTGGGCAAAATCGTTAGTCATTATTATTGCCCTGTCGGTTGACGCTATGTGTCTTGGCGGCTACCAACGCAGCCATCTCCGATTTGCCGGATTTATGCAAGCCCTGGATGACGCTGTCTTGATTTTCTAACGGTTGATTCTGGCTGACTTTCCATTTGCCCTGCAACCGAGCTATCCTGATTTCAATACCGACAATCTGCCCGATCAAGTTGTCGATAAAATCGTGCGGGGCATCTGATACCGCCCAAGGCTCAGCAAATGCCGATTCATGCTGCTGGGTCATTTGTTCCAGTTGATGCCGAATCCACGCCGTATCATCAATCACCCGCAATGGGCCGTAAGTATGCACGGCGGCATAGTTCCAGGTTGGCACCACTTTGCCTGATTGCATTTTGGTGGCATACCAGGATGGTGAGATGTAGGCATTTTCTGCCTGAAATATCGCCAGCACTTTAATAGTTTGATCAGCATTGGTCCACATGGAATTGGCACGCGAGACGTGACCGCGGAAACAGCCGTAATCTGAGCCGTCGTCCACCCAGTGCAAAGGAATATGGTTGGCGTTTAGACCGTCGACGGACAAGGTCACCAGCGTTGCCAGCGGGTAATCACGCATCAAGGCTTGCATCACATCAATGCCGGGTTCGTCAAAGTGATTGGGGATATACATACTTTATTGATCCGCGTAATACTAAGGTTGAAGTTGATAGACATTGGCACTCCAATATTTGCTCTCATGCTTGGTAGAACTAACCCAGCCCAAAACGACCAGCTCTTTGGCAATCATGCGGTTCATAATGCAATGTCCCACAAGCAACACAGGGCCGTTTGCTGCAAAATTAATAAGCTTTTCAGCCGCGATCTTGGCTCGAGCTTTCGCAACCAGAATAGACTCAGATCCCTGTGAATAACCAAAAAACCAACACAGACGGAAAAATGCAGCCCAAACGAATGGTGGTAGACGAGGAAACCGCCAAAGCGAATACGGCAGTTGAGCCTCACAAAACACACTATCCGTTACGGACACAGTAAGTCCCAGTGCCTGAACAGATGACAAGGCTCTACAGGCTGTACTTGCAACGATACAAGTCGAGGTATTAACAAGCTGTATTGTTGAAATAGGTACCCCATCAAACATTACTTCAGAACGGTTATATAGATCAATCCAACGTTCCATTTCAATGGGTGTTATCCAGCCTGTTTTAGCCAAAATAGGCTTTCCATGCCGCATGAGAGTAATTGTCATTAATGAAAAGATTTAATATAAGTGCAATGAATGTTGGAGGTAAACGATAGATGCTATGCATTGACCTGGGCTAATCTACGCTGTTTAATACAGCGTTTAAAAGTGCTGCAACCAGCGAATGTGGCTGTTCTGGTGTAGATCGGGCTTGCGGTACAAATAACGTGCCGATAAAAAGTCGATGCTCGGGCCACTCGATGACTCGGAGCTCGCCTTCGGCATCGGCACCCGAAATGAGCATAGGACCTTGTTTAAGAATCTCGATAGTGTCCGGATTGATACCGAAGTTACAGTAATACTGCTCGGTAGCTGTTAGCGCGCCGTAAATATTGGCTACCCGCGAATCGGGTTTAAAATTCAGCTGCATTTCCCGTCCAGCCAGGGAGCACGGCAATTGCGAAATAAACAGATGCGAGGCATACGGATCGTATTCGGCATGTTGCGCATCCTTGAAACCCAAAACGTTGCGGGCATATTCGAGAATCATGTGTTGAAAGCCGCCGCAGGTGCCAAAAAAGGGGATATTGTGTTCACGGGCATGACGAATTGTCTGCAAGGTGTTGTCCCTATTTTTATACGGACTGCCGGGGGCGATCCAGATCCCGGCGTAGCGTTCAAACAATGATGGATTAATGTCGGCAGTCGAAATCCAGTCGTAGCCAATTTCAAAGCCTAAAACTGCTTTGGTATGTTCGATGGCGGCATTGGTCGAGGCATGCGGTGGAAATGTCGATGTGTATTCGCCGAGCAGGGCAATGGATGTGGTCATTGGCTTTTACTCCTTGGCTAATTCAATGTGTTGATCGTCAAGCATATCGTTTGTGCTACCCGATAAAGACATGAATAATGGGAAAGTCTACCCAGGATTTCCATTTTCGAACAGTTTGGCAAAGCCAATTGCAAGTATACGGCCATGGAAGCTGGTGACCAGTTATCTTCCGCACCATGCCAAATAGTAGTACTGACGGAGATGTCGGACAGCGACTCTTTCCAGGGTTGAACATAGGCCTTGATGTCGCGCGCGTAGGCTTTAGGATGATTAAAACACGTTTTTAGTCCTCGGTTCATCATCGATTGAAATGCCTTGTCCGCAACCAGTATTTTGTCTTCACCTTTAGCGCTGGCAAATAACATTCGAAACAACTGGTCAGGAAAAATTTGCGCCAGTAATCCTTGCAGTCGAATTAACAGCAGGAAGGTGAATGGAAAATGCTGAGCAAGTCGGAAAACAGCTTTTCCTGCCATCAAATCAATAAAGTTGTCCGCATCCAGCGGCGCAGCAGCCGAAATCAAGTGCAGGCTTCGCACCTTTCCGTTCATGGCTCGACAAACTTGTAAGGCGACGAACCCCCCGATTGAAAAACCGACAAAATCGACTGGTTTGCCGGCGATTCTGTCGGTAATTTCATCTGCCATACGTTGATAGTAAACGACGTCTTCTAATTGGAGATCAATGGTCGAACGATCATAACAAATAATGCTCAGGTTATTTTCTTTGCCATAGCGATCGAACACTTGGCATTCTTCAGCCGACCCCGGGGTTCCGTGAAAGTAAATGACCGGGTGACCATCGGTGGCGCCGAATTGGCGATAGGGTAACGCTTGCTTTAATAAATGCATTGAGGCCTCTCCTAACTACTTTTTTTGCATTTTACTGGATCAACCCCATTGGCTTGCCTCATCAAAATCCGGCAAGTTTTCATAAACCGATTCGACCGTTTTATTTTCAGTTAACGCTTTTACAACAACCGGCAAAGGATCTAACCAAATTCCAGGAATATCTTTTTCACAGCCATCAATAAGCGGAAATGCCAACTTTTCTACGGGGGGACAAAACTCTGCCGTGACACCCTGCTTATTGCCGCGCGCATCGATTCGATACCAGCCATATTGTTTCAGGTAGACCGCATTCAGTCCATGCAGGCAGTAAGGTGAACCGACAGACTCAATAGTCAGTCGCTGGTAACAAAGTCCCGCCGGAATTTGATTAGCTCGTAACAGCGCAGCCAGTAAATGACTCTTGGCATAGCAATAGCCTGTGCCGTGGATGAATACATCCGAGGCTTTACAGGTTACTGGGTTTAGCCGGAAATCCCAACTGTGTTTGATGCCGTCACGGACGAATTCAAAACAGCGCTTGGCGATAGCCTCATCGCTAACACAGCCGACAGCCAATTCGGCAGCCTTAGTCATTAGCAAAGGATGTTTCCAGTCGATATGCTCGCTACTTTCCAGATAATCGTCCATTATCGCCTCGGCTGCCATTCAGGATAGGCTGGGATATTTTCGTACACTAGCCACGGCTGGTCGTGCGATGTCCAGATATGCATTTGCGGAGAAAGACTTGGGTTTTCATCCAACGTTGCCACTCGCACGATTAAATTGGGCTGTCCAAAGCGTTCAGCGACAAGATGAGATCCGCAAACCGAGCAGAAATGGCGCAACTTTCCTGGTGAAGACTCAAATGACGATAATTTTTCTTCGCCTTGCAGCCAGCGAAAATGCGCACGTAGCACACCCGTCGTGGTGGCAAATGGCGCAGCATGCGCTTTCTGGCAGGTACGACAATGGCAGTGACCGATTGGCGTATCGATGCTGTCAATTTCGTAGGCGATGGCGCCGCATAAACAACTACCTTTCATAACGAATAAACCCACTGTGTGAAGCAATCTTGTCGTAAAGAATTCGTGCAGTAACGTTGCTTTGATGGGTAAGCCAATAAAGTCTGGGGGCGTTACGTTCTTTAGCGTGTTGCGCAAAATATTCAATCAATTCGCGTGCGATACCTTGACCTCGGTAATTTTCATCGACAAACAAATCTTGTAAATAACAAACATCGGTACTCCAGGCACTGGGATGAAACAGGTAATGCGTAAACCCAACCAGTCGCCCCTCTATTCGAGCGCCAACAGCTAGTATTTCCTTTTCTTCAGTTATGCGTTTCCATAAGTTTTGGTATTCAGCGTCGGTACGAACAGTCTTATAAAACGCCATATACTCCCGAGCCAGGATATTCCAACGCTCATATTCAAACGCTTTAAGTGGCGCGATTTCTTTCATTTGGTCCGTGAAATGGTAAGTATTCATTGAAATGGCTGAGTACCATTTGGGTACACAGCTAACTATTTATAGCCAAGTTTTGTCTCATTTTACGACCACCAACAGGATTAAGACCATTAACCTGATAAAAATTTATCGTTCGCTCAAACTCAGGAAGCGGCGGCGTGCATAACTCAAGGCATGACCAGTCCCGTGTTTGCCCATAATTTTTAACCTGTTCGATTAACAGGGTGCCAATCCCTGAACCACGAAACTCCGGCACAACGTAAAATTCATGAATCAAGCCTATCTTGCCACCGGCATAGAGTGCGTAAGTTTCAGTAATTGTTGAAACTGCTACAGGCACAGTATCTGACCAACCCAGAATTACCGCGTAATGACCAGCCGATAACAGTGCGGCACAGCGTTGAACTGTTTCTTCCAAATCAATATTGAAATGCTGAGCATGCGTGCGATCACAGATTTCCTGGGTAAGCTGGACGACCTGTAAAGCGATAGTTTCTGCGTGGACTGGCGTTGCTTGCGTAAATTCTAATTTCATTTGTGCGTTCACTGATGATGGTCACTGCCGATGTATATCCCCGCAAATGTTGCTTAGGATTCATAAAGTATGCCTTTTTTATTGCCTCATCGTTTTTATTTGCCTTGAGAAACCACTACTGGGCAATCAGCACTTCGTTAATTTGAATGATCGGCTCGATGTCGGTGTAATTGGCGATATCGCCTTGTAGTTTTTCCGCATGCGGCGTAAATGCGGCCATGAAATCATCGGTGGAATCAAAAAGAAAATGACACATGACGGTATACGTCGCCTTCGTTCCATGAATCGCGCCGGCCAGTCCGCGATCAATCGAAACACCTTGGTAGCCTGGTTGAGCATTGAAGATTTCGAGTGCCATCGGAATGTGTGTTTCCAGATAGTACTGCAAGTCAAAGCGAGCATCTGGTTTGTTCGGATACAAAATACTGATCTTGATCATTGGTGCCTCATATAAATAGGTGTGTGGGGGGTACTCTCGGCATTCGGTTGGATAGTGTAAGCCGGTTTTTCCAGCACCTCGATAGTCATACCTGAATACTTTGGAATGCCAACACCTGCGGTTATGGGATAGTCCATTAGAACACCTGTCTTTTTGTAGCCGCGCCTCAGATAGAAAGCGATTAGCTCAATCCTCGAAGATATTACGAGCATGGCAAATTTTTTGGCACCGTATTCGGTTCTGGCATAGTGCTCTGCATGAGCCAACATCTGTTTTCCGATGCCTGTTGCTTGCTGCGATGGATTGACAGCAAGCATACCAATATCACTGATGCTGCCGTGTTTTTCGATATGAACGCAGGCAACAATTGCCGAATTGACAGACTTAAGTAAAATCATTGAATCTGGCTTTAACAGCAAATCCATGACTTGATCAACGCTGGTCCTACCACCGGACACCCAATTCGATTCATGAGTCCAGCCCACTGCACCAGTGTTAGGGCGATAAGCCTGATTGACGAGTTGAACAATTGCCTGGACATCGGTTGCTTCTGCGACGCGGATTTTTGCTATGTTCATTATTCAGGTTTGATGACCAGCATTTGATTACCTTCACGTTGAAATTCGTAAGCAACGTTTTTGATCTGTACAACAAAGCCGCGGCAGGTAAATTCTTCACTTATGAAGGAAAGGTAAGGCGAAATTGCCCCATCCAGCGCCAGTAGTGGAAATACCCGTACCTCGTGCGCAACGCGCAACATTTCCTGTAGCGCCTGCAGATGAAACTCCGCTGATAAATGTGCGCTATACAAAAACAGGAAATGCGACGATAGGGCAATATCGAACTGTGCATTTGCAAAAGGCAATAAGGGTAATTCTCCAGTTATATACCGACCTTGCTGCTTGCCTATCTCGAAATCCGCTAAAAAAGCAGTCATAGCGGACATGCGGATTTCCCCGAGTGCCTCTATGGATGGGATAGCATCCCAGACAAAGTCGTGTTGGTTCTTACGCAACTGTGCGATGACGGTTGCATAGGTTTCGGCAATGCGACTTTTGATTTGCTCGACGTCAAAAATATAAACGGGATCTACCGAAATGACAGATCCACCACGTTGGGTCAGTTCAGTATTGAATTCTGCAGGACCGTCACCGCAACCCAGAATACGGCAGCCAAGCTCAGCCTCCGTCAGGCCAAACATGCTGACATATTCTGCGTATGAGCGTCCCCAGGGTACGACCTTGTCGAGTGTAAAAGCCATTTAATGTGCCTTGATATTTTTAGTAAGTCTGTTTTATCCGGCCATTTCTGGATGTCTATCAACAAATCGTCCGATGCGGCCAAGATGAGTAAAGCCAAATCCCTCTGGATACTTGAGTCCATATCCCAGCGCAAGATCAAAACCAATGTGCGCACTCCAGATTAAACCGGCACACAGGAATGCGGTTGCCGGTAGAGCAAAGCCTATCGTACAGCAGATCATCGCACCAATGTAGGAGTGCGCACTGTTATAACTAATGGCACCAACCCTGGCGCCTGCGAAATAACCACGCAAAGAAATATCGGGTACCAAAAAGAAGAGTGCGAAAGTACTCCAGCCTAGACCGAATTTTGAGTAAGCGATGCAAGCTGCGATTAACACGCAAAGTCCTTCGAGTCGCAGCAATATACGGACGGCACCTGTTGTTTGTCCTTGCATACCAATTCCTGATTTCAGTCTGTAAAAATGATTATGTGGGATTTATTAGACCCCATTTAATGTCTTGCAACAACTGTCAGTTTTGACAGGGTATAATGCGTAACTTGCTCGTAATAACGGCTAACCCAGAAATAAGGTAACTGACTGGATGTGATATTGATTAACCTGGATATTTATGAAGGCTTGGCAAGAAAATCAACTTCAAGCATTGCAGACTATTGATTGCGAGCATCAGCTTTTTCAAACCCTACTTTCCTTAACCAGGGAATTGGGTTTTGAATACTGCGCTTACGGTGTCAGAGTATCCTTGCCGCTGAGCAATCCGAAGACCTTTATGATGAATAATTACCCGATAGCTTGGCAGGAGCAATATCAAGCCAAAAACTATTGTGCTGTTGATCCTACTGTAAAACACGGCTTGAGTTCCCAGTTACCTATCCTCTGGACGGATGCTTTATTTGCTCCAGCGGCAGAGTTTTGGGAGGATGCGCGCTCGTTTGGATTACGCTATGGCTGGGCACAATCGATGCGGGATTTAACTGGAGCGACCGGTATGTTGACGTTCGCGCGTGCCAATGAACCGCTAATTGAAACAGAGCTTGCAGCCAAGCGCTTTAAAATGGCTTGGTTGACCCAAGCAGCGCATTTGGCAATGTCGCGCTGTTTGTTGCCGAAATTGTTGCCTGAGGCGAATGTAAAATTATCGAGCCGCGAGATTGCAGTGCTTCGTTGGACGGCTGACGGTAAAACGTCCGGAGAAATATCCTGCATCCTCAAAATCGCCGAGCGCACCGTCAATTTTCATATCAATAACGCCATCACCAAACTTAATGCAGCCAACAAAACTTCTGCGGCGATTAAAGCAACAATGCTTGGGTTTCTCTAACTATTAAGCCATGCCCCACTTGCATTCAGTGACCTACTTAACTTTTAATCAAAAGGTAAGACGGCACTAAAGCGTTACGCCAAGCCTATGAACTGGCGTTGTAGAATAATCGGACTTTGACAGTTGATTTGATAAAATTGACTTTTGAGAGCCAGCCAATCACTACCGATGCCCTATAAGCACAACGCAAAAATCCCCGATATTGTGATAAGCCTCATTACAAAGTGACGAATTGGCCTACCTATAATACTGCATTAAGGAATGGCGGAAGTATTACGGTGTATTTTACTGATGAGGCGATGGCCGATTGGCATCCACCTCAGGATGGAAGGCGCGACCTACCACCAAAATACTGCAGTCAAGCGATCAAAACCGCCTTGTTGATAAGCCAAGTGTTCAATCTTCCTCTGAGGCAATCCGAAGGATATATGAACTCCTTGGTTAATGTATTAAAAGTCGATATTTCCATCCCTGATTTCAGTAGCATTTCCAGGCGGAGCGAGTCCTTGCCCAAGGCTCTCATCGACAAAGCTAAATAACCAGGCAACGGTGTCATTATTGATTCCACTGGCCACAAGGTTTTTGGAAAAGACGAATGGCATCAGGAAAAGCATGCAGTTGATGCGCGAAGAACTTGGCGAAAGCAGCACTTGGGCGTAGATGAAAACCACAACACCCTGGCCTGTAAACTGACTACGTCAGAAGTCGTTGATGTTTCCGCTGTTCCCGCCTTGTTGGCACAGATCGATACGCCATTTGATACCGTCATGGGTGATGGTACCTATGATGCCGAGAATGTGACACAAGCTATTTTAAAAAAGTACCGGAAGCTATAGTGATTATCCCTCCACACAAGACGGCCGTCGTAACACCGGCGAGCGATACCCAGCGTGACCAACACATCCAAGAAATTGCCAGCAAAGGCCGAATTGCCTGGCAACTGAAAACAGGATATGGGGTACGTAATCTTGTTGAGCTAGCAATGCTGCGTTACAATCGCATCTTTAGCAACACCATGAAAGCACAATCGCTGACTCGTCAAAAACCCGAGTCCATGATCACAGTTTCTGCGCTCAACCGGATGACCAACTTACGCATGCCTGTGTCTGTTTAAATTTGAAATAAGTCTTCAACGACCAATCTCACCCAAAAAATTCGATTTATGCAACAACGCCTTAGCTTTACGTTGGGGGTCATCAGTCACACATTGAGATGGCTTTGAGTCTAAACACATCGAAGAGCGAGATTTCCTCGGCTCATTTTCACGACAGGAAAACCATTATGAAAACATTCGATGCACAAGAAATGAACATGGAACAGACCAAAGTTCTCGGCACCATCAACAAGATGGGCAGTAGTTACAACACTAGAGATATAGATGTCGTCATGAGGACGTATGAGGAGTCAGCCGTGGTTCTGTTCGAACCGGGCAGCCCTGTCTCTGGGGCAATAGCCATAAAGGCGGCCTTTGAGGATTCGCTCGCCGTCAATCCCCATTTCGATTTCGGAAAGCATGAAGTGATCATCGCTGGTGATATCGCGCTTCATTTGACACCTTGGACGATGATTGGCAAAACACCGGATGGTCACAGCATCAATCAAAGCGGCTTGTCCGCGGCCGTATTGCGTAAACAAGCTGATGGTGAGTGGTTAATGGTGATCGACAATCCTCACGGACAATCGCTGCTCGTCACGCAAGACGGCACAAACTAGCTTGTCTTGAAAGTGGACAATAAATTGGAACATGAGCTAAGCACCCTAGTTGCGGCCGCCAAGAAAGGCGACTGCAAAGCCTTGGAAGCGCTGGTGTGTGCTGTGCAAAAGGATGTATACAACCTTGCTGTGCGCTTCCTTTGGCATTCGCAAGATGCCGAGGATGTTACGCAGGAAATTCTGATCCGCGTTATCACAGGTTTGGCTGGATTTGAAGGCAAGAGCAGCTTCCGTACTTGGGTTTACCGAGTCGCCAGCAATACCATGCTGACGCAGGGAAAAAAACGTATGGAACAGGCAGCCTTGTCCTTTGATGAGTTCGGAGAAGCACTGGCCGATGGCCTGTCTGATGCTCCGTTGACCGCCAATGACAATGTCGCGGGAGAACTTTTACTGGAAGAGGTCAAGATCGGTTGCACTCATGCCATGTTGCTGTGCCTCGACCGCGATCACCGGTTTGCTTATATCTTGGGTGAAATTCTCGATCTGAATCATGTCGAGGGGGCAGAAATTCTGGATATTACCCCTGCTGCATTCCGAAAACGGCTGTCACGCGCCAATGATCGTATTACGTCATTCATGACCGCGCATTGCGGAATGATTGAGCCTAGTAACCCATGCCGGTGCAAGCTTAGAGTCAACTGCGCGGTTGAGCGTGGTTATGTGCAACCCAAAGAACTGTGTTTTGCGAATTCGCTGCCCCAAGCCAAGCGATTTCCGGAGGTATTGCACACGATTCGGCAACTCGAAGACAGTCGCCGCGTTGCGGCACTGTACCGATCACATCCAGAATTAGAGCCATCGACGCCATTTACCGTGTGGCTAGCCAAACTCCTCGACGAGATGCCAGACCTAAACATTTCGACCCTTCGGTCTCGCTTGCCAACCTTCTGATAATGAAACGGTACTCCGGTTACTTTAACTACATGATGTGGGTGCATGGCGCTTATTCAAGGTCAACGGATACGCGGTATGTTCGGCGGATATGCTGCCCACCCCATCAATCCACTGGACGCTACGTGATGAAGCCGCGCAGTTCCAGTGATTTCAAGCGTTGGGCGTACGATTTTGAAACTTATAGCCTAATCTACAGTCAACCCAAGCCATTCATTAAATTCAAAAAGCAACATGAAAAAATCAACAAAACTTTTATTCACTACGCTTATTATGCTCTTGTTACAAAGCCGCGCACATGCAGATGGACTTCCACTTAGTTTAGCCGTTGAAGCCGCAAACGAGACTATTCGGTCTTGCGAAACGTCTGGAAATAACGTTTCGGTGGCTGTGGTTGATATGTTTGGTCAAGCAATAGTTCAGCTTAAAGGTGACAAAAGCACTCCTCACACTCAAAATCTTGCTTACCGAAAAGCATTTACAGTCATCACTTTTGGACCAAATTACAAACTTGACACCAGTACACAAGTTGCTGCTTGGGCTAGCAAGAATCCAGTTTTCTACCAAGCTTTGCTCACGGTTCCCAATATTACACCATTGCCAGGTGCTGTAGCAGTTAAGGTGAATGGGGAGATGATTGCTGCAATTGGTGTAAGTGGCGCCCCAGGCGGAGATAAAGACGAGGGATGCGCGCAGGCTGGTATTCTCAAAATCGCAGATAAGCTTAAAATTAATCATTGATTCTAACGTTAGTTCATATTGCTATGGAGAAATAATAATGTCATTAAATCGCAGGAAAGCTCTAAAGCTTATCACTGGAGGTATTGCAGCAAGTTTATTATCGAGGCCCGTCTTGGCACAGACAAAACCTCCAGTCAAAGCGATTGCTTTTGATGGCTTTGTTATTTTTGATCCAAGACCTATTTTTAGATTGGCAAAAAAACTGTTCCTAGAAAAAGGCGATGCGCTCGCTCAGCTCTGGTTTGCGAAAATATTCGACTATACGTGGTTGCGCACAGCCGGTGCCCATTACAAAAGTTTTGATTCTGTGATAGTGGATGCGCTGATATTTTCAGCAGAAAGTTTAAAGCTTGACCTGCCACTTGAAAAACAAAAACAATTAATATCAATCTGGTCAAACTTAGAAATTTGGCCAGACATTAAACCAGCCTTGCAACGTTTTAAGGAAAATAATATACGGCTTGGTTTTGTATCCAACTTGACCGAAGAAATGTTAAGAGCCAATGCAAGAAATTCAGGTATTGAAGTGGCGTTTGAGTTTTATCTGAGCACAGACAGAGTTCAAGCTTACAAGCCAAGTCCTCAAGCATACCAAATGGGAATAGACGCTTTTACACTTCCTAAAGAAAATATCACCTTTGCCGCTTTTGGGGGGTGGGATGCGGCAGGAGCAAAATGGTTTGGCTACCCTACTGTTTGGGTTAACCGACTAGAGAATCCTATCGAGAAACTAGACTTCAAGTTCGATGATATGGGAAAAGGCATAGACCAATTAGTTAATTTTGTATTAACCTAAATGCTTTTCGCGCGGCCCTCTGCTCACCAATCACTCAAGCAAGACGCGCTACCGTGCGCCTCTTAGTTCAACCGTTTGGTATCACCAACCAATGAATATGATATGCGAATGTTGATACTTGGCGCTGGGGAGTTGGTGGCTATTTCGGAGCAAGAGTTCATTGTGCAGGAGGTGATATCACGTTTTTAGTGAAGCAGGCAAGAGCAGATTATTTACGTGCAAAAAGTTTGCATATACTTAGTCGCCCCTGAGAATAAGCATATCCCATTGAAATAGTTGATAAATACTGCAAATAATCGAGTTCGAATCGACCAGGAATGATAAAATAAGCGTTAATTTCTGGTCGAAATGTTAGTTGCTTATGATGACACCGAGCTCAAATGGTTACCAAACCAACCTGTTTGGTAACGACTTAATTACAGCAATTAGATCCCCAAGATCCGCTCCTGGTTTTAGCTGCTGCCATTCCTTGGAAGACGTTTGAGCTTGAATTTACTCGCCATTACGTCCAAGGGGTTGGCAGACCCAGTAAGCCGATACGCTTGATGGTTGGCTTATTGATTTTGAAGCAGCTGGAAAACTTGAGCGACGAACAGGTGGTCCTGGCATTCAAACGCAACCCCTACTACCAGGCATTTTGCGGGCTGACCGAGTTCAGTTTGAAGCTGCCGTGCGATAGCACCGAACTGGTTCACTTTAGAAAACGGATCGGCACCGATGGCGTTGACAAGCTATTTGCCGTCAGTGTCCAGATGCACGGCA
>Ga0208264_1000286_pt1 | contig 18613 bp, 15 predicted proteins | sample LakWasMet31_HOW6_2_FD_183873 | JGI IMG/M metagenome (GOLD analysis project Ga0208264, IMG submission 183873) | Freshwater sediment methanotrophic microbial communities from Lake Washington under simulated oxygen tension - Sediment Metagenome... | ecosystem: Environmental > Aquatic > Freshwater >... | reverse complement strand
GATCTGGCTAAAGGTATGTCAGTGTTAACTGGCGAAACCGGCGCCGGAAAATCCATCTTGTTAACCGCATTAGGCTTAGCTTTAGGCGATAGGGCGGATTCCGGTTATGTGCGTCCTGGCAGTCAACGGGCAGAAATCAATCTGGATTTTGATTTAAGCGATGCCCCGCAAGCCCAGCAATGGCTTAAAGAAAATGAGCTGGATGCCGATCAGCAATGCCTGATCCGGCGTATTATCAGTCAGGACGGCCGCTCCAAAGCCTATATCAACAACCGGCCCGTGACTTTGCAGTCCTTGCAGGAGCTGAGCGAAAAGCTGGTAGAAATCCACGGTCAACATGCCCATTTAACCTTGTTAAATGCCGATGAACAGCGCCGGTTGCTGGATGGTTTTGGCAAAACTCAAGCCGCATTAGATGCGGTCAACGATTGCTATCGGCAATGGTTTAAAACCAATAAAGAACTGCAACAGTTAATCAAAGCTGGTACCGATCAAACTGAGCGTGAAGAGTTATTACGTTATCAAATTGAAGAATTACAGCAACTGGATTTAGGCAATTTTAATTATGCGGCGCTTTCTGAGGAGCATAGCAAGTTAGCAAATCTAGGTCAGATATTAGCTATTGGGCAGGCGCAAGTTGATGTTTTGTATGAAAATGATCAATTATCCGTTAATCAGATTTTAAGCCATAGCATTCACGAATTAACCCAAATAGTGCGTTTTGCGCGGGAGTTGCAGGAAGTTTGCAGCATGTTAACGGAAGCCCAAATTCAGACTGAAGAAGCCGCTCAGCAATTGCGCCGGTTTTTAGAGTCGCAAGAAGCTGATCCATTGCGCATGGCTGAGTTGGAAAATCAGATAGCCGTTATTCAACGCTTAAGCCGAAAACATCACATACAGCCAGATGAATTGCCGGAACTGCTGGTTAAACTGGAGCAAGAGCTTGATAACATAACGCACAGCAGTGAGCACATTGAAACCTTAACGTTGCAAGTTGAACAGTTGTGTAAACAATATCAGCAACTGGCGCAAAAGCTATCGGCGCAGCGCAAAAAAAGTGCTGACAGCCTTCAACAGCAAATTTCCGCCATGATTAAAGAACTGGGCATGCCGCAAGGTGAGTTTTTGGTGCAGTTAACCCCTGCAGAATCCGATACGCCAAAACTGCATGGACTGGACAGCATCAGCTTTTTGGTGAGCGCTAATCCGGGCTTGCCACCCAAACCCATAGCCAAAGTAGCTTCCGGCGGTGAGTTATCCCGTATTAGCTTGGCTATCCAGGTGACCACCGCAAACGATAAAACCACCCCAACCATGATTTTTGATGAAGTCGATTCCGGTATAGGAGGCGGAATTGCAGAAATTGTCGGTCAAAAACTGCGCAGTTTAAGTAAAAACCGGCAAGTATTATGTGTAACACATTTACCTCAAGTGGCCGCGCAAGCGCATCAGCATTTGTTTGTGTCTAAAAATAATCAAACAGATGTGACAGCATCGGGTGTCAGCTTGCTAAGCCAAGAACAGCGCGTTGAAGAAATTGCCAGAATGCTCGGTGGTGTCAACATGACCGCCAACACGCTGGCCCACGCTAAAGAAATGTTACTTACAGGAACAGAAAAACTATGACTAGATTTCCAGCTGAATGGGAAAAACAATCTGCCGTACTAATCGCTTGGCCTCATAAAACCGGCGACTTTAGCAACCGTTTGGAGGCGGTTGAGCAATCTTACAGTGTAATTGCGGACACGATCAGTCAATATCAAAAATTATTAATTGTTTGTCGAGATGAGGCGCATCAACTTCATATCCAAGGGTTAGTTGAAAATCTTAAAAATATTGAATTTATCCATGCTGTGGTCAATGACATTTGGGTAAGAGATACTGTATTTTTAAGCGTGCAAAAACCAGATGGCAGTATTTGCCATAAAAACTTTAAGTTTAACGGCTGGGGCGAAAAATACCCGCATCAAAATGACAATGCGTTAAACCATAAGTTATTAAATTCCAAACCATTTGTCGGTGCCAGCCATAAAGACATCGAATTTATTTTGGAAGGTGGCAGTGTGGAAAGCGATGGTGTTGATACCATTTTGACTACTAAACAATGCCTATTAAATCCAAACAGAAACAATGGCTTAAGCCAAGAAGACATCGAACAGCAACTGTTGGAGCATCTAGGTGCAAAACGTATTTTGTGGCTGGATCAAGAAAATCTGACAGGTGATGACACCGATGCGCACATCGATACCCTGGCGCGCTTTTGCTCCGCCAACACCATTGCTTACACCAGTTGCGATAATGAAGAAGATCCGCATTACCGAGGCTTGAAGTTTATGGAGCAGCAACTGCAAGATTTGCGCACTAGCGACGGTGATCCTTATCATTTGGTGCCATTGCCATTGCCAAAACCCATTTACGATGAAGAAGGCCAGCAACTTCCGGCTAACTACTCTAATTTCCTGATTATTAACCATGCCGTCATGGTGCCAGTTTATGGTGATCCAAATGATGAGGTGGCGTTAAAACGCGTAGCCGAGTGCTTCCCAGATCGTGAGATTATTGCGACGCCCTGTCGGCCATTGGTGCATCAATATGGCAGTTTGCATTGTATGACCATGCAATTTCCTGAAGGTGTGGTTGCTGATAACGTTTAAATATCTGGTGGTCGGGCATGCGGAGTTGCCCGACTTAACCAACTCTATCAAGTCTAGGAGTTTAATATCATGGCGTTGGTTTTAAAAGACACTGAATATCACACATACAGTGATTATTTAAATTGGCCTGACGATGTTCGTTATGAACTTATCAATGGCGAAGCTTTTTTAATGTCACCAGCGCCGGATTTATCGCATCAAGATGTGGCTGGAGAAATTTATTTTCAAATCAGGTTGGCTTTACAAGGCAAATCCTGCCGTGCCTTCATGGCTCCAGTTGATGTGCGCTTACCAAAACAACAAGAAGCCGATGAGCGCATCGATACAGTCGTACGACCTGACGTGCTAGTCGTTTGCGATAGCAGTAAACTGGATAAGCGCGGCGTGCGCGGTGCGCCCGATTGGATTGTAGAAGTATTATCACCTTCTACCGCAGGGCATGATCAAATCAAAAAACGTCAGCTTTACGAACAACACGGTGTTCGTGAATACTGGCTAGTACATGCGATTGATCGGGTATTGACTATTTATCGTTTGGAAAATAACGAATATGGCAAGCCGGATATAGTGCCGCTGGAAGGCGAAACGCCAGTCAGTATTTTGCCGGAAATTGTTATTCGTTGGGATGAGCTGGTAACGCGATTGCCCAAGGATTATTGATTAGGTTTTATGTTTTTAGAAAACGACAGGCAAAAAAAATGCGACTAATTAGTCGCATTAAGAGAAGGATATAAAACTCTAGCTTTCCGAAGAAGAAATGTGCATCTCAAGAGTTGCAGCTATATTAACAACATAAACCTATCCTTGGAATGTGGCAGATTGTCACATGCGTCAGATTGTCGCACTCTCGGTTGCTCTGAGTTCTACTAAATTGCTTAAATTGGCAAAGTCTTGCAGTGAGATGTTTTCCGCTCGTTGCACCGGATCAATGCCTAAACTAATAAAATCTTCTTCAGTAATCAGTTTTTTTAACGAATTACGCAAGGTCTTGCGCCGTTGGGAAAACGCTTGGGTGACTAATTGACCAAATTGTTTCAGGTCATTAATTTGTACGGGTGGTGTTTGATGCGGCACCAGTCTTATAATCGCTGACATTACTTGCGGTACGGGATCAAAGCTTTCTGGCGGCACATCAAACAAGGATTCAGTCTCGCAGTAATATTGCATCATCACACTCAGTCGGCCGTATTTTTTACTGCCAGGTTCCGCGCAAATTCTATCAACCACTTCTTTTTGCAGCATAAAGTGCATGTCTTCAATAATGGCCGCATTATCCAGCAGATGAAACATCAGTGGCGTAGATATGTTATAGGGCAGGTTGCCGATGACTTTTAATTTTTCGCCATTTTTTACCAATGACGAAAAATCAAAGCGCAACGCATCTGCGCTGTGTATTTGGATATGCGCCTGATTTTGGAATTTCTGTTTTAAAAAAGTCACTAAATCTCTATCTAATTCAATAACATCCAGTTGGATGTCGTTTTTTAGCAAAGGTTCTGTGATAGCGCCCTGGCCTGGGCCAATTTCTACCCAATGTTGATTTGGCTGTATATCTAAACTGGAAAGAATGTTGTAAATGATGGAATGATCATGTAAAAAATTCTGGCCAAAGCGTTTGCGCGGGGTATGTGACATGGTTTTAATGATTAATCATGGTTAAGGCCGTTTGAACTGCATATTCCAAACTGCCGAGATTGGCATTGCCAGTGCCAGCCAAATCCAGGGCTGTGCCGTGGTCGACGGACGTGCGAACTATTGGCAGGCCCAAGGTAATATTAACAGCCTGACCAAAACCTTTATGCTTTAATACTGGCAGTCCCTGGTCATGATACATGGCTAATACCGCATCGGCACTATCCAGATATTTTGGCGTAAATAACGTGTCGGCAGGCAAGGGCCCCACCAGATTTAAACCTAAACCGCGCAGATTTTCCAGCACCGGTTCAATAATTTCAATTTCTTCTCGGCCTAAGTGACCGTTTTCACCGGCATGCGGGTTAAGCCCGCACACTAAAATTCTGGGATTTTCAATGTTAAAGCGTTGGCGCAAGTCCTGATCTAAAATGCGCAGCACATTTCTAAGCTTGGTATGAGTCACCGCAGCACTGACTTCTGACAAAGGCAGATGCGTGGTAACCAGTGCCACCCGCAAGCCCGGCGTTGCCAGCATCATCACCGGCTGGCCGCCCGTAATTTCAGCAATATATTCAGTATGACCCGTAAACACAAACCCGGCATCATTAATAATGCCTTTGTGCACTGGGCCGGTAACCATGCCATCAAATAAGCCATCAATACAGCCTTTTACGGCTTTGCTGATGGTTTTTAACACATAACGACTGTTTGCACGATTTAATTTGCCCGCTTCAACTGGTTCATTCAGCTCAGTAGCTAACACTGTTAACTGTCCGGCTTGCTGTGGAGTTGCGGGCTGATTGCTATCAAATGCTTGTATGGTTAATGGCAATCCCAATTGATTGGCACGTTCCATCAGTAATAAAGGATTGGCAATCACCACCAGCTGACAAGCTAAATCCTGCTGGGCTAGTTGTACACAAAGATCCGGGCCAATGCCCGCTGGTTCCCCAGGCGTTAGGGCTAGGCGCATAAGAGATTGGTTTTTAGTCATGCTGTTGATTTGATGATGAAGTGTATTGGTTTACGGCGTAGCCTGTGGCTTGATGATGGCGTTATAAAAGCTCAAAAACGAATCGCGTCAATTTAACAATGGATTGTAGCATATTTCAGAAGCCTTGATTGACAGCGCTCAGGCCTGTTGATTTGGCATTGCAGCAATAAAAGTGCTGACAATGCTAAAATAGTTTATATCCAACATCATGAGTTTATCCCGCCCAATGTTTGCACTAAACCGGCTGATTCTAATTGACTCCTACAAACCAGGCACCTTACAAGAGGTGCGATTAGACGGGCACACCAAAGCGAAAAATCTGTATCTACAGCAACGAAAAAGCCTGGAAGCACAGCTGGAACAAATTAAAACCGCAATCAGCAAGCTGGATAAGGAGTTTGCCACCATTTGTCGATTGTTGGATGACTTAAAAAATTATCCCAAACGCATTATTGAGCCGGTGAGTTTTGATAATGCTCATGATTTATTGCTATTGCAAACGGATTATCGCAAGTTAACTGAGCAGCACAAAACCCAACGCAAAGAACTGGCGCAATTAATTAGCCACTTTAAACGGGTTTTGTCGCGCTTTCCTGGCAGTGATCCCGCCAAATATTACGCCAGCGTGGAAAACGAATGCGGCATTGATTCCTTATCCCGGCGCTTGGCAGCTAACATTGATTCCAATATTCGATTTGAAAAAGTCGAAAGCATTCAAGGCCGGTTGACTTCCAAAGTGGCCACACTGGGCTATTGGGAGCAGCTGGTTGTTTTTACAAAAAACTTTGATGATTGGAATCGCACGGGTGATGGCGCGTTGCCCGGGCGAGAATTTGCCGATATGGTGAAGCAAGTATCTGAGCAATTGCAGGGCAAAGGCCGTGTGGAAATGAAGCTGGTTAACTTGTTGGAACTGGAGATTATTGTGACCCAAAACGGTCGCAACAAGCGGGCAACCCATGCGGAAGAGTTGCGCCAGATTGAAGCCAGAGCGCAACGTGTACAAGGCTTTGCGTTCTTCCTACGCCAAAATCCCGGTTATCAACTACAAGATTGGAGCGAGCGCGATAATATCCCTGAGTTGTGGAATCAAATCAAGCCACTACAGCTGTCGATTCATGCTGACCTCGGTGATCATGGCCTGGAAGAGGAATTAATTGATATTGCGCAAAAGCTTAAAACCGATTGCGCAGTGCTGTTAGCCAAGCAACAACAACGCAGTGTGCATGCCGTAACGCATGGTCAACAAACCAGGCAAGTCATGCCAATTCCGGTATATCGTCAGCAAATCCGGCACTATTTTTTAAGAGTTCGTAATAATCCTGGTGTTGCTATTTCTGCTCTGGCATTCCAACAGGCCTTTGTTAACGAACTGGAGCCAGCCATTTGGCTAGCTTGTGTTATGAATGAATGTTTACGGCAACAGCATAAACATTATCGAATAGATTATGTGCAAACCAATGCAGGCAGTTTGTTTTCAGGTAACAAAAAAATCAAAGATATTTTGTTATGTTACGTGCCGCCAGTGAATGCCTGAGATAGGGTTTTAAAAATGGAAACACAATGAACAAACAACAACTACAAGTAATTGAACGCGCTATTGTTTCCAGCGAAGACCTGTTTCCGTTAAACCAAACCTGGGCCGAAATCCATCAGGAATACAATATTGGCCTGACGATGGCTAATAAGCTTAAGTTATCACGGCAAGATAAGGCAGAATTGATCTTGTTGGTTAAGCAGTTAACCGGCCTGGATTTAAATCAACATACGATGGCTAACTTTAACCAGCTAAATCGGGAAGAGGCGTTAACCATCAATGTGCATGAGAAAATGGCTGGGCAGGCAGTTAAAAAAAAGCGTTTGGCTATTAAAACCACGGCTAATAAGTTATTGAAAATTAATCAGCAACAATATCAATTACCAGATAGCGGTTTTTTGGATATGGCACTCACAGCCATCCAAAGTGTGCAGCATGATTGTGTGTTGGTGATTGAAAACTTCCGTTGTTTTGACATCTTGGCAAACATGTCGCTTAATTTTGGCAGGCAGTTTAGTAATCCGCTAGTGGTTTATCGTGGTGATAATGTGTATAGCGAATATTCTGTGCATCAGTTGCTTATGCAATTGGCGTTGCCCGTTTTAGTTATGCCTGATATTGATTTGCAAGGTTTGGTAATTGCACAATCAATGCCGCAGGTGGTGGGCTTGGTGGCGCCTGACCTGATGGTATTGGAGCAGCTGCTTAATGACCCTGATAAGGTCAATCGATCTTTGTACGCCCAACAGTTAGGCGGTTGCCAAAAGGCATTGAATACCAGTATTTGCCCAACCATCAAGCAAATTTGGCACTTGTTAAAAAAATACCAGGCCGGAATCGTGCAGGAATATTGGTTGCATGGCGATGTGCAATTGGTTGTGCATCCGGTGGTAGGCACCAAAGAGTTAGCTGGGTTTTGAGGCTGGCAAAGCAGCCGCTGCCATGAATGTCCGCTGGAGTAATCTCATATGCTAAATAAAGCCACTCAAATTCTTCTGGAAGCCCAGCAAGCCATTAACAACTTAGCCATAGAGCTTGCTGAAGACAGCTACCCATTACACGCAAGCGATTTTAGAAGCCGTTTATTGTTTGCAGATTTGGGCAATGGCCTTGATATTGAATATTACGGCGATGTGTGGGCTGACGGTGACGAATGCGCTTGGGCTATTTTTCTGCAAACCCTTGCCCACCCTGAAGTGGCTGAGCGCTTAACGTCGCTGCGCATTACCGGGGCGGATGAGGGCGCAAATGGCTCACGGACGCATGATTTTGCGTTGTTATTAAAAAACCAAACAGTTTTTCCTAAACTGGCGCTACTTTTTATCCGCCCCACGGGCGTAAGCGATCACAATTTTGTGGATATAAAAGACGGACAAATTGCCCCATTAATTGCACTTTGCCCCAATTTAGAAGCACTTACCTTGCCCAACGCCCCTGAAGCTGAATTTTTTGATATTCTACTGAGCCAGCTACGTTATTTGCGCATTGGCATGGCGTGGCGCACGTATGGCTTTATTCGCCATATGGCCGCGCGCCACAATATGCCTGCCTTGCGCTGTCTGGATTTTGCTGATTCACTCAGCGTTTTTCAAGCACCTAAGCTGGCGCAAGAACCACTGGCATTAAACAGCATGGATGAAAATACCAAAGACTTTATGCGCAACTTAGGTTATGGCGAAGAGATGTTTGCTGAAATACCAGCCGTCACTGCGCAAATCAATGCAGATTTAGCCAGCAATCCGCCGCCAAAATTTGATGACAGCATCACGCCATTTGCAGACTATTGCGCGTTAATCCAATCCCCCTCGATTAGCGAAAATATGGTGGTGCATTTGCGTAACGTTAAACTGACTGAAGCGCAATTTAAGCAACTAAACCGGTTAAAAAAAGTCCAGTTGACTTTAAGTTTGGAAGCACCGCATGTCTATATTTCACACTGGGAGGAAAAGTTTAAAACACCTTATCAACACTTGATTATTCAACGTTAGAGAAATGTCCAAACCTTACAACATCGTTACCGTCGATGAAGCCTTTGCCGATTATGACGGCGGTGCAACCGCGTTAAACTTGGAAAAAGTATGAACAAACCACAGCAAATATTGTTTTTGTGTACCGGTAATTATTACCGCAGCCGTTTTGCTGAGCATTTCTTTAACCACCACGCCCCTAGTTATCAACTGCCTTGGCAGGCTTTTTCGCGTGGACTGGCTATTGAATTATTGGAAGCCGATGCCGGGCCAATATCATCAAATACGTTGAAAGCGTTAAGTGCTAGAGGTATCCCTTTGAATGGTGATCCACGTTCACCGATTGCGTTGACAGAGCCAGATTTGGCTGCAGCTCAGCATATTGTTGCGCTAAAGCATGCCGAGCATCATCAACTTATGAACCGAAAATTTCCGGCCTGGGTTGACAAGGTTGAGTATTGGCATGTGCATGATATTGATATGGCGAGTCCTGAGCAGGCGTTGCCGGAGATTGAAGAGGCGGTGCGGGGGTTGATGGGACGATTGGCTGGGAATTTGTAAATTAAATTTTGTTACTTTGCAGTGTGGCTACTCTGTTTAAAGTTAAACTAATGATGTTTTTAAAGTAAGGTGGGCAATAAAACCTGCCCACCTTACGAAACTAAAGACTTTTTAGAAGGTTGGACGATTAATCCATTCATGGTTCGACAGGCTCACCACGAACGGACTAACCGACACAAACCGAAAGCTTGACCGATCAAAGTCTAGGTATGGGGTATGTTATAAGTTATGCCATAGGTCTGCTTTAAACCCGCAACGGCGTAACCTTCCCAGTCAACCGATATTGCCGGTAATCTTCTAAAACCTGCGCATGATCAAATGCCAATACGTCCGGTAAATTATCAAATGTATAGATGCCAAAGTTTTTGGCATCATCCGCTGCCATTGGCAATCCAGTCGCTTCCGCAATGTAAACGGCTGTGACGGTATGGTTGCGGGTGTCGCGTTTTGGGTTGGAGTAGATGCCTAATAAGGCGGTCAGAGTGACATCCAAACTGGTTTCTTCTTTGGCTTCACGGATGGCTGCATTTTCCATGGTTTCACCAACATCAACAAAACCGCCAGGAATGGCCCAGCCTGGAGGTGGATACTTGCGTTCGATTAACACAAAAGGCCGTCCAGGTTGGTCGATTAATTCAATAATCGCATCGGCGGCGAGTAGGGGGGTAATTGGGGTTGCCATGTGGTTTCCTGTGGGTTTTGGTATAAAGTTAGTTAAGGTTGGTTGGGCCAAACAATAACTGCCGTGCGTAATCGGGATTTGCCAAAGCAGCACATGCGGTCAAAGTCTTCAAAAGCAATGGGTAGATATTGGCAATCCAATTCACTTTGCCGGTTTTCTTCAGGGTCGGGATCGTGCATGTATAAACAATCTTCATCAAATCCGCTCATGACCACCCAATGCGGGGCTTTTTTTCTATCCATACGATAAGTGCTGATTAAAATTAACGGAATAGCGCCGGCTTTAAACGCGTTGATGAGTTCATTTTGGCTGATATTGCCATAATGTACCGGAATGTTTTGTTCCTGAGCCTGGCGTTTAAATGAGTTATCCACCAACTCAACCACTTGTTTTTTTTCTTCGTTGCGCACGCCGTCAATAAACAATGTGCCGGTTTGATTTAACCAGACTTCCACGGCAAAATTGCGCTGCCTGGCTGCCAGTGCCAAGCCGATGGGATGACAGCCGCCGTGGCCGGAAGTCATAAAAATCGTGGTTGCTTGCCGCCATAGATTAATTTCTTCTTCTTTAGATGGCAGGTAGTTTTTGTTTAAACCGTGCATGGCCATCATCAACGAGGCCGGACCGCAGGTAAATGGCGTGGTTTGGCGCAGCCAGTGTACGGAGCGGTATTGCGAGGTGTCATGATATCGACGGATGAGCTTTTGAAATCTTAGCGCATCTTTGTGGTCTTCATAATAATCGCGATAAATACCAAAACGCTGGAAGCCTTGTTTTTCATAGAGTTTAATGGCTGAGGTATTATCAACGCTTACTTCCAGGCGCAAGTAAAATCGACCAGCTGCCTTTGCGGCGCTTTCGCCGCTAGCCATCAATAATGCACCCAGTCCAGTTCCGCGTTCAGTAGCAGCCACTGCAAGCGAATAAATTCGGGCCAAACGGGTGCCTGGATGATAAATAATTAAAATATAACCGACGATCGTACCGGATTTTTCTGCAATTAATAACGCGCGATGGCTGGTGGTAATCCAATGCTTAAAACTGCGTCGGCTTAATTTATCAGTGGAAAAACTGGCGTTTTCCAGCGCAACCAATGGTTCAAGATCCGTCAGTTCCGCTGGTCTGATAATTGCGTTGTTGGTACTGGTCATCTAAGCCTCAGTTAAGGTGTTTCATACTATAAACCTTGTTGCAGACCATCTGTAAATTAGCTGATCTTAAAAAGAACTTATCGAATTTTTGTTGGTCTTTAAAGCGCAGCCGCTATGCTAATCCGGCAAGCGCACACCAAAATTATATTTCATTTACTAAAGGATTAATTATTTTATGGCACGTACCATTCTGGTCGTTGATAATCTTGCCGACTGGAGCCCTTATTACCCCAGTGAGCAAGTAATAAATTTTGAAACCTACCTTGCCGAAGAACAAGGTGATTCAACAGAACGCACTCGTGTCATCAACTTGTGTAGCAGTTATTCATATCTATCCGATGGCTATTATTGCTCGTTATTGGCCGAAGCGCGCGGGCATCATGTTATTCCATCGGTTAAAGTGGTAAACGATCTGGATAAAAACGCGCTTTACCGGCTGCAACTGGAAGATTTAACTTCGACATTAGCGAAAACCCTAAAACGCCAAAATCAATCTACTGAATTAATTATAAACAGCTATTTTGGTACAACGCCGGAACCGGATTTTCAGGAATTAGCCAGGTTGTTGTTTGAACGCTTTGCCTGTCCGGTATTACAAATAAGCTTAAGTTTTGAACAGCAATGGCAAATTACGGATTTAAAAGCCGTCTCCCATCGCAGTCTGGATGACAGTATGCAAACCTTGTTTGCGGAGGCACTGGACAAGTTTAGCAAAAAAGTCTGGCGAAAAAGCAAAGCCATCAAAGCGGCGCGTTACGATTTAGCCATTTTAGTTAATCCAGAAGAAGCAATGCCACCCAGCAACCGGGGCGCTTTGAAAAAGTTTATTAAAATCGGTCGTGAGTTAGGTATTGAAGTGGAGTTAATCACCCAGCAAGATTTCGGGCGCTTAACTGAGTTTGATGGCTTGTTTATACGCGAAACCACTGGCATTGATCATCCAACTTTCCGTTTTTCTAAAAAAGCCGAAAAGGAAGGGTTGGTTGTGATTGATGATCCCACTTCCATGCTGCGTTGTACCAACAAAGTCTATTTGTCCGATTTATTTAGAACCCACAAAGTGCCGTCACCTAGAACCTGGATTTTGCATAAAGGCAACAATCAACATCTGGACAGACTGGAGCAGGAAGCGGGCTTTCCAGTGGTTATTAAAATCCCGGATGGTTCTTTTTCCAGGGGCATTGTTAAGGTAAATGATCGGCAGGAACTGGAAGTTAAAGTGGCGGAGTTATTTGCGCAATCCGCGTTACTCTTAGCGCAAGAGTTTTTATATACCGATTTTGACTGGCGCATTGGTGTGCTCAACAACAAAGCCTTGTACGCCTGTCGCTACTACATGGTTAAAAACCACTGGCAAATCTACAAACACGGCGCTAATCGTGTAGATAGCGGTCAGTTTGATACCTTGCCAACCTTTGAAGTACCCAAGGCCGTATTGGATGCAGCACTTAAGGCCACTCAAACCATCGGCAATGGTTTGTATGGCGTAGATGTAAAAGAGAAAAACGGTAAAGGCTATGTGATTGAAGTTAATGACAATCCCAATATTGATAGCGGTATTGAAGATAAGTATTTAGGTGATGAGCTGTATCATTTGATTCTGACTGAGTTACTGCGGCGGATGGAGAATCACAGTAAAGGGTTGTAACTTAAAGCAAGTCGAAATCGGTTTAGGATTAGTAGTCATATTTCCGCTAAACCTCACATCCTTGTGACCTGACTGCGCAATCCCTGCCGAGTGACGCATCTGAAAAAAGTGAAAAAGTAGGGTGGGCAACGCCTTTCTGCCCACCAAATAAATGCACGATGCTAAGTTGTGGGCAAAAAAGCCCGCTTACCCTGATTAGCCAGATACACTCAATATCCGGGCGGTGGCGGCGGTGGTGCTCCTGGTGGCGGGGGCGGAGGCGGAGGTAAGTTTGGGTCTGGCGGGCTGACTGCCTGTGAGTTTTTTTGCAGGTCATTAGCAAACTGTCCTGGAACAGGTACGCGGTGCCCCTGACTATACATGCACTGAATATAGGCATTGTCGTAGGCTTCTTGCGCTGCGTAACCAGAGTAATTTGCGTTGTTGGAACCGACAATGCTGCCAGCAATCAAACCCGTACCTGCGCCCACAGCTGCACCGCCCCCGCCACCAATTGCAGCACCTGCTGCTGCACCTAAGCCTGAGCCAATCAAGGCGCTACCAGCTCCGCTGGCAATGGCAGCTTGGTTAGGTGTTTCACCGCCGATTTGTTGATAGGCATATTGCCTACAGTACATGTCATCATTGCGAAAGCTGGTAAAGTTTTTGCCAGTGCCGGGCAGTACCATAACGCTGGGTGCATCCGGTAAGCTGACGCAAGAAACTAGTACCGGTAAGCCGAAAAACAATTTAAGCATTTTCATAATCTTTTCCAGTTATCGAACAGAGGGTTGTGGAGAAACCTGCTGCCAGGTGCCTAAGCATTGTTTTACATAGGGGTAATAGCCTTCCGGATTTCTACAGTAATACCAATAAGCCGCTGCTTGTGGCTGTGGGTTGGTAACGGGTTGATCCTGACGCTCGATGTAAACGGGTGGTGGGCCGGGCGGTTGTATAGTAACCACAGGTGGGTAACTATAATACGGTGCATAATAAGGCTGACCAAAAACGTATCCATAGCCAAATCCCGGGCCGGAATAAAATCCAATACTTGGCCCGTAAAATCCGCCAAAGCCATGATGGTGACCACCTCCGCCACCCCAATGACCGCCGCCATGCCCACGCGCCACCGCCGAGGTGCTAGTGAACAATGCTAACAAAACCAATAGCAAGCTAGTGTGAAAGATTGATTTCATAAAAATCTCCATGAGAAAAGAACAAGGCTTGGGTGCATTAACTATGGGGCAGTTATTATGAAGCCCATCTGAATATTAGCTTAGAGCACAAGCGTGCTCAGTTGTTCCAAGTTCAATTTGTAAGGTGGCGTGGTGAACGGAAAAATCATGTTTTAGCTCAGCAATTACTAAATCAATGAATTCATCGCCCGGGTGTCCATTTGGCATCACTAAATGGACTGTCAACGCATTCTCAGTGGTGCTCAATCCCCAAATGTGTAGGTCATGAGTGTCGCTAACACCCGGTAATTGTTTTAGATAATCGTCAATAGCGACAGCATTGATGTTAGATGGCACAGCACTCATTGACAGTTTAAACGCTTCTTTGAGCAAGCCCCAGGTACCAATTAAAATAACCAGTACAATTAATAAGCTGATTGATGGATCCAGCCAAACCCAATCGGTATAAGTAAGCGCCAAGCCAACGATCACAACCGCCATTGACACGGCGGCATCCGCTAACATATGCAAAAAAGCGGCGCGTAAATTTATATCATGCTGGTTGCTTTTCATTAACAACAGGGCGGATAGTCCATTTATTAATAACCCTGCACTGGCTACCCATGTTACTGTCATCCCTGCTACATTAACGGGTTGAGAAAAACGCTGTACAGCTTCCATGGCAATTGCACCGCAAGCCACGAGCAAAAGCATGCCATTGGTTAGCGCAGCTAATATAGTGCTGCTGCGCAGTCCGTAAGTATAGTGTTTGCTTGGTTTCCTTTGGGCTAAAGCAAAAGCACTCCAGGATAAAATCAGGCCAAGTACATCGGAAATGTTATGGCTTGCATCGGCCAAAAGTGCTGTAGAATGCGCTATAAATCCAAACGTCAATTCAACGCCGACAAAAAGCATATTTAAGATAATCACTAATGCAAATACACGACCATGATTAGCTGGGCTAGCGTGATGGTGTCCAGAGCAATGATCATGATGATGGTGATGTGTTTCCATGATGATTCAAAATTTAATTGGCTTATTTGCCAGCATCGATGCAAATTTACAGTATACCGCTAAAAATAATCACGATAAGACTTTTGGTAATAAAAATTACAGCTCAGCAAGGTTTGATTAAGAATTCAAAAGCATAATTGACACACAAGTTTCAGCAGCTAATTTTATAAAGGTTTTTCATATGGCGCAGTCAAATTCATCCCCCAGTTTCTTTTTAATTGATGGCACAGTCATTTCCAAAATTCCAAATCTTAGTGCTTCCGGCAAGGTTGTTTTAACCGACGCCAGCGGTCATATTATTGTGGCTGGGCAGGGTGGAAGCTCATCTACCAACGGAAAATTAGTTCTGGCTCGGTTTGACAGTAATGGTGTCTTAGATAGCTCGTTTAATGGTGATGGTTTCGTTTTAAGTACTTTTGGTGATTCTACCACTCAAAATTTATCTATCTTGCCGGATCAATCGCTTGTAGCTAATGGAATCAATACAAAAATTAGCGATCCTAGATATGCTGGTTTCATTGTGAGATATAACGCTGATGGTAGCTTGAATAGCACTGTCCCTAACGGAGATTATTTGGTTTACGTCAATAAAAAGGTGGATTCTACTGATCATACAGACATGACTTTATTGCGGTACATCACCAGCGGAGAACTCAACACCAGCTTTGCTGGTGTAGGTGGAGTTTCTTATAACATTAGCAATTATGACACGCCAACCGCCACAGCTTTTCAAGCCGATGGCAAAGTTTTGTTGGCTGGATTTGCTGCTTCCACAATTGGCTCTGGAAACCTGAGCGTAAATAAACTGGATTCTGATTTTGCGTTGCTTAGATATAATGCTAACGGCACTATCGACAATAGTTTCGGACAAGCTGGGCTGGTGAAAGCTGACTTTGCAGGCGGAGATGACTATATCACCGATGTGGCAGTTCAAGCGGATGGTAAAATTGTTGTGGTCGGAAGCGTTCAGATTACTGGATCATCGTCTTCGAGTTATCAGATTGCTGCACTTAGATACAATACTGATGGCTCACCAGATGCCAGTTTTGGTAATAATGGCAGATTCATCTTGAGCATTAATGGCCTTTCTGATAATGCAGAAGCTGTTGCAATTCAAGCCGATGGAAAAATCATTATCGCAGGAGAAACCATAGATCCATTAACCAGGAATTACGATTATGCGCTGTTACGTTTAAATGTTGATGGTTCATTGGACTCGCAATTTGGCAATCAAGGTGTTGTAAGCACCGAAATAACTCGTGAGAATGATTTTGCTTACGGCGTTACCATTGATGCCAGTGGCAAAATACTGGTCACTGGCAACAGCAATATTATTGATAAAGAACGAACTACGAGTGATTTGACCTTGGTTCGGTATAATTCGGATGGTTCTTTGGATACGTCAATTGCTAAGACGAGCACATTAGGTGGTACAGTCGACTATATCACCAATGGATCTGCGGTGGTGATGGATTCTGATGTTAAGATTCGTGACACTGAGCTGGATGCTATTAATAACTATGCTGGTGCAAGTTTAACCCTCAATAGTCAGTCCACGGATGATTTTACTCGCTCAGGTCATCTTGTATTTCAAAATAACTACATAGTAGCCAACGGTATTCCACTGGCTAGTTTTACCAAAACGCCTGGCACACTGAAAATAAACTTTAATAGCTTATCGACCACTTACTTGGTAAATGATGTCTTGCAAAACTTGGCATTCACCAGTAAGGATGGGGTTTCAACCCATAAAGTCGATTGGAAGTTTAGCGATGGAAACTCTGACAGTCCTGCTGGCAGTGTTGATGTCAATATTGTTGCAGGCAGTGATGCAACCAACTTTGTTTCTACAAGTGTTGGTCCGAGTAAGAAACCAGGCACAGTATCAGGATTAGCAACTAATGATACGATTACTGGCTCTAAATGGGCTGATAATCTGTATGGACTAGCTGGCGATGACACCATAACCGGCCTTTCTGGCAATGACCAACTATTCGGTGGTGATGGTAATGACTATCTGGATGGTGGTGCTGGTAAGAATATTTTAAATGGTGGGGCTGGAAACGATATTTATCTGGTCAATAGTAAAACCGATAAAGTTATTGAGGCAGTTGTTAGCAGCGGTACTGATTTAGTGGTTAGCAGTGTAGCTTTTGTTTTACCTAAAAATGTTGAAAATCTCACCTTAACCGGTAAGGCGAATGCAGGCACCGGAAACGACATCGATAATATCATATACGGCAATCAAGCTACTGCTAATTCCCTCAACGGAAAAAACGGCGGTGATAATCTATATGGCGGCAATAAGAATGATAGTTTGGTGGGGGGTGCAGGTAACGACCTGCTAGTTGGCGGATCGGGTAATGACAAACTTGCTGGCGGTACTGGTGATGATCAGCTTTTAGGTGGAAATGGGAAAGATATTTTATCAGGCGGTGCAGGCATTGATACGTTATATGGCGAGGACGGCAATGATAATTTATCGGGTGAGGCAGGAAGTGATGGTTTGTATGGCGGGGCAGGAAATGATGTGATCAGTGGTGGTGATGGCAACGATAATATTGTAGGAGGTTTAGGTAAGGATATTCTAAGCGGAGGCAAAGGCGCTGACGTTTTTTACTTTACATCGACTGCTGAAACTGTTGCATCCAAAGCTACTATGGATGTAATTAAAGATTTTTCCCGCGCACAGAAGGACCAAATTGACCTAAAGCAAATGGATGCAAATACAACTACTGCAACAGACGATGCTTTTGAGCTGTTGACGTTTGCTAAAAACACGCCAAGTTCACTAATGGTATTCAATAAACCAGGGCAGTTAATCTTTGATGCCAATACCCATATTTTATACGGCAATGTTGATACTGATCCAAAAGCCGACTTTGCGATAGAGCTAGTCGGAGTTAAGTCCTTAGATTTAACTGATTTTGTTTTGTAATAACTGTCTTTCAAAAAATCCTTTTTTGTCTGATTGGTTATGTAACTCCCAAGTTAACGCTTGGGAGTTACAATGTAAGTGTCAAACTAAAAAAATATTTATCGTTTTTACGGAATGAAGTACTAGATAAGGTTATCATTGTCTGGTTTACAAGCTAGAATTTAATAAATTATTCAGCGTTTTTCAGTGCTGGGGCGACAGATTCACCTTTTGGTTTTCATGGTAGACTTAGCGCATCAATTAGTCGCTACCCCAAGCCGTTACCAATAAACCCTGCATATCCAGAATAACGCCGAATTTACTAGCCAAAACCCCACAATAATAATCACTAACCCCGAGTACCTACGCTGTAATGGAACCCGCATTTGTTCACCTAAGACTGCACAGTGAATTTTCACTCGTTGACGGTATCGTTAAAATTAAACCGCTGGTTAAACGCTTAGCTGAGTTGGGGATGCCTGCGACGGCAATTACGGATCATGCCAATCTTTTTTCATTAGTTAAATTTTATAAAGCCGCGACAGGGCAGGGTATTAAGCCGATTGCCGGTGCCGATGTGTTGATTTTTAACCCAGAAGACCCTGCAACACCCAATCGGTTAACCTTGTTGGTTAATAATAAAACCGGCTACATCACCTTAACTGAACTTATTTCTAAAGCCTACCAGGAAGGCCAACA
>Ga0208264_1000285_pt1 | contig 18626 bp, 16 predicted proteins | sample LakWasMet31_HOW6_2_FD_183873 | JGI IMG/M metagenome (GOLD analysis project Ga0208264, IMG submission 183873) | Freshwater sediment methanotrophic microbial communities from Lake Washington under simulated oxygen tension - Sediment Metagenome... | ecosystem: Environmental > Aquatic > Freshwater >... | reverse complement strand
GCGGCCGCGATCGCTGGCCATTTTGTTGATATTAGTACTTGGGAGGGCTAAACAATGAAAGCATTTACAACTATTACAGCCCTGGTTGCTCCGTTAGATAGAGCGAATGTTGATACGGATGCCATCATACCTAAGCAGTTTTTAAAATCCATCCGCCGCGCCGGTTTTGGACCCTTTTTATTTGATGAATGGCGTTATCTGGATCATGGCGAGCCAGAAATGGATTGCACTAACCGGCCATTAAACAAAGACTTTGTACTTAATCAACCGGAATACAAGGGCGCGGAAATCTTATTAACCCGTGAAAACTTTGGTTGCGGGTCGTCAAGGGAACATGCGCCCTGGGCTTTAGACGATTTTGGTTTTCGTGCCATTATAGCCCCTAGTTTTGCCGATATTTTTTATAATAATTGCTTTAAAAATGGTTTGCTGCCTATTGTCTTGGCAGCAGAACAAGTCGATGCGTTATTTAAAGAGCTAGAAACAGGATATCAACTGACCATTGATTTAGCGGCTCAGCAAATTCGCACGCCAACTGGTCGGATAATTAATTTTGACATCGATGAAACACGCAAATTTCGCCTACTGAATGGTCTTGATGACATTGCCTTAACCCTGCAACAGGCTGATAAGATAAAAAATTATGAAATCGAGCGTGCCAAACGTGCGCCTTGGTTATTTAGTCATTAAGAGTGTTTGATTAAATTAATCTACAACTTATAATAAAAATCAAAATAACTCCAGATAGAGAATGTACACTAGCATATTAGTGCCATTATTTCTGGAGTAAGAATGAATTCAGCCGACTATTGCTAGATGATGGACTAAGCTAAGTGCATCGCTCAAAGCACAACGGCGGATTCTGCTTTAAATAAACGAGGGTAATAAATGACTAAGCTTTATAACGTTGCAGTAGTTGGTGCAACCGGTGCGGTAGGAGAAGCAATGCTCTCTATTTTGGAAGAGCGTAATTTTCCCGTAGGTGAAGTGTATGCGCTTGCCAGTAGCCAATCGGCAGGCAAACGTATCCCATTTAAGGGTGGATCTTTAAAGGTTGAAGACTTGGCAACGTTTGATTTTTCCAAAGCACAAATTGGCTTATTTTCACCAGGGGCATCAATCTCTGAAATCTATGCCCCCATAGCGGCAGCGGCTGGATGTATTGTTATCGATAATACATCACAGTTTAGATACGATGATGACATTCCATTAGTTGTGCCAGAAGTAAACCCAGAAAAAATTGCTGACTACAAAAACAGAGGCATAATTGCCAATCCAAATTGTTCGACCATCCAAATGTTGGTCGCACTAAAGCCAATTTATGATGCTGTAGGAATTGAACGCATCAATGTTTGCACTTACCAAGCGGTTTCTGGTACGGGTAAGGATGCCATTGAGGAACTGGCAAGGCAAACGGCGGCTTTGTTAAATGCGCAATCTGTTACACCCAACGTATATCCCAAACAAATAGCATTTAACGTATTGCCGCAAATTGACGTGTTTATGGATAACGGCTATACCAAAGAAGAAATGAAAATGGTTTGGGAAACTCAGAAAATAATGGGCGATAACAACATAAAAGTAAACGCAACTGCGGTTAGAGTGCCGGTGTTTTTTGGACATTCCGAAGCGGTACACATTGAAACCACTAAAAAAATCGACGTGGCAACTGTGCGTGCGCTTTTAGAGAAAGCGCCTGGCGTTACGGTAATCGATGAGCATATTAACGGCGGTTATCCAACAGCTGTTACTGACTCATCCGGTCATGATGATGTTTTTGTCGGTAGAATACGGGAAGATATTTCTCATCCGTTAGGAATTAATCTATGGGTGGTTGGCGATAACGTCCGTAAAGGCGCGGCACTCAATAGTGTTCAAATAGCTGAAGTATTGGTAAAAAATTTCATCTAGTCTAAGCTTGTAATTATGTTTGATTTGTTGCGGTATGAGACTGTGGTAAATATTATGAAGGAGAGCAACGTGCGCAATTTAACTAAAACTTTAGCGGTGGTATCGTTACTGGCTCCAGCTAGCGCTCAATCGTTAGGGATTGGTGATATTAAATTGCACTCAGCCCTTAATCAAAATCTGAATGCTGAAATCGCTTTAATTGTATCTGCGGGGGAAGATGTCTCTGATATAAAAGTGAGTTTGGCACCTTCCAGTAAGTTCGATGAGGCAGGTGTGGCATGGTCTTATTTTTTATCAAAAATAAAATTTGAACCAGTCGTCAAAAGCAATGGCTCAGTGGTCGTCAAGCTGACCTCCAGAGAAGCATTGAAAGAGCCTTTTTTGGATTTTTTGATTCAGGTAAGTTGGCCAAAAGGGAATTTGTATCGTGAATTTACTGTGCTGGTTGATCCGCCTGCAGTTTATAAACAACCTAGCATACCTGTGCAAAACGCGCCTGAAGCCGAACCTGAGCCTCAACCGGAACCAGCGTACGTACCTGAACGCAGAACTGCCCGCTCGAGAATCGCAGAAGAAACCACCGCTGACGAGATGCCAAGAGCCGAACAGCCGAGCAGTCAGGTATCTCACAACAGAGAACCTGGTACGGGTACCGTTACCACGCGTAAAAACGATACTTTATGGAATGTTGCTGATCGATTCAGCAGGCAGGAAAATGTGTCCGTAGAGCAAATGATGATTGCAATCTACGACAAAAATCCGCACGCCTTCTTCAAGAAAAACGTTAATGCCTTAATGGCTGGTAAACGTTTAAGTATTCCTGATAGACAAGTCGCATTAAAGTTGTCGCGTAGGCAGGCATTGGATGAATTCAGTCGCCAGCGTGAAGCATGGGTAAACCAGACCGCGCCGCAAAACCCTGAAGCTTTGGCTGAAAATAGTGCAGACACCGAAAAACAACTCGCATTGGTAGCGCCTTCCGAATCTGAAGTCAGTGGTAATGCTGTTGTTACACCGGGTGCGGACAAAAAAGATAAGTCAAGCAATGAGTCTGGTGAAAAAACAGCTGAAATTCAGGCTATCCAAAACAAAGTTGCAGAGTTGGAAAAGCAATTAGCAGTGATGCAGCAGTTGATTGCTTTAAAAGATCAACAATTGGCAACGCTGCAAAACCAAGCGCCTGTCGCAGCTGAAGCTATCAAACCTGCAGAAGTTAAAAAGCCTGAACCGGCCCCTGTTACCGAACCGGTTGCAGAACAGCCCCCGGTTAAGCCTGAGCTACCCGTTACGCCACCGGTTGCGCAGCCTGTTCCACAACCAGCCGAACAGACAGCAAAAGAACAACCGCCAGTTGTGCCTGCTACACCTGAGGTTAAAGGAACTACTCCACCCATTACCCAGCCAGTACCTGCTGAGGTGCCTGCTAGCGCAGAAGCTAAAAAACCAGCTGAACCTAAAGTTACCCCACCTGCCAAACCATCGTCTAAAGCAGGGGTTTCTGATTCGACAATGGATACCTACTACCTGACTGTTGCTGGTTTAGGGTCAGTTGCCTTGTCTCTATTGGGATGGCTGTGGTGGCGGAAACGAAAAATTGAAGAAGAAACAGATACCGACAGCATGTTTGCTTCTTCCAGTGCCATTATTGTGCCTGATGCGGATGAAAATATTGTTCAGGCCACCAAAAATTCAGGCTTTTATGACGTTGATTCTTTGGGTGAAAGTTCCTTCTTAAGTGAATTCACCACCAGTGACTTTGACGTATTTGATACTGCTCACGGCGAAATTGATCCAATTTCGGAAGCGGATGTTTATCTGGCCTATGGTCGGTATCAGCAAGCTGAGGAACTAATCCGGCAAGCCATCAAAGACCAGCCGAATGATGACGAATGCAAACTCAAACTGTTAGAAATTTTCTATGCCAACGAAAATAAAACTGCGTTTGAAGCCTATGCTAAAGAATTGGCAGAAGCAGGCAAAAACTTTGAAACCGATTTCTGGGTAAAAGTTGCGGATATGGGTAAGGATATTTGCCCTGATTCAAGCTTGTTTGCCGCTGGCGCTGCAGCTTCATTGGCAGCGGAAGCTGCATTACCTGAGACTAAAGTAAATAAAGTTGTAATAGATGAAGAGGTGGAATCAAATTCTGATTACATGGATGACATGGATCTTGATTTGGACATGGTATCCTTCGACGACCAGCCCTCCGAACCCCATGCCGCTGAAGATGAAGAGGAGTTATCGCTATCATCTTTTGATGTTGCTAAAGATAAGACCCCTGAACAACCCAAAGAAAGCAACAGTATTGAATTCGATCTGTCTGACTTTTCTGCAAAAACCAAAAAAGTCGAGCCAAGCTTTGAAAGCTCCATTGATGACGATGATATTGAGACATTTGCCTTTGATTTCGATACCGAACCAAAACCGACAGATTCAAAACCGGCATCTAAAATTGAGTTGAAAAAGACACCGGAAGAACTGGACGATTTTCATGATTTAGATATGTCGGCTGCTAGCGCAGTTGCCAGTGTGGCCAAAGAATCAAATGGGTTCGATAGCGATTTTGATTTTGATTTTGACTTTGATAGCTCCACATTTGGTTCCAGTTCCAGTTCATCAGACGCGGATAACGGCTTTGATATTGCGGATTTGGGTGATATGGATGAATTGGAGACAAAACTGGATCTGGCTAAAGCCTATGTCGATATGGGCGACATCAGTGCCGCTAAGGACATCGCCAATGAAATTTTGAGCAAAGGCTCCGCAGAGCAAAAAAAATCCGCACAATTGCTGTTAAACGAAATTAGCTAAAAGTTACAAGGGTTTATTTAGTGGGCAGCAAACACAGTTTGTTTGCTGCCCATACCTTCTGATCAATATCTCAACACTTTTCAAAAGTTTTTTCCATTTTGGTGCATACTGTCTACCCTCTAACCAAAAGCATAAAGAGATGACATTGTAATGTTCCGATTAAGCCACTATATGCGGGAACTAATCACTCCTAGCCAGCTAAAACCAGCACGAAAACCAGTTGCACCGGTAGTGATTTGGAATTTGATTCGTCGTTGCAATCTCACTTGTAAGCATTGTTATACCACGTCGGCAGATATCAACTTTCCAGGTGAATTAACTACACCTGAGATATTTTCAGTGATGGACGATTTAAAAGCCTTTAAAGTGCCGGTACTGATCCTATCGGGCGGCGAACCATTGCTGCATCCTGATATCTTTGCTATTTCACGACGCGCGAAAGACATGGGCTTTTATGTGGCCTTGTCCAGTAACGGGACTAAAATTTCAAAGGAGAATATCGATGAAATTGCCGATATTGATTATCAATACATTGGCGTTAGTCTGGATGGCATAAAAGAAACCCATGATGTTTTCCGTCAGAAGCAAGGTTCATTTGACGAGGCGTTACGCGGTGTTCATTTGTGTTTGGACAAAGGCATTAAGGTAGGGATTCGCTTTACTTTAACCCAAGATAATGCAAAGGATTTTCCCGCGTTATTGCAGTTAATGGATGACAATAATATTGATAAATTTTATTTGTCGCACTTAAATTATGGCGGTCGTGGCAATAAAAATCGTAAAGATGATGCCCATTTTGCTTTAACACGCAGTGCCATGGATTTAATGTTTTCTACCTGTTACGACTGGCTAAAGGCTGGAAAAGATCGGGAGTTTGTGACCGGAAACAATGATGCTGATGCCGTGTATTTTTTACACTGGGTAAGAAAGCACTTTCCAGATCAGGCTGAGCATATGCAGGCTAAATTGATGCAATGGGGCGGCAATGCTTCCGGTGTAAACGTAGCTAATATTGATAATTTGGGCAACGTGCATCCGGATACTTTCTGGTGGCACTATAATTTAGGCAACGTTCGGCAACGACCGTTTTCAGAAATTTGGCAAGATATTTCTGACCCCCTGATGGCGGGGCTAAAACAAAGTCCCAGGCCCTTGGAAGGTCGTTGTGGTATCTGTCATTTTCAATCAATATGCAATGGCAATACCCGTGTGAGAGCGGCGCAAACTACAGGTAATTTTTGGGCAGAAGATCCAGGTTGTTACCTGACAGACGCAGAATGTGATTGAGCCAAGTTTTAATCCACTAAATTGCAGCACAAGTTTTAAGCTAAGCCCGCTAGACATTCCAGCTTAACTAGCCTACTTTCAAGCTAATGTAATCGACAATCAGGTATAAGCATGACGAATGAAGCAGTACTACTTTGGGGTGTTTTATTTAGTTCGATTGGCTTGGGTTTTTTTATGTATGGCAAAAAACAGCACCGGACGATACCGTTAATCAGCGGTCTGGCCTTAATGGTTTACCCGTATTTTGTAGAATCGGTGCCGCTGTTGATAGGGGTAGGGGTGCTATTGATCGCGCTGCCTTACTTTGTTAGATTATGAATGGCCCCCAATCATACTCACAAGTGGTCATTAAATAACGGACAGTGCCTGTCATTGCTTGGCTTATGTGGAGCCACCCCGTCAGTTTGAATATGCCCTGACAAAAATCGGTAAACGATTTTGCTTAAGAGTAAGTTAACGCATTTTCTTATTCTTTATACTGGGAAGTTGTGAATGCTTTATGAATTATATGCTCACAAATGCGAAACAATTCATTAATATTCTATGGTATTGTTAATTAAATGAATCTCTTTTATAGTTACCTCGCAGTAAACTTTTAACTAAATGAGGATTCAGATCATGAACGACTTTTATAAAGACATTTTAACGGGACTGGTGTTTATCATCGGTTTATTAGGTTTTATTTCAGGTGAGTTTATCGTCTCATCAGTTTTATTCGCTTCCGCTGCAGTAGCCAGTAATGTCAACGTCACTCGTAAACGTGACACGACTGGTCAGCTCTCATGCGAATGACGAATAAATCAAAAACGCTTAACCTAGCATCTTAAAAACCTCCAAGGCTTTCCGGTCTTGGAGGTTTTTTTATTTTAGGCGTAAGCTATTTAAATAAACTCAAGCCAACATAAATTCAGTAAAAAATACATCTTCAAACCCCTTGCTGGTGCCGTATTTTTTCAAGGTCTTTTTTAGAACATCAAAAGTTTCCTTTCTCAATGCTTCGCGCTGTTCAGAAGTTTGCAAGGTAGTAATCGAACGACCGCTATATAATAAAATTAACTCATTTCTTAATGCAGGCATGTGCTTTGTAATGCTGGCCGCCGCTTCGCCATCCACCAATAATTGTACGTTGATCATCAAGTATTTTTTGGGTTCGATTAAATTAACGGTAAATTTAGGCGTCATTTCCATATACTGAGGACCGACAACTTCTTTGCCTTCGCCACCTCCCTCATTAGCAAGGGCTAACGCAGGTAAAAATAACAAACTTAACCAAAAAACTATTAAACGCATGTTCTAACACCCCACATAGCTGATAAATAATTACTTGAGTATAGGTTAGATTGATAGGGTGTGTTGTTTCGAATAAATTGGTTTTATAAATAAAAAGCCCTTAAAACACTAGCCAGTGGGCGTACAATGATTAAAAATATTGTCATATAGCTGTTGAAGCGTTCTCTACACTGGTTTTAGTTTGGGATAGTTATTTATTAACTCGGGTTATGCAATGAAAAAATATGAAATGCTGTTTTGTTTACTGGCAGGTTTTTCAGCTTCAGATCCAGCGGTTTCTGGTGAGCTTTGCCAAAAACATAATATTGAATATGTTACCAACGAAGCGGGTAAATATACCCATTTGGCAAAAGACATTCTTTTTAAATATGACTACTACGCCAAAGAGCTTTTGGCACGGCACCCGACATCAGATATGGAAATTTGTGTTAATCAACTAATGGCGCCATTAATTGATTTAGAAGCACATATTGCTGCAAACAAAGCCTACGATGACCTTGAAGGCTGCGAAAAGTATGAGCTTATATCGATGGTTGCTAAAGCGTTCACCAGAAAATATGCCAACGGTCAGCCCAGTTATTTTAATTCTTGCCTAAAAAAAGAGCCAGTCGTTGAGTCCGAAGGTGAAGGGGGTAAAGTGGAATAATTGCCGCACGTTTTTTGTCTGGCGACCTTAAAATACTGGGTGATTTTGGCTCGATCCCAGCTGTTCTGCTTACGCATTTATGACCTGTTATTTATAGCGCTAACCTTACAGAACATGGTTCTGCTTTCAATAAAGCCATAGCGAATATAGGCTATGATGACAAAATGCTAAAAAATCAGCATAAAAGCCGGTCTCGGTCTCTAGTTGAAATTACCGGGCAGATTTGACCTTGATGTTTGCCATCCGTGGCAATGGATCCTGGAATTGCGCGGCAACCGCTCCTGTATCGCCGAAAGCGCCAAATTTTGGTTCTCCACTACCTGTATGCTTGCAGAAAACCGCTACCAGCCGCGTATGACGCAGTATTTTAGTTTTACGCGTACATCTCAGTTATCGTTATATTTACAATCAACGCAGTTAAAATTCCGCATCGTGATAAATATTCTGCACGTCATCCAGATCATTCAACATATCTAAAAATTTCTCCATCATGGCAATATCTTCTTCACCGGAGATGGGCGTGCTGCCTTTGGGTAAAAATTGAATTTCATCAACTTCAAAATCAATATCGCCAAAGCTGTCTTTTAATGCCTGTTTGGCTTTAAACGAGTCAGCTGGCGGGGTAAATACCGTGATTTTGTCATCGTCACTTTCTACATCAGTAACATCAACATCCGCAGTTAGCAGGGATTCCAGAACGGCATCTTCGTCAGCATGTTTAAAAGCCAAAATCGCACTGTGGTCAAACATATGCGCAACTGTGCCTTGGGTGCCAATTTTAGATTTGGTTTTGGTAAAGCACAGGCGGACATCACCAAAAGTTCTGTTTGGGTTGTCGGTCAGACATTCAACAATCACTTTGCAACCGCCAGGACCATAGCCTTCATAGCGTGCGGGTGTAAAATCTTCGCCGCCAGCGCCTTTGGCTTTTTCTAAAGCTTTATCGATAACATGGGTAGGGACTTGGGCTTTTTTAGCTCGGTCAATCAATCCGCGTAAGGCCAGATTGCCATCAGGATCAACGCCGCCAGCTTTGGCGCATACATAAAGTTCGCGACCATATTTGCTATAAACTTTTGCCTTGGCATCCGAGGTTTTTGCCATGGATTCTTTACGGTTTTGGTAAGCTCTTCCCATTGGGTATTATTCCGGTGATAAAAAATAGGTGGATTTTACAGTTAAGCGCGGGCTTAAGAAACCTTTTAGTAACTGATCTGTGGCGGTTTGCTAAAAAACCATCACATTTGCCACACCAATAAAGTTGATTGATGTAAATCATTTACCTTAATCGTTTTTTTTGGCTTTTGGCCGGGTACTGCAAAAGTACTACTGATAAACACAGTGCCAGGGCGCATTTCTGCTTGAGCTTTGCTCCAAAGTTGCACCATTGGCGCGGGAGAAAGGTACGCAAATACCACGTCATAGTCTGCTAGATTGCAATCCCAAAAGCTGCTGCGATGTACTTGGCAATTGTGGAAAGCACCCAGGCGAATGCGCAGCCAACTCCAAAAAAACGGTAATGGAGCCAGTTCTACGCCTACATAGTTTCCGTCAGGTCGAGCTAAGGCCAAGTGGGTTAACACACCGCCCAAGCCACTACCCAAATCAATAAACCGGAATGGTAACTGTTTTTTTGCTGGTGGTAACAGTTTTTCCAGTTCCAGCCAAACTTTATTACTGGATAGATAAAGCGGGACCTGACTGCGGAAGGTGCTCCAATAAACGAGCAGCATGATGGTAAACAAGCCTAAAAATATCAGAGGCGGGATATTAAGTGCTTGAATAGTGAGTGCTGCAGGCAAGAAAAAGAATTGAATGACCAGCCACCAAATGGCTAATCCGGCAAAATAACTAAATGTTGCGGCTAAAGTTCCACAGATGAACGCAAACTCAATTAAATCAGCATGCCAACCGATAACTGGAAGCCCAAACCAGGAGAATAAGAACGCACAAGTCTGTACTAATAATGCGATAATTGATGGAGGTATCTTGTTTGTTAACTTGTTCATTTAGCGCTGCCTATTGGATAAATGGCGTATATAGAGTTAAGCCGTTATTGACCATATCATAGGACTGTTCTATTTTTATACAACAAGGTTGAAAAATTTTACAATAATTTAAGCGATGCGCTTTCGCATCCATATTCTTACAACTGTCTTACTTATGATGAAATTTAGATTGCTGTGCGCGGTGATGGTATTGAAAAAATGGCTGCCATGCTTATTGCTGGCGGCGGTATTCAACAGTAGTGTTGCCGGTGAAGCGAACTTACTTGTGCTTAACTATCACGATATTATCGATCCGGCTACTCCAAAATCCGCAGTGGATGGCATGGATGTGGATATTACGCATTTTAAAGAGCATCTGGATTGGCTTAAGCAAAACGGTTATCAAGTGGTTAGTGTGCAGCAGGTTTTGGATGCAGCTGCCGGTAAACAGGCTCTGCCGCCTAGCAGTGTGTTATTAAGTTTTGATGACGGTTATGAAAGCTTTTACACGCGTGTTTTTCCCATTTTAAGACAAAATCACTATCCGGCGACCATAGCCTTGGAAGGCGAATGGATGGATGGTAAGGATTTGCCTGGAAAACCCATTTTAAATTGGGATCAAGTACGGGAGCTGGTTGAGTCTGGTTTGGTTGAAATTGCTTCGCATAGTTACGATCAACACAAAGGCGCGATGGCAAACCCGCAAGGCAGCAAGCAGGCCTCCATAGTTACACATTTATACAACGCAAAAACTGGTCAGTACGAAACCGATGCGGAATACGAAAACCGCGTTCGGACGGCCATGTTAAAAAGTGCCGAATTTATTTTTCAACATGCAGGTGTTCGGCCCAGAGTTATGGTCTGGCCCTATGGCGAATTTAACAATATTACCTTGGCCGCCGCACATGAGGCGGGTATGAGTATGACGATGGGGTTGTTTGATGGCTTGAATACCTTGGCGGATATCCCTGCTTTACACCGCATGATAATTAACGATAACGCAGACAAAGATCAGTTTGCCGACATAGTCACCAGAATGCGTGCAGACTGGTCGCTGCGGGTTGCACATATCGATATTGATTATATCTTTGATAAAGATCCCAAGCAGACAGAGCTTAACTTATTGAAGGTGCTGGAACGGATTCAGGCCATGCACATCACCACCGTGTTTTTGCAGGCTTATGCAGATCCAGATGGCGACGGTAATGCCGATGCGTTGTACTTTCCGAACCGACATTTGCCAGTAAAAAAAGATTTGTTTAGCCGTGTGGCCTGGCAGTTAAAAATGGTATCCGGCGTTAAGGTTTATGCCTGGATGCCGATTATGGCATATCAAAGCAAATCCATACCGGCTGACTGGTACGTGCAAGAATGGAAAGACGGCAAAGCCCAAAAATCCGGTCATATTTATACACGGTTATCACCGTTTAATCCGGCTGCCCGGCAATATATCGCTGAAATCTATGAAGATTTAGCCAAATATTGCAATTTTGACGGCATTTTATTTCATGATGACGGTATTTTGTCGGATTTTGAAGATGTTTCACCACTGGCGCTTAAATATAATAAGGAAGTTTGGGATTTGCCGGAACAGTTTGACAAACTGCATGGAACATCCAGCATGCGCATGCGCTGGGCGGAACATAAAACCGAGATGATCAATCAATTAACCGACGAGCTGACCAGTCGGGTGCGTATCTATCGGCCAAATGTAAAAACAGCCAGAAATATTTATGCTTTACCCATACTGAAACCGTTTAGTGAAGAATGGTATGCGCAATCATTTAAATCGTTTTTGGATCACTACGATTATGTAGCCGTGGAAGCCATGCCGTTTATGGAAGAAGCTGAAAACCCCAAAGAATGGCTAACCCAGTTAGTGGATGCCGTGTCACGACATCGTACCGGCTTTAAAAAAACTGTGTTCGAGTTGCAGTCCATGAATTGGAAAACGCATGAAAAGATAGCGATGCCGGTGTTTATTGAGCAATTGGAACTACTTAAAAAGCTGGGTGTAAAGCACCTGGGCTATTATCCTGACAATGTATTTGAAGATCAGCCTAAATTAACTGATATGCAACAGCATTTTTCAATCCCCACTGCGCCATAGGCTGATATGGATGTTGTAACTGGCGGTTTTTTTGCGTCAATCACGGGCACTGCCAACCAAGTGGGGCAGGGCTTTACTCAGTTTGGTTCATTAATGCAAAAGCATTGGGGGCATGAATGGACCGTGTTGGATGCCGTGATCGAAGGATTTATCTATTACTATCCTTTATTTATGGCCTATATCTGGATGTTTGGCGCCATTATATTTTTTCTGCGCTACGAATGGCGGCAGCATGGCAATGCAGAACATTTGCCGGCGTTGTCTGAATATCCGTCCGTGTCGGTGTTGATTCCTTGTTATAACGAAGCGGAAAATATTGCCGAAACCGTAGGCATTTTGCTCACGCAAAAGTATCCCAATTTTGAAATTATTGCCATAAACGATGGCAGCAAAGACAACACCTTGGAGATTCTGCAAGAGCTTGCCAAAAAACACAGCCAATTGCGGATAGTTAATCTGCATACCAATCAGGGCAAAGCCATGGGTTTGCGCACTGGCGCATTGTTGGCTAATAGCGAATTCCTGGTGTGTATCGACGGCGACGCTCTGCTTTCCCCTGAAGCCATTGCCTGGCTGGTTAAACCCTTTCTCAATAATCCTGGCGTTGGTGCAATTACGGGTAATCCGCGCATTCGTAATCGATCTACCTTGTTGGGGCGGATTCAAGTTGGTGAGTTTTCGGCGATTGTCGGCATGATCAAGCGCGCACAACGTACATATGGACGCGTATTTACCGTATCTGGCGTAATTGCTGCCTTTAGAAAATCGGCATTGCATGATGTGGGTTATTGGAGCAACGACATGGTAACGGAGGACATAGATATAAGTTGGAAGCTGCAACTGGCAGGCTGGTCAATCCTGTTTGAGCCGAATGCGCTCTGTTGGGTGTTAATGCCGGAAACAATCAAGGGGTTATGGAACCAGCGGGTGCGCTGGGCACAGGGTGGTACGGAAGTCATGCTGCGCTATTTTAAATATATGTTCCGCTGGTCGTCACGCAGCATGTGGCCGTTATATGCCGAATGTTTAATTAGCATTGCCTGGGCGTTTTTAATTTTAGTCAGTATTTTATATTGGCCGGTCGAGTTGGTTTACGAAACCACCAACGAATCTTTGCACGATTTAAGCCCCAGTTGGACCAGCATGTTGCTGAGTTTAACCTGTTTATTCCAGTTTGCCGTTAGCATGGCCATCGATTCGCGTTATGAGTATTTAACCGGCGGCACCGCCCGATATTATTACTGGATGATTTGGTATCCGATTATTTATTGGCTGATCAACGTGGGCACCACCATCACCGGCTCCATTAAAGCAGTCAGAAAAAAACGCGGTCAACGCGCCATCTGGGTAACCTTAGACAGGGGGTTGCGAAAAAAATGAAAGAATTCATTATTAATACCCCGCAACTGCAAAGCTTGCAAAAGCGGTTTGGCTCGTTGCTGGTTTGGGTTATTTGTTGGCTGATGTGGGTCTACTTTTTACTGCCCTTGTTGGCTTTATGCGGTTGGCTGTTAGGCGATAACAGCCTTTCAAATGAAGTGCGCTGGTTTGGCGGCTATAAGAGCTTACTGGAGTTGCTGGAGATTTATTTCAATACACTTTTAATGCTGCTTTCCGGCTGGCTCTTTTGGGTGGTATTACATGCACGCAGAAATCTTAAACTAATACCCGCAGCGCTTAAAGTGGTTGACGATGCTGATTTGTGCGCGTTTTATCATGTGGAAAAAGCTGAATTACTCGTTTGTCGCCAGGCTAATCTGGTGACGGTGTATTTTGATGAGCATGGGCAAATTCAGCAGTTAACTGCGGGTGATGGTGAATAGGCATTACGCTCCATTTTGGGTAGAATTTCTAACCCTGAAACAAGTGAGCCGCAATCCTTGCGACTTTACTCCTCAGAAGTAGGCCTGAATAAGACCTCGCCAGCTTAGCGATGCGAGGTCGTTTCAGGCAAACGGTTGTTAAACGCTACCGCTGAAAACACCGATTTTCGCTCCTGCTCAAACCGTATAAACATAATAATTATTGTGGGAGCGGCTTTAGCCGCGACATTCGCGGCTAAAGCCGCTCCCACAAAGGTGAGAAAAATTATGACCAACTACTAGGGAATCTATATTTGCATCTTGCAATTTTAGCTGTACGATTTGTTACTACAGTTTTAAATAAGCCAGGAATCGTCACATGCAACCCAAACCACCTTTGCCCCCTTTTACCATCGAAACCGCCACCCAAAAAGTCCGTATTGCAGAAGATGCCTGGAATAGCCGTGATCCAGATCGGGTCGTACAAGTTTACACTGAAGACACACGATGGCGTAATCGCGCCGAATTTCCAGTGGGTCGAACAGAAGTTCATGCTTTTTTGCAGCGCAAATGGGCACAGGAACTGGATTACCGCTTAATAAAAGAATTATGGGCCGTGACTGATAATCGCATTGCCGTGCGATTTGCTTACGAATGGCATAATCAAGCAGGCCAGTGGTTTAGAAGTTATGGCAATGAAAACTGGGAATTTAATGAACTCGGCTTAATGCAGCGCCGTTTTGCCAGTATTAACGATTTGGCCATAGCCGAAGCGGAACGCTTGTTTCATTGGTCATTAGGACGGCGGCCGGATGAGCATGCGGGATTGTCTGAGTTGGGTTTGTAAGCATTTTAAAATTGCGCAGAGGCGAGGGTGGGCAACGCTTTTATGCCCACCTGACAAATGCCCGATGCTAAGCGGTGGGTAAAAAATCATCCAGCACTGATGTAACAGGAGGTCGGAATAAAACCACGCAAGCGCAGCGGCACGTGGTTGTTTCCGGCAAACATTGGTGTGGTGTTGTGCCGGAAACACCGATTTTCGCTCTCGCTCAAACCGGTTTAATCCGTATATGGACACCTCCCGTTTTGCAAACTCAAATTACATCTGGTTTTATAGGGTACGACTGCACACGACCTACAGGGTTATGCGGATTGGACAGTCAAACCATTTTCCGTTCAATTCATCGCATATTGCTTTTTGTTAGTCAGCGATTCAATCAAAGCCAAGTGCCCCGCTGCATCAAACAATATAAGTTGTTCGATGAAAAACTCGGCCGCTGCATCAACCGCGTCCAGCATGACGGCGATCAGAAAACGCTCAGCATGGCTGGATGTCATCATTTTTTCAGGGATGGCCGATTCTATCCGTAAGGTCTGGGAGGCGGCATCAAATGAATGCAAGCGCAAGCCATCAAAGTCAGCTTTTTCTTGTCGGCTGGGCAATAAAAACGCCAAATCCAAGACTGGCACGCGCTTTTGTACAGGGTGTTCGCGTAATCCTGCCAATTCAATGGCAATACTGGTGATGGATCTAGCAATTGCGCTATCTTCAAGTGCACGATCCGGCATCATGCATGCAATGTGTATTGTCATATCAACCTCTAATAATTAAGCCAAGTTACAATAAGGCAGCAAAACTCGTTCCAGTTTTGCGTGTTGCTATTAAATGCGAGTAAAGTCAGGCTGGTTATGGTTGCCAGTGATAAATTCAAGGTGTGTTGGGCTGGGTATTTGAAAAAGTGTTGTAGCAAACTAAACAAGGATGGTGGATTCTACGACAAAATAACCGGTAATTAGACAGCGCCATTAGTAGGAAAACTATCAATTCAAATCGTTAGTCAAGAGTTTGTAGGGGCGAATTCATTCGTCCTGTCTATGATTGGTAAAGCCTAGAGGCGAATGAATTAAACCCTATACTGAAACGCTGAAAAGCAAGTAGGCTGGATGAAGCTTGCGGAATCCAGGGTTTCGTGGCTTCGATGTCCCGCATTCCGTTGCTCTTTATGCGGGCTACAAGGCTACAAAGCTTCTGCGTCATTAAACATTATTATCGCATCATCGTAGCCTTGGCTTTTGGTGATAGAATGACTTGTGTTTGATGATCAACTCGCGGTCTGTTGTCAGTGAATTGGTTGTCTGATTCCATTAAATAATGATTTCAGTCGGGTCTACAGAATGTCTCTATTAATTCAAGATTATGCGTTGCTCTCAGATGAGGAATGTGATGAGCGTATCGTTGCTGCTAAAGCCAAGCTAGGCAAGCGTTGTGTGATATTGGGGCATCATTATCAGCGGGATGAAGTATTTAAACATGCTGATTTTTTTGGTGATTCTTTAAAGTTATCCAGAGATGCAGCAAAATCCGATGCAGAATATATTGTATTCTGCGGGGTGCATTTTATGGCGGAAGTTGCGGATATTTTATCCCGTCCTGAGCAAATTGCCATTCTACCGGACATGGCCGCTGGTTGTTCGATGGCAGACATGGCTAACTTGTTAAAAGTCCAGGCATGTTGGCAGGAGTTGGCAAAAATTATTGATGTCGATAACACGGTTACGCCGGTTACCTATATTAATTCCGCAGCCGATTTGAAGGCTTTTTGTGGTCAGCATGACGGCATTGTTTGTACTTCTTCCAATGCCCAAAAAATATTGGAATGGAGTTTTGCGAAACGGGAAAAGGTGCTGTTTTTTCCTGATCAGCATTTAGGCCGCAATACTGGCTATAAAATGGGCATACCGCTGGATCAAATGGTCACTTGGGATTTTACCAAGCCGCAGGGCGGCTTGACTGAACAGCAGATTCGCCAAGCCAAAATCATATTATGGAACGGCTTTTGTTCGGTTCATCAAGTATTTAAACCTGAGCATATTGATGATTTCCTGGCCAGATATCCAGAAACCAAGGTTATCGCGCACCCTGAAGCTTGTTTTGAAGTCTGCCAAAAAGCTGAATTTATTGGTTCTACGGAATACATTTTAAAAACAGTGCGCAATGCTGAACCCAATACCCGTTGGCTCGTGGCCACCGAGTTAAATTTGGTTAACCGTTTGCATGAAGAATGTAAGGCGCAAGGTAAGAACGTGCATTTTATGTCGCCAGTGCTTTGTATGTGTTCCACCATGTTTCGTACTGATCCACAGCATTTGGCTTGGGTTTTGGAAAATCTGGCAGCAGGGCATGTAGTTAATCAAATATCCGTACCTGCCGAACAGGCAAAATATGCCAATGTTGCTTTGTCCAACATGTTGGCAGTTGTTTAACGGGCGTACGCTCATGTTTACAGTGTACTATGCTTGTTTGGAGATAGTCTGTTAACTGGCTGCTGTGCTGGTTTGACGGCTGTTGGAGGTTGAGAAAGCAACCATTTTATGTTGTAATATCCGCGTTTTACGTCTTAATGTGCCGCTTGTTTTATTGCTTTTTTAGCAGGCAAGGGTGGTTTTTCCGCGCAATTGGTTTGGAGAGCAGGCTTATTATCTATGCAATTTACTATTAAAAGAGGTTTGGATCTACCCATTACGGGAGAGCCCAAACAGGTTATTGAGGATGGCAATAAGGTGAAAACCGTTGCTGTTCTAGGGCTGGATTATGTAGGTATGAAGCCTACTATGCTGGTTAGCGAAGGAGATACCGTTAAATTGGGGCAAATTCTCTTTTCTGACAAGAAAAATCCAGGTGTCAATTTCACTTCGCCAGGTGCAGGGGTTGTTAAAGCCATTCACCGTGGTGAAAAACGTGTATTGCAATCTGTAGTTATCGAGTTAAAAGGCAATGCTCATGAGAGTTTTGCAAAGTACAAAGAAGCAGAGCTATCTGAATTAACGGCTGAGAAGGTTCAAGAAAATCTGACGGCTTCTGGTCTATGGACAGCATTTCGTACTCGTCCATACAGTAAAATTCCGGCAGTTGGCACTAAGCCAAGATCGATATTCGTTACTGCAATAGATACAAACCCTTTGGCAGCTAATCCTGCTGTCGTTATTAAAGAAAGGGCTAAAGATTTCGCCAATGGTTTAACGGTTATCTCCAAGTTAACCGACGGCAAAGTTTATGTTTGTAAAGCAACGGGTACAGAAGTTGCTGCTGGTGGCAACAGTGCTGTGGTAGTTGCTGAATTTTCCGGTCCACATCCAGCTGGTTTGGCTGGTACGCATATCCATTTTATCGATCCAGTTAGCATCGATAAATTTGTTTGGTCTGTGGATTACCAATCGGTTATCGCCATCGGTGCCTTGTTTAATTCTGGCAACTTAAATGTTGAACGGATTGTGTCTTTAGCTGGCCCAACGGTCAAAAATCCAAGATTGATCCGTACCCGGGTTGGTGCCAGCACCGCTGAACTGGTCGCAGGCGAATTGGTTGATGATGTTGAAAGTCGCGTAATCTCTGGCTCTGTATTGTACGGACGTCAAGCTGACGGCTGGTCTGCCTATTTAGGTGCATACACTAATCAAATTTCTGCGTTGCAAGAAGGTCGTGCGCGTGAGTTATTTGGCTGGATTGTGCCAGGTAAAAACAAGTATTCAGCGCTAAATGTTTACACCTCAAGTGTTGATAAAAAAGTTAACCGCAAATTTCCATTAACAACGGATAAAAACGGGTCCAACCGAGCCATTGTTCCAGTGGGTATTTATGAAGATGTAATGCCATTGGATATTTTGTCTACGCCGCTATTAAAAGCACTGGTTGTAGGCGATTCTGATCAGGCCCAGTTATTAGGTTGTTTGGAACTGGATGAGGAAGATGTTTCCTTATTTACATTTGTTGATCCCGG
>Ga0208264_1000283_pt1 | contig 18763 bp, 14 predicted proteins | sample LakWasMet31_HOW6_2_FD_183873 | JGI IMG/M metagenome (GOLD analysis project Ga0208264, IMG submission 183873) | Freshwater sediment methanotrophic microbial communities from Lake Washington under simulated oxygen tension - Sediment Metagenome... | ecosystem: Environmental > Aquatic > Freshwater >... | reverse complement strand
GTAGACATAGCGTGGGGCGTGTTGGTAGAAGGAAGGCCACAAGCCGAATATGCAGTGGCTCTGGGATTAAGCAGGGGAGCGGTATCGCAGGCGGTCAACAGAGTATGGGCAGCACACGAAGCAAACTTACCAGTCGGTTTCGAGCGAGTGACAGCAGTTCTACCGGAACATCAAGCATTCATAGTCAAGAAGTGGGCAGCAGACGCCGCCAAAAAGACAAAGGAACGAGCATCATGAAAACGCTAGTTACGGCCAACCAAAAAGGTGGAGTTGGTAAAACATCGACACTGGTACATCTAGCGTTCGATTTTTTCGAGCGAGGGCTGAAGGTAGCCGTGATTGATCTGGATACACAGGCTAATGCCTCTTACACCCTACAAGCCTTCCAGTCCGGGCTCCTGGCCAGCTCCATGTTCAGTATCGGATCAGTCGATCTGAATTATAAAACCGAGGACGACGTGCCACTCATAGCACTTATCGAATCCGATGCAGGACTGGCAAATATGGAAAAAATGGCACTAAACGAAGCAGGAACTAACTTTCGGGCCGCTATCGCAAGCTTAGGCGCTCAAGGTTTCGATGTATGCTTGATTGATACGGCACCGTCTCTTGGCGTTAGCATGGCCGCTGCGCTATTGGCGGCTGACTATGTAATATCGCCAATTGAATTGGAGGCCTACAGCATTCAGGGTATCAAGAAAATGGTGACAACCATAGCGAACATTCGGAAAGTAAATCCTAAATTACAATTCCTCGGCATGATACCCAGTAAGGTTGATGCCCGCAACCCTAGACATGGCCGACACCTTGAGGAATTAGAACGTGCTTACCCTCAACTGATGATACCGACAGGAGTTGGGCTGCGCAGCAGCATTGCTGATGCACTGGCATCAGGCATGCCAGTTTGGCGGATTAAAAAAACAGCCGCAAGGAAAGCCACACAGGAAGTCCGCGCTTTGGCTGCCCACATAATTATGAAAATGGAGATTTACCAATGATTAGACCAATAATGTCCGGACTAGGCCTAGACAGCCTTGGCGACTTATCAGACCTTCTGAACCAGCCGGTAATGGACGGTAAAACGAACGGCCCGCTGCAATTGTCCCTGGACCTGATTGACGAAGATCCAAACCAACCGCGCCACGCTGATAATCCAGGGTTTTCCAAGGAAAGCCTGGCGGAGCTAGCCGAAACCATCGAGGATCGCGGGGTCAAATCTCCAATTTCTGTTCGCGAGCACCCTAAGATAGAAGGCCGCTACATCATCAATCACGGAGCGCGGCGATATCGTGCATCGCGGATCGCTGGGAAGGACAGCATCCCTGCATTCATCGATAACGACTATTCCGAAGCCGACCAGGTCATCGAGAATCTTCAACGCAATGAGCTGACTGCCCGCGAAATTGCAGACTTTATTGGTCGAGAACTGGCTAAGGGAAAAAAGAAAAGCGAAATCGCCCGGGAGATCGGGAAATCCCCGGCGTTTGTGACTCAACATGTGGTATTACTTGATCTTCCGGACCCAATTGCCGAAGCATTCAACACCGGACGGGCCAATGATGTAACAGTCATAAATGAACTGGTGAAGGACTATAAGAAAAACCCTGAGGAAGTGCGTTTATGGTTAGCCGATGAGAGCCAAGAGCTGACGCGGGGGGCAATTAAACTATTGCACGAATTCTTAGAAGACAAACGTTTGCATGATATTGACGAAGATAATGATGATTCTACTACAGTAGACGAACCGCCTAGAAAGACCGGCGCCGAGGCTGGGGGTGGCGAGCAAAACCAGAAAAGTTCAGACACCAAGAAGGTAGAGAAGATAGATGATCCAGAAAAACTCAAGAAGGCCATTATTCATGTCAGTCATGATGGCCGCCTAGCTCGTCTGATCCTAACTCGACGCCCACCAGCCGAAGGATGGGCCTGGTTGAAATATGAAGATGCTGGGCATGAGTTCGAGGCCGATCTTACAACCGTGCAGCTTGTCGCATTACTGGAAGGATGATTGGATGATTAGCGCGATTAAGTAGTTACCTATTTTTTGTTCCGACCCCGCCTAGAGCGGGGTTTTTTTTGTCATTTATTTATTAGTTTGTTAGTTAATTTATTTGTTTATTTGTTTGTTAGTTGTTATAATGGAATCAAGAAAAAACAACTTATTAAGGATACGCTATGAGACCCGTCGAATTCACCTCTGAAGAAATCGTTCAAGCTGGCCAAGAGCTTCTATCTTCTGGTCGGAATATCACCGGCTTTGCACTTCGTAATAAGGTTGGCGGCGGTAATCCAAACCGACTTAAACAGGTCTGGGATGAGTATGTTAGCAGTCAATCAGTGACCAAGGCCGAACCGGTTGCAGAACTACCTGTTGAAGTTGCTGACGAAGTTGCTGCCGTAACTAAGACATTGACGGATCGTTTGGCTAGCTTGGCCGTGGAGCTGAACGACAAAGCCGTTAAAGCGGCAGAGCGGCGCGTGGCTGAAGTTGTACGGGCCGCCGGCGAGCAGCGCGAGCAAGCTGAGCGCGAGCTTGCCGACGCATCGCAGACCGTTGATGACTTGGAGGCCAAATTAGACCAGGCTGAAGCCAATGCCACAGAGCTGGCAAAGAAATATGCCGAGCTTCAGGCTGCGAGCCAGGCCCAGGCGATTGAGTTAGCCCAAGCGCGTGAGCGATTGGCTGTCATCGTGCAGGAATCGAAGACCGCGCGGGACGAACACACGGCGGAACTATACCGGCTGAATGCCAGCATCGAAGCAGAGCGCATCCGCCATCAAAAGGAAATCGAGCAAATACGCGCAGAGCTGGCCGACCAGAAAAAGACTATGAAGGCTGCCAATGCGGAATGCGATCAGATCCGCGCCGAGTTAGCTACAGTGAGGGCAAAATCTGAAGCCTCAGACCAGACACATCAGGATCAGCGCAAGCAAGCGGCGACAGAGGTTCATCGGATGGTCGAGCGTATGTCCAAGACTGAGAAGGAGAGGGACGAAGCCCGTAAGGAGGCTAGAGATGCTCGTGAGGAAGCAGCTACTCTTCGAGGACGCATTCAAGCTCTGGAGGAGATGATGAGGCAAGTCAAATGACTATAGTGAAAATACCTGATCTTTTATAAGGATTCCTTTAAAATGGAATGTATATAAAGCCAGTCTCTAAGTGAGGCTGGCTTTTTTTTGCTATGCTGGAGGAGCAATGATTTTACAATTAACCTGTGGGAGGTGCTTATGAAACAGCGCCTGTTGGTTATGAACGGGCAGCGCATTGTTCAGGAGGAGATAGAAGGGGCGTGGACGAATCAGAAGGTGGACAAGGCGGGTACCCTAAAGCCTGGGATATACAACATTTATACGGCTGACAAAGCGGATAAGTCGAAGCGGTATGATGGGGTAGTCGTCCATGCGGATAATAACAATGTGTACCAACAAATAAATAAAAATTTTGTCATGCATTTGCGCCAAGATTTCGATACAGTGCCTACTATCGGAAGTGCTAAAAGCATTAGTTACAACGAGCAAGGTAAAGCGGTCGTTTCGGCCGAGGCAGTAAAACTGAGTCGAGGGCGTTCCCGATAATTTTTAGCCGCTAAAATTGACGCGTCATAGGATTGATTTTGTTGTTTCCGACATTTTACGTCATCTTGAAAAAAAGTCCGGTGCGACCGGGCTTTTTTTATTGTTCGAGTTCGACCCCAAGCCGACTTTGACATAAGTTGTTCGATAGGCTGTTAAGTAGCAAATAACAGACGTCGTTAGATAAAAAGAAACCGTATATCAGCCTATACTAGAAGAATACAGAAACTATCTACTTACTTGTTTGGAAAGGAGAAACCATGGGAGATTGGGACTTTCTTTATGAAATGAATGAGCGTGGCTATAGTCCAGAGGAAATACTCGATGCCGCTAGCTGTGGTGTAGCGCCTTGGGAGTGGGGATACATAAGCAGAGAGTGGGTCGACTGTCAACTTGAAGATGAGCCAGAAGATGATGCCTACTCAGTTGAGCCTGGCGAGCCATTTCAGAGCAGAGATGGATTTCCCTTTAGCATCCTAGAGCAAACACAGATATTCCAAGATCTAATTGATTGCGCGGCACGTCACTTCGAGAACACGGGCAGATACCTACAGGTCTGGGGTGAGCTCGGAGAGATTTATGCTGAGATCAAGTTCGGACTCCGCCGACATGGAACTCACAGGGCAGGCTCTGACGGCACAATTGCTGGCAAGCTTGTTGAAGTAAAGACCATTTCGCCTGAGAAATCCAGCGACCGTGTTGTCGTCAAGAGCCAAGGAAACTTTGAACAATTGCTCATCGTACGCATTGATCGAGATTTCCAGTTCCAAGGCAAGCTCTTTGACAGAAACGATCTAACGGAGGTTGCTGGCAAGTTCCTTAGAGGGCGATTCAAGGATGACGCGAGCAATGCCTAACAATCCATCAATCTAAACTAATGCTTCAAATTGTCTGATCAAGTTTAGAGTTTTACATTCAAATTTAAAAGCCCGGTCGCGCCGGGCTTTTTTGATCAGATACCGCTTTTCATAACGAGGCCCACAGAACCAGGCCTGCGGTGAAGACGGTCATGATGGCTGCCGCCATGTTCATAAAGGCTACACGCTTCGACTCGCGGATCGGTGCGGCGATCTTTGATATTCCCGCTTCCACTTCACGCCGCACGGATTCAGCCGCTACTTTTGCTCCTTCTTGCATCACCTTCATCATTTCTTCACGACTCGCCAACAGAGCCGCATTGAGCGTCCTTTCAGCCTTGTTTTTGGCATCATCCCCCCAGCGGTGTGCGATGTCTTCCAGTTCTTCCTTGAACGTATTTAGAATTGCTTGCTGGGCAACTGCGCTGTCCCGCATCAATTTTTCATTAATTGTTTGCAGGATCAAGATCGGATCGTCACGGCCCACTGCAATGCCATGCTTTGCTGCTATTTCCTTGATAATTGCCTCGATCTTATCGTCAGCCATCACAGCACCGCCGTATTTTCCATTTGGCTGTACAATTGGGTTCGAACGATCTTGAGCCGCTGCCTAGTCATGATCGTGAGCGATTCCATTGCCAAAGCTTCGTCGAATGTCATGCGCTCTTGAAGCATTTCCGCAAAGTCCCGACCGTAAGTCTCTTCTTTGAGGACGGGAATCTTGATGATAGCCGAGACACGCCCTTTGTTTGCCGTATACGCTTTCATTTGCTCAAACCCTTTGCCCTCGTGCTCGATGGTTCCCCAATAGGGGTTCAGCCAAACCACAAACAAGCATTCGACCGGAAACTGGCTAGCAAGCTGCGCAAAACCGCTCACTGTGTCCAGTAAGGCCTGCCCGCCAGTGATGACTGTATGAACGACCAGAGTATGCCCCATATCCTGGAGCAATGCAGGCACTTGGTTGCTGATCAGGTAATGCGATAACGGCACGAATGAGCTTGCTCCGTTGTCGATAATGACATCGTTTTCTGCCGTAGCAATCAACTCGACCAGAACATCGAAGTTCCGAGTGTTGATTTCGTCGCCATCCATGATGTTCAGACGGCGCACTTTCAGGGCTTTATAGCCTTCAAATGTCGCGTTTACTGGATCGGTATCGATGCACAAAGGCGATTGGCCTTTGCTAATTTTATGTTGTGCAATGGCGGCCGCAATCATCGACTTTCCAACGCCGCCCTTGCCTTGTAAAACCATATGAATTTTTGACATTAGAATAACTCCTCTTTCTTGGGTGTTGCGTTGAATGTGAATCCGTTTAATGGATCGTCCTTTTTCTGTTCATCCTTGCTTTCTTTCCCTATAGAGGCCTGTGCGCCCGTTTTGGGCGCTGGTTCCGGATCGGCCTGTGTTGTTGGTTTCATATGTCGACGAACGTGCTTACGGAACGTCTCGTAGCTGCACTTGAGCTTCCCTGTTTCGTGCATGTGCTCCCAGATCGTTGACAGGGCGTATCCTGCATCGATCGCCTCCTTCACGTTTTGACGTACAGCCAAGAACGCGACCGCGGCTGTATCCTGTCTGCGTTTCTTTTTTGCTCGCTTATCGACCCATTCTGCTAGTTCATTGGTGTAACTTTTCATTGCTTTCCTGTGGTTTCGTTATTTGTTGCATCACTCTTGGAAAGTCTGTGTAAACCGCAAGGAATATAAAAGGATATTCCTGTGATTGCGTGCATTGTGGCTATTATAAGCATAATTTCGATATATACGATATTTTATTTACGATATACAGAAATAGTGGTGTATAATTTCCTTGGCGTTAACACCGCCGTCAGGCGGGCAAGATGGGTGAAGTTAGCTAATCGGCGTAGCCGATTAACTAACTTCACTTTCCCTTATTCGCGCTATCGCACTCAACGGGCATCTTGCTCTGCGAGGCTGGCCAGCTACCGCTGGCAGAACAAAGAGGTTGGGCGATGGAACAAGACGAAAAGCAAACCGGCAAGAAACGGCGGCACCATTTACGGGTGCCAGTGTTCCCGGAAGAAAAAGGTGAGATTGAACGCCAGGCAAAACAGGCTGGTATGAGCGTTGCGCGTTTTTTGCGTGAAGTAGGTCAGGGTTACAAGATCACTGGCGTTGTTGATTACGAGCAGGTGCGTGAATTAGCTCGAATCAATGGCGATCTAGGTCGCCTTGGCGGTCTTCTGAAACTCTGGCTGACAAACGATGACCGTGTCGTTAAGTTTAGCGAGACCACTATACGAACTCTGTTAAGCCGGATTCAGGCCTCACAGGACGAAATGGGCCGTATCATGAAGTCCGTGGTTCGCCCAAGGGCTGAACCATGATTTTTTTAGCGGCTAAAATGCCTAGGTGGGCGGCTTGATTGCAAAGCACGTCCCTATGCGGTCACTTGGCAAAAGCGACTTCGCGAGTCTGGTGGATTACATCACCGACGAGCAGGAAAAAACCGAACGGCTAGGGCAGGTTAGGGTTACTAACTGCGAGGCCGGAACGGTGCAAGCCGCAATAGATGAAGTGCTGGCAACGCAGCACATCAACACACGAGCCCAGAGCGACAAGACATATCATTTGCTGATTGGTTTTCCGTTGGGCGAGATCCCGAATACCAAAGTATTGGCGTCTATAGAAGATCGTATTTGCACCGGCCTTGGGTACGGCGATCATCAGCGGATTAGTGCAGTGCATCACGACACCGACCATCTGCACATCCATATTGCGATTAACAAAATTCATCCAACGCGGCACACCATACATGATCCTTTCCAGGCATATCGAACGCTTGGAGAACTTAGCATAAAGTTGGAACAGGAGTACGGACTACAGCAGGTGAACCACGAACCAAGGCGTCGGCTATCCGAGAGCCGTGCCGGCGACATGGAACAGCACTCCGGCATTGAAAGCCTTGTCAGCTGGATCAAGCGGGAATGCTTGGACGATCTTAAAGATGCGCAAACCTGGACGGAGTTGCATCAGATCATCCGCGAGAATGGCCTTGAGCTGCGCGAGCGCGCTAACGGCTTTATCATCGCGGCCGGCGACGGAACGATGGTTAAGGCAAGCACAATATCCAGAGAACTTTCCAAACCTAAGCTGGAAGCCCGTCTTGGCTCGTTCGAGGCTTCGCCTGAACGGCAAGCGCAAACCAAAACTCGGCGCACATATCAGAAAGACCCGGTGCGCATGCGGATCAACACCGTTGAGCTTTACGCCAGGTACACGGCCGAACAGAAGAGCCTCACCGCTGCTCGGGCCGAGGCTCTGGCGAAGGCGAAGCGCCGAAAGGATAGGGCCATTGAGGACGCTAAGCGTTCAAATCGCATGCGCCGGGCGGCCATCAAGATCGTTGACGGCAAGGGCATCGACAAGCGGGTGCTGTATTCCCAAGCCAGCACCGCGTTACGGGCCACTATGGACTCGATCCATCAAGACTACTCAAAAGAACGTGAACAGCTTTACAAGGGCTTCCAGCGCAAAACGTGGATCGACTGGCTCAGGCTAGAGGCGGTAAAGGGTGACGGCGAGGCGCTGGCCGCCCTGCGATCCCGCGAGTCCTCACATGGTCTCAAGGGCAACACGTTCCATGCCGAGGGCCAGGCCAAGCCGGGCCATGCGCCTGTACTGGACAGCATTACCAAGAAAGGCACGATCATCTTCCGAGTTGGACTGTCGGCTGTCCGCGATGATGGCGACAAGTTGCAAGTCTCGCGCGAGACTTCTCGTGAAGGCCTGCAAGCCGCCCTCCGGTTTGCAATGGAGAAGTACGGCGAGAGGATCACCGTCAATGGTACCGCCGAGTTCAAGGCGCAGATCGTGCGTGCCGCTGTGGATATGAATTTACCGATCACCTTTGCCGATCCGGGTCTAGAGCGTCGGCGGCAGGAACTTTTGACTAAGGAGAAAGCGTATGAACGAACAGAATCACAGTTCGACCGAGGACGAACTGATAGACGCGGCATTGGCAGCGCTGGATCAAGAGCCGTTGCCGACCAGCACGTTATCCGATCTAGCGGTGCCCGACCTGAGCCAGCCTACAGTCGAACAGCCAGGGCATCTAACGGTTCCTCCGAATTCAACAGGAAGCCCGACATTGGGCGCCCTGGACGAAAGCCGCCGCCCCAAAGCCAGAACCGCTTGCGAACACTGTCCAGCCTCGGTGTGGTTCGCATCGCCAGTGGAAGTGAAGTGCTATTGCCGAGTGATGTTCCTGGTCACATGGAGCAGCAAGGAACCCAACCAGATAACACATTGCGACGGAGTGTTTTTGGGTCAAGAGTAAAGCCAGATCAAATCACTGCCGCTAATAAATATATTGGCGAAAGAGAAAAAATGAGGCTTAAAATATTCGATATAATGAAACATTCACTATATAATGGACAAAATGGAGATTTTAATTATGGAGGCACCCGGAATGTCGATGGGCATGTTTTGGCGTTGCTTAAATATGGTGATGAAGTTGTTGTGCTACCTATCGATCAGGCAACGGCTAGACGGTTAAAGCGCGTTAGGGTAGGCGATCCTGTTACGATCACCGCGACAGGTTCGATTAAAACATCAAAAGGAAGGAGTCAATGAGTCCTAAACACAATAATGCTGTTGGCCCTCAAGTACGGGGAAAGAAGAAAGGTAAAAAACTGCTACCCACGTTGGGCGTGTTTTCGCTTAGTGCGGGACTGCAATCGGCCACGCAATTTTTCGCACATCAATTTAAATATCAGGAAGTGCTTGGGCATCATGTAAACCATATTTATGCGCCTTGGTCGATCTTGCAGTGGGGATCAGCGTGGTACAGCAAGTATCCAGATGAAGTTATGCGGGCTGGAAGTATCGGTATGATGGTTTCGACTGTAGGGCTGATGGGGGTAGCGATAGCGAAAGTTATTTCCTCGAACTCGTCTACGGCTAACGCATTCTTGCACGGTTCGGCTCGATGGGCCGAGGAAGAAGATGTTCAGGCGGCTGGCCTGCTGCCACGTCCACGAACTTTTCTTGAAATGGTGACGGGTAAAGACTCGCCAACCTCGGCCGGCGTTTATGTCGGCGGCTGGGAGGACAAAGATGGTAAATTTTATTATCTGCGCCATAACGGGCCAGAACATGTCTTGACCTATGCGCCGACTCGTTCCGGCAAAGGTGTCGGCTTGGTTGTTCCGACCTTGTTATCATGGCCAGCCAGCACGGTTGTCACCGACCTGAAAGGCGAGTTGTGGGCGCTGACAGCCGGCTGGAGAAAGAAGCACGCCCGGAACAAAGTGCTGCGCTTCGAGCCGGCGTCATTAACTGATGGTTTATGCTGGAATCCTCTGGATGAAATACGGATGGGTACTGAATATGAGGTTGGCGATGTTCAGAACCTGGTTACGTTGATTGTTGATCCGGATGGCAAGGGCCTTGATTCCCATTGGCAGAAAACCGCTTTCGCTCTGCTGGTTGGTGTCATTCTACATGCGCTCTTCAAGGCCAAACATGAAGGTACACCTGCCACCTTACCATCAGTCGATGCCATGCTGGCCGATCCAAATCGCGACATTGCCGAACTCTGGATGGAAATGGCGACCTACGGGCATCAAGACGGTCAGAATCACCTGGCCATAGGATCGGCGGCTCGCGACATGATGGATCGGCCTGAAGAAGAGGCTGGATCCGTCCTGTCCACGGCCAAGTCTTACTTATCTCTGTACCGCGACCCTGTTGTTGCAAGGAACGTCAACAAATCCGAGTTCCGCATCAGAGACCTGATGAACCACGTCGATCCGGTAAGCCTATACATAGTCACCCAACCGAACGACAAGGCGCGCTTGCGCCCCTTGGTGCGCATCATGGTGAACATGATCGTGCGACTACTGGCCGATAAAATGGATTTCGAAAAAGGCCGTCCGGTTGCCCACTACAAGCACCGGCTTTTGATGATGCTGGACGAGTTCCCCAGTCTTGGCCGCCTTGAAATTCTGCAAGAGTCGCTGGCTTTCGTCGCCGGTTACGGCATTAAGTGCTACCTGATCTGCCAGGATATTAACCAACTCAAGAGCCGAGAAACCGGGTATGGGCATGACGAGGCAATTACCTCGAACTGCCATGTTCAAAACGCCTATCCACCCAACCGCGTTGAGACGGCCGAACATCTTTCAAGGTTGACAGGGCAAACTACGGTGATCAAAGAACAGATCACAACCAGCGGCAGACGCACGGCGGCCATGATGGGGCAGGTGTCACGAACGATCCAAGAAGTCCAAAGACCTTTGCTTACGCCAGATGAATGTTTGCGAATGCCGGGGCCGAGGAAAAACGCAGAAGGCGAAATAGAGCAGCCCGGCGACATGGTTATCTATGTGGCTGGCTATCCTGCTATCTATGGCAAGCAGCCGCTTTATTTCAAAGACCCTATTTTCCAAGCTCGTGCCGCAATCGCTGCACCAAAGTTTAGTGATAAGACCATCACCAAGGACGAAGGTAAGGGGATTGAGATATGACCACAATTAGCCATTATTTAAAAAACATTACCTTTAGCGTTGCTATTTCTGTCTTTTCTTTCGGTGTACTTGGTGCCGCCGGTGCCCGTATTAATACCACTAAGAGCATCCCAGTCGGCTTGTACTGGACGAGCAGCGCACCGGTAGAAAAGGGCGCTTATGTCATGTTCTGCCCGCCGCATGTCGATGTTTTCGATGAGGCCCAAGAACGTGGCTATATTGGGGCTGGCTTCTGCCCTGGTGGCTACGGCTACATGATGAAGCGGATTTTAGCCGCTAAAAATGACGATGTTTCGGTTGCCGATGACGGCGTGCGCGTGAACGGTGAATTGCTGCCATTCAGTGCACCGCGCAAGGCCGATACTGCCGGCCGACCGATGCCACTGTATAAAGCCGACCATTACACGCTGGGCAATGCCGAACTCCTGCTTATGTCCGACGTGAGCAACACATCCTTTGATGGCCGCTACTTTGGGCTGGTCAATCGTTCGCAAATAAAGACTGTGATTCGTCCGGTCATTACCTGGTAGGGAGAAAATCACAATGAGATTGTTCATAGCTGAAAAGCCATCTGTAGCAAAGGCTATCGCCGGCGAACTGGGCATCACTGGAAAGGGCGACGGCTATATCGAGTGTGGGAGCGATACCGTTTCCTGGTGTTTCGGGCACATGCTCGAACAAGCAGAACCTGACGAGTACACGGATAATGCCGTGCCACGCGGCAAAAGTGGCAAAAAAATTTGGCGAGTTGAAGAACTGCCTATCATACCGACAACGTGGATTCTCAAGCCCAAGGATGATGCAAAGAAACAGCTAGCTGTTATCGGCAAGCTACTCAAGGAATCGGTTGAAGTCGTCAATGCCGGCGACCCCGACCGCGAAGGTCAATTGCTGGTTGATGAAGTGTTAGACCACTTCCGCAACGGCAAGCCAGTGCGCCGCTTTTGGGTGTCGGCTCAAGACTCCGTTTCGGTGCAACGGGGATTGGCCGCACTCAAGGAAAACCACTGCTATGTGGGCTGGGCTGACGCCGCCAGGGCACGCCAGCGCGCCGACTGGCTGATCGGCATGAACCTCAGTCGCGCCTATACACTTCGGGCGCAGCGCGGAGGCTCCCGCGCACTCTTGACCGTGGGCCGCGTGCAAACCCCTACGTTGGCACTGGTTGTCGCCAGGGATCGGGAAATAGAGGTATTCAAACCGTTACCCTATCACACTATCCGGGCCGAGATTCAGCATGCCGGCGGTTCCTTTACCGCAGTCTGGAAAGCTAAGGAGGATCAAGCCGGTTTCGACCCCGATGGCCGTTTTGTCGATACAACCATCGCCAACGCTATCGTGGGCAAGGTGGCTGGTAAGTCAGGCGGCATTGTCGAGTACAAACAGGAAGCCAAGAAGCAGAATCAACCGTTGGCCTTCGCGCTTTCCGATATTACCTTGTTGGCATCAAATAAGTTCGGGTACAGCGCCGAGGATGTTCTGAATGCCTGTCAGGCACTTTATGAAATCCACAAGATGACATCTTACCCTCGCACCGATTGCGCTTATCTGCCCGAGTCGCAGCACGCCGACGCGCCTCACGTCTTGGAAGCGATCAAGCACGTTAACCCAGAGCTGGCCGGTACCGTGGACGGCGCCGATCCGCGCATCAAATCCAGGACTTGGGACGACTCCAAGATTACCGCGCATCACGGGATCATCCCGACGATGCACAAAGGCAGTAAAGTGGGCCTCAATGACAAAGAGAGGAACATCTATGAGCTTATCGTTCGGGCCTACCTCGCGCAGTTCTACCAGGTGCATGAGTATATGCAAACCACTGTTGGGGTGGATGTCGATGGCGAATCATTCAGTGCAAGCGGAAAGGTCGTCACCCGTAACGGCTGGAGAGATGTGTTTCAGGAGGCTGACGACGAGAACGGCAAAGATTTAGAAGAGGGCGGCAGCCAATATTTACCAGCGATGAAGAATGGCGACGACGTGACCTGCATACAGGCCACTCGTAAGGATTCCAAGACAAAGCCGCCGGCACGCTTCACCGAGGGTACGCTGATCCGCGCAATGGAGAACATTCATAAATTCGTATCAGATCCAGAGCACAAGAAGATGCTGCGCGATGGCGACGGCATCGGCACGTCAGCAACCCGCGCGTCCATTCTTTCTGAGCTGAAGCGTCGTGAGTTCCTTGAACTCAAGGGCAAGCAGATCGTGAGCACGACCTTGGGCCGCAGCGTCATCGACGCACTGCCCGAGGTCGTGAAAAGCCCAGTATTGACTGCCTTGTATGAGCGCATGTTGAAGGGGATAGAGCAAGGCACTGCCGAGCTGGACGCCTTTATCGCCAGGCAAGAGGCTTTCATCCGTGACCAGGTGACGAAAGCCAATGCCGGAGCTGTAACCATCGCCGGAGCTAAAGAAGCTGTGCCGGTGTCCTCGCTGAATAAGTGCATGGCTTGCGGGAGTGGCCTTTCGCGGCGGCCAAGCAAGAAGAAAGGGCATTATTGGTGGGGATGCAGCAACTTCCCTGCCTGCAATCAAACTTATCCCGACCTAAAAGGGCATCCGGACTATAGCAAGGCCCGTAACAGCATTGAAATTAAAAGTGAATGAGAGGTGAAACCATGGCGAATAGTACAGGTAATGATGATTTGAATGAAGATGCAGGATTCTTTATTGATGGAGCGGCCGCCGACTCATCCGCGCTCATTGAAAAACTGAGTGACGCAGAAACGACGCCAGGCTTTGAGGCAGAGTTTGATCCAGATGAAGCCGATAAAGCCGGAGCTTTTGAAGAGGACGCTATTAGTGAACAGGATGCGTTAGATAGTAGCGCTGACCTGATAGACCTTGGGTAGTCGAATATGGCGAAGCAATCTAACCCGGATCAATGGGATTTATTTGATGATTGGCTTGTTTCCAGGGATGCAGCAATATCCCAGGTTATTCAACAAAAAGAGACGGACTCATTAACGGTATCGTTTGATAAATCCCGCTATGTTCTCGCGCTAAATTTAGCTCAAAAGCTGGACAAGGATGGAGAAATCACAACGAAGTTCTTGACTGATGAAGCGAATCGCGCCTTTGGCGGCACGCAGGCGGAAGGCGTCTACTCTACGAAGGACGCCTACGATGCGATGGAAGCGGCCTTTAACATCCATCTTGGCAATACTGAGGATGCCGATTGGACTGATAAAGATGCGGTATGGGCAAAAAACAAAGCGCATGAACTAACCAACCGTATTCAGAAGCTTCCCACGCAAACGCGGCGGGATGAGGAAATGGATGAATTTCAGCAATTCAGCACACCGCCTGCATTGTCGTTTGTCGCCAATTGGGTAGCCAATGTCAATCATGAAGATGTGATGGTCGAGCCATCGGCCGGTACTGGCGATCTGGCAATCTGGTCAAGAATTGCCGGGGCCACGATCGTGCTAAATGAATTATCGCCGCGTCGGCAGTCATTATTGGCCTCAGTGTTTCCTCTGGCAAGACTCTTCAAAGAGAATGCCGAGCAGCTGGATAACGTATTGCCGAGCGAAATAAAGCCTTCTGTGATTGTTATGAACCCTCCATTTTCATCAACGGCTGGGCGTGTACAGGGCCAACGAGATACTTCAAACGGAGCCAGGCACATCGAACAGGCGCTGAAACGATTAGAGAATCGTGGCCGTTTGGTGGCTATTGTTGGAAACGGTATGGCTGCTGATCGACCCTCCTTTAGCAAGTGGTGGGCAGACATAAAGAAGAAATACAACGTTCGTGCAAACATTGGCATATCCGGCAAAGAGTATGCGAAATACGGCACTACATTCGACAATCAAATTTTGGTAATCGATAAAACTGGCCCAACTACACAGCCAGTTTTGACCGGCGAAGTCGAGTCGGTTGCCGATTTGCCTATCCTATTGGAGAGTATCAGAAATGAACGTCAGAGAATTGAATCAAGAGCCGCTGAACCAGCAGGCATTGAAAATACTGGCTCAGTACAAGATCCCATTCAATCCGGAAACCGAATTAGCGAGCCTGTTGTTGATACGGACGGCATTGGAGTCAAATCTATTGGAGACCGGACCGATACAGGAGCCATTATTACTGATAGCCAAGTTGGCGGCGAATCCGCAGCTGGCAATGTCGTTGATGACGGAATCGGAGCCGGGAGTCGAGTTCAAAGTGGATCTGACGGACGCGGAAACACTGGAGGAAGCGGCAGCGATGATCCTGGAAGAAATAGTGGCATCACTGAGGGCGACAATGCCACAGGGATTACAGTAGAGGTTAAAAGCGGAGAAGTTTCAGAGTTCACCGATTCTGTATTCGCCAATTACACGCCACAACGTCTCACTATTCAAGGTGCAAAGCCGCATCCAGGCAAATTGGTCCAATCTGCGGCGATGTCGGCAGTCGAGCCACCCGCCCCGTCTTACTCGCCCGTATTGCCGAAAGGATTGATCGATATAGGATTGCTTTCCATTGCTCAACTTGAGGCTGTAGTTTATGCCGGCCAAGCGCACTCTGAACTACTGCCAAACGGATCAAGAAAGGGATTTTTTATTGGTGACGGTACTGGCGTAGGCAAAGGCCGGGAAATATCCGGCATCATTTTGGATAACATGATGCAGGGCCGATCTAAGGCGGTCTGGGTTTCGTTCAACGAAGGGTTGATTGAAGACGCTCGAAGGGATTTTGCGGGAGTAGGCGGCAATCCCAACAAGATTTTCTTCCAGGGTAAAACCAAGGCCGGTAATGAGATTAGCCAAGAAGATGGCATTCTCTTTACAACCTATTCAACATTGCGAGGCGGCGAGAAAAAACAGGCTAATGACCTTGGGCAACAAGGCGGCAAAACACGCGCTCAACAGATCATTGACTGGTTGGGAAAAGATTTTGATGGCGTGATCGCGTTTGATGAAGCGCATAGCATGGGGAATGCGATTGCAGTCAAGGGCAAACGAGGGGTTAAAAAACCTTCGCAACAAGCGATAGCTGGTATAAATCTACAAAGAGAGTTGCCCAATGCGCGTATTACCTATGTGTCGGCCACCGGCGCTACAGAGATTAGCAATTTGAGTTATGCAGATCGGTTGGGATTATGGGGCGAGGGAACGCCATTCGCCGATACAAATTCTTTCATAACCGGTGTATCAAAAGGCGGTATAGCGTCAATGGAATTGATTAGCCGGGATATGAAAGCGATGGGCATGTATCTCGCTCGGTCACTGTCCTATGACGGGGTGAGCTACGAACGTATGGAACATACCCTATCAGACCTGCAAGAAGATATTTACAACGAGCTGGCCGGGGCCTGGCAGGTCGTCCTAAATAACGTTGAACAGGCATTGGAAATAACCCAGGCCGGCAAGAACGGTAACGGGAAAAGTGCGGCAATGTCGCAATTCTGGGGCGCGCATCAGCGTTTTTTCAATCAAATCATCACCGCGATGCAAACGCCTCGCGTGATCGACGATATTCGAGCACAGCTTGATGCCGGCAATGTTGCTGTCATTCAATTGGTCAATACCAATGAGGCGGCCCAGGAACGTATCATTGCCGATGCAACGGCCAATGACGCGGCTCTTGAAGACCTTGATTTTACCCCTCGGCAAATGCTGATGGACTACGTTCGCAACGGTTTTCCCGTTGCAGCCTATGAAGAGTCTAAAGACGAAAACGGTAACACCGTTTATCTACCCGTCAAGGACTCGGAAGGGAATCCAGTATTTGATCGTGAGGCTATTGCCTTGCGCGATGCATTGCTTGAAACGCTGCAACAAATCCGGGTGCCGGAAAATCCACTCGATTCGATCATCAATGCCTTTGGTTCCGATCGTGTGGCCGAGGTTACTGGCCGTAGTCGACGCTTTGTTCAGATTCGTGACGAAGAGGGTAATCTGAAAGTAATTGAGGAGAAGCGGGGTAAGAATTCTTCAAGATCCGATGCCGAGGCGTTCCAGGCAAATAAAAAGGACATATTGATTTTTTCGGGAGCCGGCGGAACGGGTTACAGCTTTCATGCCGATAACACAGCCGAAAATCAGCGCAAACGTATTCACTATATTTTGCAGCCAGGTTGGAGGGCCGATTCCGCGGTTCAGGGCTTTGGTCGCACCCATAGAACCAACCAAGCGCAAGAACCTCATTATGTGCTGCCTACGACCAACCTGAAGGCGCAAAAGCGGTTTGTATCTTCTATTGCTCGCAGACTGGATCAGTTGGGCGCCTTGACACGCGGCCAGCGAGAGGCGACCAGTCAAGGCATGTTTACGGCATCCGATAATCTCGAAAGCGAATATGCCGCTACTGCGCTGAAGAATTTCTTTGGCGATCTTTACCGAGGAAAAACCGACCTGTCATTTCACGATGTCACAAAGCAAATGGGGCTGAATCTGCTTGATGAAAATGCCTCACTGAGCGAAAGCAAAATTCCAGCAATACCACAGTTTTTAAATCGACTGCTATCACTGAAAACAGATATGCAGAATGCTGTTTTTGGCGAGTTTGAAAGACGGCTCGTAGAGGCCGTGGAATACGCTAAGCAACGCGGTTTATATGATGTTGGCTTGCAGACTATGACCGCCTTGAGCATTCAGAAAACACGCGATAATGTTGTGTATGAGGATAAGAACACAGGGGCGCTTACTCGATATGTCGAGCTGGCAGTCACCAACGAGATTAAATACAACGCTTGGGAAGAGGCTAAGAAGCTATCTGGATTTCGGCGCAACGCCGATGATTTAAGCGGTTGGTTTGTTTCTGAATTTGGCAAAAATAAGGGCGAGGTCTTGTTTCTTTCTGATATTGGCGAAAGGATCAATTCGGAAGGCATATCGGTGCGTCGTGGCGTCCTGCATACGATCAGAAAACAGGGACACAGATACATCGATAATGCCGACGTTATTCATCGCGGCTATGACTATAGAACCGTTGTGACTAATGGCGTGGGTAGTTTCCAGAAAGTCACTCTTACCAGGTCTATTGATGAAGCTGAGGCCGAGAAGCTTTGGAAAGAACAAGTCGCGAATGCGCCGAAGACTGAAACCAAGACCGAGCGGATGATAGTCGGCGTGATCCTGCCCATATGGGACCGTGTCGAGGGATCGGAAACCATCAAACGCTTACAGACTGATGACGGCGAGCAGCTGTTAGGCCGTATGTTGGGACAGAAGGCAGCGCAGCAAACACTCAAGAATCTTGGCCTTAATTCCGGCATTGCCAATATGTCGGCCAGCGATTTGTTTGAGGCCGTCAAAAAAGGCAGCAAGGCCATTCTTTCAAACGGATGGGAAATTTCCACGGCGAAGGTTAATCACGAAGACCGCATCGAGATAAAGGGCCGCGGTCATCTGACGGATGCTGAAAAACGGGTATTGAAAGAGCAAGGGGCATTTTCTGAGCGGATAAATTGGGTCGATAGAGTCTTTATCCCCACTGGCGTAAATGGTCTCTCCGTGTTCGAGCGCATTACCGCATCGAAGCCGGTGGTCGATTTGATCGAGAAGAACGCCAACAAGGAAGTTAATGGAAACGAGGAAGATCAGGACTATGGCATCCCTCAACAAGTCGTGTCAGATTCAGTTATTTCAAGTGCGACTCCAGAGCCCGCTATTAGCGATTCAGTTCAGAGCGTGAGCGGTGGCTTACAAACTAATCGAAATAACCATCAGGAGGTTATTCCAATGGATCAAAAGAAGAAACCATTTCATGAAATAGTTGCCGAGAATCTTATCAGACAGCTCGAAGCGGGCACTGCGCCGTGGCAAAGACCGTGGGATGCCGGCGAATCAGGCTCTTTCTTACCGTATAACCCGACGACTGGCAACCGGTACAAAGGGATCAATGC
>Ga0208264_1000282_pt1 | contig 18810 bp, 12 predicted proteins | sample LakWasMet31_HOW6_2_FD_183873 | JGI IMG/M metagenome (GOLD analysis project Ga0208264, IMG submission 183873) | Freshwater sediment methanotrophic microbial communities from Lake Washington under simulated oxygen tension - Sediment Metagenome... | ecosystem: Environmental > Aquatic > Freshwater >... | reverse complement strand
AGTCATTTGGAGTCGCCCGCGGGCGATATTCCGATGGTTCATGTGCCATTTGGAATTGCTAATAAGAATCCGTTTAGTCATTCAACCGAACCTGAGCATGAAGTCGCGCCTGTAACCGTAGGTGTAGGAAGCCCAATCAATACATTATAAAACGCTGGACTTGCTCTGACGGCTTCAAAAATTAGCCTATCGTTGATGAAGGTGTAGCAGCGCTCCGGAAAATGAAAGATACTGTGAGGAAGGCAGCAGGTGGTTCGTGGGTTTTTTAATGGCAATGCTCGAGCACGTCAGTAAGCCATTGGTAGTGATTTTGGATAATGCCTCTATTCGCAAGCGGGTTCGTTGTCACGGAAGGTCTGCCCTGATCCGCCGTGAGAAGTCTGACGCCTGGTCCGCGGCCCGTGCCGCCGCGTTAATGTGCGAACGTTCCTTAAGTTCTTCGAAGGGTAGGCTCTGGTTGAGACGTCCTCTCTCGTAGGCATATTCGGGGGTATACCCGCTTAGGAGAACCTTCCAGGAGTAAGGGAGGTGGCCGGGGTTCACGGCGGAGTGGGTGAAAATCATGGTGGTGCAGTTGGTCGTGAGCGTGTTGTAGAAGCGGGGATGCTCCCGCAACTCGTTGATGTCGCGCATATAGTCGAGGAAGATTCGGCGGCCGTTCTCGATCGGGCCATCAGCCGGAAAAGGTAGATTTGTTCCGGCGGCGAATTACGGTAGTTGGTCCGCCCCCGAATGGCGTCGCGCTCGTCGGCGACGACGTACACCAGTTCATGGTCGTTTGACGGTCTCTCCTTCCCCCAGATCAGCAGCACCAGCGCGAAGGCCGCGACAAAGACGATCGCCGCCGGTTCGCGCGCGCCCGGAACGAACAAGGCACCTAAGGCCAACAGCGAGATTGCAACATAACTCCAGGCTTCTGTGGTGCGAACCCTAGCCGTTCCCGGGCCCAGGTAAAACAAGACGAGTGCGCCCCAGCCGGTGGCGATCAGAGCGATGATTGTGCCGATCTGGCTCATGGATGCGGGTCTCCCGTCGGTGCTGCATGCTCGATGAGGATGCTCCGGTTCTCATCTATGACCTCAGGTCGCCCCTGGCGCGAGTGATCCCAGCGGTCCACCACCTCGGAGACGGCCTCATCGAGGTGGGTGCTCTGGTAAGCTACGACACCGTCGTCCCCCTCCCCCTTCACCGCGATAACCAAGTGGGCAGGAATTCAGGTAGAAACCGGTATGGACGCCAGAATTTGGACGCCGGGGATGTTCGGGTTCATGTTGTCGATCTCCGTCGGGGGCTGCGCAGCACCGCGTTTAACTTCTGGTCGCCTGTCGACACCGTGACTCCTCGTTTTCACGTTGCTCATCGCTTGACGGCTTTTCACCCGACGCGCAACATTCGGCCGAAAAGGGCTAGTTGGCAGCAAAAAGTTTGTCGTCGACTCGCGCCAAAAGTTTCAATAGCTCGGACATTTTATCCAAGGTCGCTTTTTCGCCGATTACAGTCATCTCGGCCGCGCGCGTAAATTCCGTGATGTCAAATTCGCTAACGTCAGGCTGGATGGAAAAGTCCGCGGGTTGCTCTCCCACTGAATTCATATTCACGTTTTGCACAAGGTACGTCCGCATGATTGTCTGCAGCGTAGAAGCCACCTTCATTTTCGACGTCGGGGTATTCGGGCGATTCGAGGCAAATTCATGCTTTATCTGAGCGGTGACGCTGACTGCGATCACGAAATTACATCCTTTGCTTACCAGTACGTCGGCCGGCACATTGTTGATCATGCCGCCATCAACCAATGCCCTGCCATCGCGATTGATCGGTGACGATAGAACTGGCAAATTGATACTCTCCAGGACGGCAGACACCGAGTCCCCCTCTTCCCGTGCGATGGGTTGACCGCTGACCAGGTCTACGGTGACCGTAACAACGGGAATGGCCAGCTGTTCCAAACGGCTGTCGCTTACGTAATTTCTAAGCATTGGATCGAATTGCCCGAGTCGGTATTTGCTCAGGAGGTACCAGTAACCGCCATTGGGCAAATAGCGAAACAACCAGGAGGGCGTTAGATCCTTCACAAAACAGTCGACACTGTAGTCGGGCTTCATCCCCGAGGCATACAAGACACCCGTCATCGCCCCGGCGCTGGTTCCGGCAATCATGTCGACGACGATTCCGTTCTCTTCCAGCGCCTTGAGCACACCCAGATGCGCCATGCCATGGGCCGCGCCACCGCCAAGCGCAAGGCCAATTCGAACGCCCCGCAAGGCATGGATGATTCGCTCGAGACCGTTCACGACTTGACCGCCTCGATTTTCCGGTGGGTCGTCAAACGAGACCTTAAAATCTCGAATCGCGAGCGACATTAACTCGGGAGCCAGAGGAGCCCAGCGGCCATTACCAGGCAACAGCCAAACGATATTGATCTTTTGTCGCCAATTGGGAGCGCGTTGTGTGATGGCACTGAGTCGAGAGACTGATTCTTTCCAATGCTCGGGAGTGACGCACCAAAACACCTCGTCGCAGGACTCCACAAGGTTAGATGCATTCGCTGTTTCGGTTGCCGCGTCGATATCGAAAAAAACTGGCTTTAAATTGGGCCGCTCGCTGATCCGTTGGCGGTTCTCCGATTCTGAAACATAGCGGCCGTCTTGGAGCAAGCAAAAATGAGGGATGTCTTCCATCGGCAGCCAATCCGGCTGGTCGCTGAAGACGCCGGGAGTATCACCGAGTTCTTTCAAGCGTTGAAGCAATCGGCGGGTCAGTTGCCTCGTCGTCGGCGACTGATGAAAAATAACTATAAGCCGAGGCTTCTTTTTGCGACGATCCTTCATCAGAGCGCTTTGCACCACCTCGGCAACCATGCGAGTCAAGTTTTGCCGGAACATGTCGTGTTGCTTGGTCAACTCAAGTGCGGTTTGATAATTGAGTCGAAGCAGTGTCGTTGGTTCCTCGGCGATGACTTGCAGTGGAGAGGGTTCTCCCAGAGCCGCGGCCATAGCACCAATTTGCCCACCACCGGATTGGTATTGATCCAGTATGACTTTTCCCTGAATGTCGATGAGCGACTGCCTAATGCGGCCTTGGATCACTAAATAAATGGAATCCAAAGGCTCATTGGCGCGTTGTATGACCTCGCCGGAATCAAATCTTAGGAGTTGACATGCACTGCTGATTTCACGTACCAATTCATCGCTCAGCCCTTCCGCGCAAGGGTGCATTTTGAGTAGCAAAAATTTATCGTCAGTCATCGTTAATTACCTTGAACGAGTGTTTGAGTTGGGTCGAGTATTCACAATCGACGTTTCGTTGCTATACCAAGAAAAAACCGAGTACACCTCACTATTAGCGAAGAATTTCACAGCGGATGCATCTAATCAACGAAGAAGAAGGTAACCTCGGTTTGTTCATATATTTATATATCCCCACGTTCAATTTTTTGGATGCACAAGGAGTTTGGCATAAGCATCCTCCGCATTAGGAAAATCGACCCCGACGCTAATAACGAAACTGGAAGCTTCCTCAAAAGTCATTGTTGAACGAAGCACCTTGGATTCGTGGATCATCACGGTAAAACCCGAAGTGGGATTAGGCGATGTAGGAATGTAAAGGACATAAAGCTCCCCGACTCGGTTGGTTATATAAGCAGGCACCCAGATTCCGTCCTTGGGATATTCCACATACACGACTTCCCGCTGTTTGTCCTGCCCTTCGCCAGAAAAAATACCTATTAGCTTCTTAGTCACTCGATACACGGTGCTGATTATAGGCAGTTTCTCTAGAAACGAATCCAACAGAGAAAGCATATAAGCTTTCTTATGCTTAACCCGATAACCGGCACAGAGAAAATGCCTAACAGGAAATAATCCAGAAATTTTCGGGTACATTCTTGCATTTTTATAACCTCTACCATGTAAAGCGGTGTTCAAAATTTGCCACTATGGATTCTTATGAACTCAGATTACATATTCGCGTATAGAAGATTACAATTGGAATCAAAAAAATCATATTTTTTTGAAATTTCTGAAGATTATCCGACCATGCCCAGGACGCCAAAAATTATAAGAACACAATAATAAGCGACGTTTTTATTTTCAAAAGATCCGGGCTGATATAGCCTAACTAGAGGTTAAGCCTTTTGCCATTGTAATATGCTTCAATATATTCGAACCCTTGATACTTGGCATCTGCTGAGGTCGATAACCGTTCACCATGAGGATCTTAGACTTTAAAATGTAGTAGTTCAAACCTAATTTGACTACTACTAGGATTTTGGACCTTGTCTATCAGGTTAAATTCAGCCTAAAAATTTCAGTCGAAACGGAATTCAGATTTTTAACCGAAAAACACCCATGTAATAAATTAAAGAGGATAAAACATGAAAAGACTTTCTATTTTAGCCATAGCGTTATTAGCCGCTATTAATTTGGCAAGTTGCGCCAGCATGGTGAGTGGGTATTTGTATGGCAAACACAAAGAATCCGAACAACGCGCGTCCAAACAAGGATGAAGAGACGCCCAACGATAACCTTATTAAACCAAAGCGGTGTGCCACCCGGAGTGTCGTCGTCCATAGTGTCCACCTGAAAGTTAAGTGGACACATAAAACATTGCGACAGTCAGCAATCTCACTCATTCATTTTCTTCGATAATAGCCTTCACCCGTCCAGAGTTGACGGCCTCGACCAACGCCGCATGATCGCGCTCGGTCTGGTCCGCGTAGGCCATCGCAAAGCTGCCGATCGCCTGGTCGAAGTTGTCTGATTTACCCAAATAACCGCTGATCGTCGCCGCATCTCCCGACCGGGCATGGGCGCGGGCCAAAGTCCAGCCGCATAGTTCTGCATAGAGGTGAAATCGCTGAAGTGTCGCGCCTTCGAGGGGGGCGGACATTTTCATATCGCGCAGCTGGCGCACGAAGAAATCGCGTCCGCTACTAGGCACCCGAACCCAACCCAAAAAAATGTCGCTTGAGGATTGTATCAACCGTTGCCCCATCACCACGCGCTGGGCGTGATTGTCATAGCGGCTTTTGCCGGCATAGGGCTCCAGCACCGAGGGACAAGCTTCCTTGAACTGTAGCAACAAGGAATGATTTTCCGCGGAGAAAAACAGGGCGGCGTAACAGCGCGTCCCTACGCTGCCAATGCCGACAACCTTGATCGCAATGTCTTCCAAACGATAGCGATCGAACAACACCCTGCGCTCGTCGGAAAGCGATTGTCGATAGGCGTCAAGCGCCTCGCGAACCCGCTGCTCATGCTCCTCACCAAGCACATGGAAGAGTATCGGCGGCTGATCGATCAGCCTATGGCGTCCACCCACCGTTCCGGCAATTTTGGGCAGGAGTAGCTCGCCAATGCGCTGCTGCGCTTTCTCGATTAACTTCTCGCGGGATTTAATAATTTTTTCATCGGGCGCCATGGCCATCAGGGTGTCGGCATCCAGGTGGTCGTACCAGACTTCCAAAGGATTCATCTTCGAATATTCCCGCATGCGCTCACGGTACGACCGGACGCATTCGACGGCAACGGCTTGGGCATCTTTGCCACTGTACCGTTCGTCTCGGGCGGCGACTACGAAACTGGCCGCCAGGCGTTTGATATCCCATTCCCAAGGCGCAGTCAGGGTTTCGTCGAAATCGTTGATGTCGAATATCAGATTGCGTTCAGGGGTGGCGAACAAGCCGAAATTGAGCAGATGGCAGTCGCCGCAGGCTTGCACCCGTAGATCGGTGGTCGGCGTGGACGACAGATCGTAAGCCATCAACCCTGCGGAACCGCGCAGGAAAGTGAAGGGGCTGCGCAACATACGTCCATAGCGGATCGGCACCAGCTCCGGCAAGCGATCCTGATTGGACGCTTCCAGGATATCAATAGGGTCTTGGCGGTTTGCCGGCGCCGTCCATCCAGCGTGGCTCGCGCGCGGCACCTTCTCGCGCAGCAGCTTGCCGGCGGCGATACGCTCCTCGCGGGAGCGAAATTCTGGCTTCTGATGTTCCGCCGAAGCTGCCACAGTTTCTGATTTTTTGGTTTGTTTGTGGATGGGGACTCTCTTGTTTTTTTTCTCATTGCTGGTCATGACTTTATTCCCCTCACACATGAGTCGTAATAATATTATCAACAAGTTAGCGAAATATTGGCAATTGGACCAAAGGCCAATAGCGTAATCACTTTCTACATGATCAAATGCTTTTTGCTTGCATTGAGAAAGCACTAGCAAAGACGGACTAAACGAATAGCACATGGTCATCTTTATGTGCATCAAACACAGGAGAGAGATTATGAAAAAGACTTGTTTGCAGGTCGGCATTTTAACTTTGGCTTTTGGCGTGGCCGGACCTTTGCTTTGGTCAGCGCCCGCCTACTCCGAAACGGAAGGCATGGAACGGCGTGATGATCGCCGGGATGATAGGCAGGATGCACGGGACACGAGGCAGGAGGGGCGAGAAACGGCAAGAGATGCCAAGGACGCATGCAAGGACGCTGGCGAGAATCGGTCGGAATGTCGGCAAGAAAAACGGGAAATCAAACAAGATGCCCGTGAAGCCGGCCGCGAGATCAAACAAAACGATTGATGATGTATACAAAAGGCCCATGTCTATAGGGCAGTTGTCCGGTTGCTAATAGTCCTTTGATCCCATGCGGCAGCCAAGCCACATGATGAATGAATAGAGGGCCGATCGGGAGAGTGAAAATGAACGCACAAGACTCGGAATTTGAAATCTCCCTGGTCAGGGATGACCTGTTGTTCCGCCTTCAGCGCCGCTTCGGCCTGATACCACCGGATCATGGCCTGGGCCTGATCCGTCGAGCGATTTTCTTCAGCCTCTTGGCTTGGCTGCCCGTTGTGGCTTGGGCTGTCTTCAATGGCCGGGCATTGCCCGGCACCGTCAGCGAACCCCTGCTCCAGCATTTCGGCATCCACGTTCGTTTCCTGCTCGCGCTGCCGTTATTGATCGTCGGCGAAGGCAGTGTGCATGGCATGACCATCCGCCTGATTCCCTACTTCCATACCTCCGGCCTAATCCGGAAGGAACAGCGAGAGGCATTCAGGGAGGTGCTTCGGGGCATTTTCCAACTACGCAACAGTTCCTTTCCCTGGATCGTGATCGCGGCGCTTATCGTCGCTTGGATCGGATTCCAGCCGCCCAGCCAGGATAAACATGAACTGGTGTGGGCCAACATTGGCGAGCCAACGCGTTTCAACTTGGGATTCGGCGGATGGTGGCTGGATCACGTGGCTCAGCCGATCTTTTTTGCCCTCCTCTGTGCGTGGCTGTGGCGACTGATCCTGCTATTCCTGCTGTTGAAACGTATTGCCGCCCTCGATCTACAAATCGTACCTGCCCATTCCGACCGAGCCGGCGGCCTCGGTTTCCTCGAACGACTCACGAAAGCCTTCAGCCTGTTCGCCTTCGCCCTGTCCGCTGTGTGCTGGCTTCACGCCTCGCGCACGATGTGATGTATCACGGCGTACACGTTATGTCCTTGAAGGGGGAAGTTGTGGTTTTCCTGATCCTGTTGGTCATATTGGGATCCTTGGCATAGCTGTGCCGTTCTGATCGCATCCAAACACAAACCTGTCGCTGATAACCGAAATTTTTGTACTCGAACGTCGAAAAATGGCCGGCGACAATACCGACCTGAAATAATGCCCGTTATCCTTTTCGTATCAATTTAAATACCCCATAACCCCATTCAGGTAAGTCGAGATAGAGCCCAGGAGAAACCAGGCTATCGCCACTGCGCTCATAACTTTCGGAGCCCATTAAACTTTTAAGCTCATAGATGCAATCATCGGCATTCGGCAAGGGTAACGAGAGATAACACTGGCTTTGGTTCGGCGCGTAGTTAACCGCAACGATCGCTTGTTGCACATCCTGGCCTCGCCAGGCAAAGGCAATCATGCACTCCGACGTCCAATTGCCCTCCCATACCCGTTTGCACTCCAGCAACTGCCAAGCCCCATCGCGGAACACATCCAGCCGCAATGCATCGAGAAGATGACGATAAAATTCCTGCAATTGCGTATCGATGGGTTGTTCCGGTCCTCGGCAGAGGTGGACCGAAATTTTCTTCGGCCAACCTTGCAATTGCCCCTCATGGAAGAAGCGCAGGCCGGGGTTAAAATAGGTCAAGACAGCGGCGGCTTGATGAACGTGCGCCGGGAAGGTTACGGCGGCACGGGGTTCATCGTGGTTCTCTAAAAAACGGGCGGATTTTTTCTGGTAATCCATGTCAGCCCAGAAATGTAACCGTACAGGTCCGGCCTGTTTCCCGCGCAAGCGGTCGTATAGTCGCTTGTCGTAGGTGTAATCGAAGCCTTGCTGTTGCAGCGTCCATTCCATATCCCAGTAAACCTCCGCCATGAATACGAAATCCGGATGCTTTTCCCGCACCTTCCGGGTAGCCGTAGACCAAAACGGTTCAGCGGCAATACCCCAGGTGCGTTGGAAGATTTCCGGTAACACCAGCATCGCCATGTCGCAGCGCAAGCCGTCGCAGCACTGGGCAATTTTTAACAACTCATCGATTTGCGCGAGCTGAAAGGCAGGATTGCCGTAATTGAGCTGTAAGGTATCGGGCCAGCCGTCAAAATACGGATCGCGGCCGTATGCCAAAATAGCCGGACCTTGGAGCAAGTCCAATTTGATATAGTTTTGCGGCTGCCCGGCGAGTTGCTCTTCCGTGCCGGAAACATAATACTCCGGATGCGCCTGCACCCAGGGATGGTCGGGCGCGGTATGGTTGGGCACAAAATCCAACATCAATTTGAGGCCGCGTCGATGCAGGCGGTCGCGCAGGCGTATCAACGATTCCGGCTCCCCCAACAGGGTGTTGAGGGTATAAGCGGTTATCGCAAAGCCTGAGCCGCAGATATCGTCTTCCCGCAAGTCCGGTAACAGGTCCCGATATTCGGCGAGCCATTGCGGATTGGAGCGGGAGACCTTGCGCCCTGCTTCTCCGGTTTGCCAGACGCTAAGGCAGTAAAGCCAGTCAAAGCCCAGATTCGCCAGTTGATCCAGTTCGGTATCGAGAATATCATCCAGCGTCGCCGGACGGCCGATTTGACGCGACAGACGATTAAGCCAGACACGGGTATTGATCTGGTAAAGGGAAGGATAAAGGGCGCTATTCATGATTTCCCCCACAATGAAATCGGTAAAATTTTAATGGCGCGGGATGCTGAGTTTTGGGGACGGAAGCCAACAATCAACATGGCTGGCCTCCGCCTTCCAAACCCCATCATCGCTTACCCACCGTCTTCTTGATCGCCGCCATCTCGGCATCCGGGCCGGTCACGACCTCTTTCGTGATGTCGCCCATACCCTGAATGACGCGAGCGATGCAGCCCGTCCAGCCGGTCTGGTGACTGGCGCCGATGCCGGCGCCATTGTCGCCGTGGAAATATTCGTAGAACAGGACCAGGTCCTTCCAGTAGGGATCGGTTTGGAATTTTTCGCATCCCCCATAGACCGGTCGATGGCCATTGCCATTGCGGAGGAAAATGCTGGTCAGGCGTTTACTCAACTCCTGCGCCACCTCGAACAGGGTCATGGTCTGTCCCGACCCGGTAGGACATTCCACTGTAAACGCGTCGCCATAGAAGGCATAGAGCCGTATCAATGCAACGTGGAGCAAGAAATTAACGGGCATCCAGACCGGTCCGCGCCAATTGGAGTTGCCGCCGAACATCCCAGTATTGGAATCGCCCGGCAGGTAATCGACGCGGAACTCCTGACCCGCATGGTGAAACACAAACGGATGTTCCTGGTGATAGCGCGACAGCGAGCGGATGCCATAAGGGCTGAAGAACTCGTTTTCATCCAGCATCTTGGCGAGCACGCGGCGCAATTTTTGCTCGTTGAACACCGACAGCATGCGCCGACCCGATACGCCGGGTTGGCTGGGCAGGTGCATATTCGTTAACAGTTCGGGGTGACGGCGGTAAAAGGCCTGGGCCCGCTGGATGAAGTTGGGCAAATTCTTAATCTCTGCTTCTTCAAACAGTGCCACGGCGGCGAGCGGCAGCAGCCCCACCATCGAGCGCACCTTCAAGCGCATCGCCGTACCATCCGGCAAGCGCAAAACATCGTAGAAGAAACCGTCCTCTTCATCCCACATTTCATCCTGATGTTCGCCCAACCGATCCATCGCCCCGGCAATCCACATCGTATGCTCGAAAAATTTGCTGACGAATTCTTCGTACAGGGTGTCGTGAACCGCCAGTTCCACCGCAATCCGCAGCATCTGCTGGCTGAAAAAGATCATCCAGGCGGTGCCGTCCGCCTGCTCCAGGTAGCCTCCGGTGGGCAAGGGCGAACTGCGGTCGAATACCCCAATGTTGTCCAGCCCCAGGAAGCCGCCTTCAAAGACATTGTTACCGTTTCGATCCTTACGGTTGATCCACCAGGTGAAGTTGACCAGCAGTTTGGAAAAGGCGTATTTCAGAAAGTCGATATCGCCCTTGCCGTCATTCCGCGCCTTGTCTATCAAATAGATTTGCATCGTGGCAAAGGCATGGACGGGGGGGTTTACGTCGCCAAAGTTCCATTCGTAGGCAGGGATTTGACCGTTGGGGTGCAGGTAGTCGTTACGCAGCATCAAATCCAACTGCGATTTGGCAAAGTCCGAGTCCACAATCGACAACGGCAGCATATGGAACGCCAGATCCCAGGCCGCAAACCAGGGATATTCCCACTTGTCCGGCATGGAGATGATGTCATCGCAGTAAGCGTGGAACCATTCGCCGTTGCGAATCCGATGGCGCTGTTCCGCTCCCGACCAGGGGGTGACGTTATGATCCTCCAGCCACTTGTCCACGTCGTAGTAGAAATATTGCTTCGACCACAGCATGCCGGCGAGGGCCTGACGCATCAGATTGGCTCGATCCGGATCGGTGGCCTTGATCAATACTGGCGTGACCTCGTCATAAAAGGCATCGGCTTCCTGCAAGCGGGTTTGGAAAACACTATCAAAATCCGCAAACGGACTCGCCATCTGGGCCGGTGCGGTGCGGGTCAGACGCAGGCGAACCACTTGCGTTTCTCCGGCCCCCACCGTCAATTGATGGTGGGAGGAGACTTTTGTGCCGATCTGAGCCGGATTGACCGCATCCTGTTGCCCATGCACGAGATAATTGTTGATACCATCCTTAACGTAAGGACTGGCATTCGTGCCGGCAAAGAGGCGGGCATTGTTGGTTTCATTCTCCGTAAACAACAGCGGAACATTGCCATCGCAGTAGAGATAGTAGTCGTCCAGGGACTCCTGGAAGAGGGGGTCGGTATGATGGGCATGCACGATGCTACTCTCGGCATTCTCGAGCTTTTGCAGCACAGGTTTGCTGCTGGCATCCGACCAAGACCAGGTATTGCGAAACCAGAGCGTCGGCAATAGGTGCAACGGCGCCGCTTCCGGGCCGCGGTTGGCGACGCTGATTTTGATCAGTATGTCCTCGGCATCCCCTTTGGCATATTCGACAAACACATCGAAATAGCGGTCTGCGTCGAAAATGCCGGTATCCAGAAGTTCGTACTCCAGCTCATTCCGGCTCCGTTGTCGGTTGGTTTTAATCAGATCCTCATAGGGGTAAGCCGCCTGCGGGTACTTGTACAGATATTTCATGTAGGAATGGGTGGGCGTGCTGTCGAGGTAGAAATAATACTCCTTCACGTCCTCGCCATGATTGCCCTCGCTGTTGGTCAGGCCGAACAGCCGTTCCTTCAGGATAGGATCGTTACCGTTCCATAAGGCCAGGGCAAAACAAAGCACCTGGTGGTCGTCCGAAATGCCGCCCAAGCCGTCTTCCCCCCAGCGATAGGCGCGTGAACGCGCCTGGTCGTGGGTAAAATAATTCCAGGCATCGCCATTAGGGCTATAGTCTTCCCGCACGGTGCCCCACTGCCGTTCGCTCAGATAGGGCCCCCATTTTTTCCATGGAATATTGCGTTCACGGGCTTCTTGTAGCCTAATTTGTTCCACTGTCATACGCACTCCTGCGGCTTTGGTAATCATTCATATACGCCCATTCACGGATTGTCGGAAGACCGATTCGTTAGTCTTGAGACGACACGCCAGCATTCTATTCCTGTACAAAGAAGTCTCGCTATTGGACTTTAGGCCAAATTGACTTTAACAAACAGCGAAAAATTTCTGCTCGGAAACACTTAAAGAAATTGCAGTTTTTGGGCTGGAGAATGTTGCCGCTTTCCTTCTGAACGCTGTATATTGATTTTGGCAATGGCGTTTGTTACCGACGTTTTTATGCACGATGACTCGGGTATGAAACCCAGCCGTTATCATGAACCTTTGCGGGTAAAAACATCATTATCCGGAGCGAGTCCTCTATGCCTGCACCAACCCAGCGCTCAAAGGCCGGCAATTACGCTTTCCTTCTATCCGGTCTGCTTATTCTTTTTTTGCTGATGCCTCTACTAAGAACCTTCCCTGCCTTGGCAGGGAATGCCTTTTTGATGCGTATTACCTTGCAGGTTGGATACAGCGCCTTGATGTTGCTTGGAGTATGGGGCCTATCTCACGAAAATAATCGTTTCAGGTTCGGATTAGCACTGGCTCTGCTGACTGTTACGTTCACCACTATCAATATTTTTTATGACAGCATCGCGATCGAATTGTGCTTGAACGCCGTCGTCCTTTTGTTTTCCATTAGCAGCGCAGTCATTGCCGCCAAGCATGTGTTCGGAGGAACCCAGGTCGACCACAATTTGCTCTTCGGCGCCATGTGCGTTTATCTGTTGATGGGACTGATTTGGGCGATCTTGTACGGCTTGCTCTTTCAATTTTGGCCGGGGTCGTTCAACGGTATTGAAGGGGTTGAGGGCAAAGCGCCGATGGATACCCTGCTCTACTTCAGCTTTATAACCCTGGCCAGCCTGGGTTATGGAGACATTACCCCGGTTGCGCCGCTGGCGCGGACGCTGGCTTATTTGGAAGTGATCAGTGGCCAGCTATACATTGCCATCATGCTGGCCGGATTGGTGGGGCTTTTTTTGAAAGATCGCAGATAACATGTCGTTTCCGTAGCTTCGAAGTACTTCCCTACCCCTGCCCCAAATCCGACAAAATCTTGTCTCGCACCAACTGCCCGGACAAGGTGACCATCGGCATGCCCCCCCCTGGATTGACGCTGCCGCCGACGAAATAGAGGTTTTTTAACTCGCTGCTGCGCTGCGGGGCTTTAAAGCCGAGGTTTTTCCATCGATTGGCAACAACGCCGTAGATCGAGCCTTGATTCGAATAGTAGCGTGCTTGGATGTCGTGCGGCGTCCAGTATTCTTCGGTCACGATGTGCCGGCGCAAGTCGCTCAGCCCCATCCGTTCGAGCTTGACCAGCACGCGTTCGCGGAACGCACGGTAATCCTCCGCCGAAAGCCGGTTGTCGGGATCGAGATGCGGTATATGCGGAAGAACCTTGATGATTTCACAACCGGCAGGGGCTTGTGCGGGGTCGGTTTTGCAGGGCGCGACGAGGTAAACGGTCGGATCGTCGGACAATTTATTTTGCTGGAAAACCGCGTCGAAATGCTCGCGCGGTTTGTCCGAATAAAAGAAATTGTGATGCGCGAGTTGCGGATAGATGCGGTCGACGCCAAGGTGCAGCACAAGCCCCGAGCAGCTCGGTTCAAAGCGCCGCACCTTGTTCAGCACAGCTTCCGAACTGTTCAGCAACTGCTTCATCGCCGGAATCACTTCCATGTTCGAGACGACCAGATCGGACGGCAATACCTCGCCATCTTTCAGACGGATCCCGGTCGCTCGCGAGCCCTCTCGTGTGATCTCGGCGACCTCCGCATTCAAGCGAATGCGCACGCCGAGTTCCAGCGCAAGCCTCTCCAGCGCCTGCGCCAGGCCGTACATGCCGCCTTTGACGTACCAGAGACCGTATTCGAACTGGATGTATGGCAGCAGGTTCATCAGTGCCGGCGCATCATAGGGCGACGAACCGACGTATTTGATGAAATAGTTCAGGATGTCCACCAGCTTCGGATTGGAAATGAAGCGGCGGACGCCCTGATCCATCGAGCGGAACACATCGAAACCGCGCAGGCTGCGCATAGGTCCGTAAAAACTTATCAGGTCCCAGAAACTGTCGAGTCCCTTCGCGAAATAACCGGCTTCGGTCTCGGTGCAAAGTTTTTTCGAATAGGCAAGGAAGCGGGCGAATTCGGCTGCCGCTTCGGGGCCGAGCTTGTCGAGTTCGCGCCGCATCGCTTCCGGCTCGGGCGTCAAATCGAGCGTCGTGCCGTCCTCGAAGAAGTTGCGCCAGTGCGGTTCGACGGTTTGAATCTCGACATAATCCGACATCTTTTTGCCGGCGCGAGTGAACAGCGCTTCGAAGATATGCGGCATGGTCAGGATAGACGGCCCGAGGTCGAAGGCGAAGCCGTCCTTGTGGAGGATGTTCAGTTTGCCGCCTACCTTGTCGTTTTTTTCGACAAGTTCGACGTCGAAGCCCTCGCTCGCCAGCGCTATCGCGGCGGAGAGGCCGCCGAGGCCGGCGCCGATGATCACGATACTTTTATCTTGGTAGTTCATTCAATTATCCCGGTTCCATGGCAGCATCAGGCGCAGATTTTGCCATCTTTGCATCAGATCGAAGACCGCATACTCACGAAAAGCCTGCAACGCCGGCCAGTTGCGCCGGATACGCCGATACCGCGAACCCTCGCCGTAGACAAAATCCAGAAAGCCCTTGAAGTGTGCGTAGCGTTCTGCGTTGTAGGGAAACCAGTTCGGTTCCTTTGCTAGCCGGCTGCGGCAAATCAGGCCGGAGGCCGCATAGGTGAAACTCAGCAGGCCTTCCGCGCCGTGGTAGCGGCCGAAACCGCTCTTTTTGACGCCGCCGAACGGCAGCCGCCCATGGCCGACATTTTTGAGCACATCGTTGATTGCCCAATTGCCGACCTGCAAGCGGCTCGCGACTCGCTGGGCCTTGCGGATGTCGCTGCTCCAAATGCTGGCGTTCAGGCCGAAATCATTGTCGTTGGCGAGTCGCAACGCCTCATCCTCGCCGCTGAACGGCATCACCGGCAGCAACGGCCCGAAAGTTTCCTCGCGCATCACCCGCATGCCGTGATGCACATCCCAGAGCACCACCGGCTTCAGATAATTGCCTTCGCGAAGCAGCGGACCCGAAGCCTTCGCGCCTTGCGCCAGAGCGTCACGGTAATGTTCCTCGACGACAGCAATCTGGCGCGGCGACGTCATCGCCCCCAGATCGCCGTCAGGGCCGATCTTCAGTTTGGCTGTCGCCTCGATCAGCATCTGCACAAATCCTGCGTAGCAGGCCTGCTCGACATACAGCCGTTCGACCGCGATACAGGCCTGGCCGCTGTTACTAAAAGCGCCATACAATGCGGCGTCGCGGGCGCGGTCGAGATCCGCGTCGGCAAATACCAGCATCGGATCCTTGCCGCCCAATTCGAGCAGGACCGGAATCGGGTGCCGGGCGGCACGCTGCATCACCGCGCGGCCGGCGGCGAGCCCGCCGGTAAAAAACATCAGATCCGGTCCGGCATCGATCAGTAGTTCGCCGATCTGGCCGTCGCCAATGACCGCTTGCACCACCCCCGCCGGCAAATCCAGCCTGTCGAACAGATCGCCTATCAATGCTCCGACCGGCAGACTTAACTCGGACATTTTAAAGATCACCGCATTGCCGGCAAACAAGGCGCTCAAGATTGGCGCGACGGTCAACTGGAAGGGATAATTCCAGGGTGAAATCACCGCGACGACGCCATAGGGACGGCGCTCTATGCCCGCGGTCGCCCCCGGAAAACCGAATGGTGAGGTCGGCACGCCGCGGTACCGCAAAATGCGCGCCGCGTGTTTCTCGTAATAATGAGCCAGATCCAGCAACGGGTAAACTTCGCCGAGCAAAGCCTCGGTTTTGACCTTTCCGGTAGAGCGGGTAATCACATCGACGACTAAGTCCGCCTCGTCGATCAATATCCGGCTAAAACGGGACAATAGCCGGGCACGCCTCGTAACGTCAATACTCGACCAGGCTGCCGCCGCCGCACGGGCCGCAGCCATCTGCAGCCGGATCGTTTCCGCGCTGCTCTTTTCAAATACGCCCAAGACTTGTCCGTCGACCGGCGAAATCGCCTGCAGGGTCTCCATCTCAAGGCCTGACTTTCTTCAGCCATAGGTTTTGTTTGATTTCCTTGAAGCCAACGCGGTGTTTTTTCGAAATCAGATCGGACGAGATGCGCGCCGACTCGTAGATGGTCGGCAGACCGCTGCCCGGATGCGTACCGCCGCCGACCAGATAGCAGTTGTCGAGTTCCTCGAAACGATTGTGCGGGCGCCAATACAGCATCTGGCTGAATTTGTGCGCCAGGCTGAAGGTAGCGCCCTTGTAAACGTATTCGTCACGCTCCCAGCTAGCCGGCGTGATGATTTTTTCGCACTCGATATGACCGCGAATATCGGTCAGGCCGAGGCGCCCGCCTAAAGCGTCCAAAATCTGTTCGCGCACGTTTTGACAATGCGTCTCCCAATCGACGCCGCTGTCATTATTGGGCATCGGCACCAACACGTAAAGCGTCGACTTGCCGGGCGGTGCCAGACTGGGGTCGGAAATTGTGGCGTTCTGCACGTAAAACGAGAAATCCTCGGTCAGTTGCTTGTGGCTGAAGATATTCTGGATATTGGTGCGATAGTCTCTGGCGAAGACGATCGAATGATGCGGCAGATCGTACACCTTGTCCAGACCAAGATAGAGCATGAAGGTCGAACAGGAATAATCGCGCTTCTTCAGTTGCTCGGCATCGTATTTGTGGAGTTGCCCCGGCGGCACCAGAGTCGCCATCGCATGAGCGAAATCTGCATTCACGACCACCTCATCGCCCCGGATTTCCTCCCCGCTGGTCAATTTGACACCTTTCACGCCGCCATTTTCAATGATCAAGGATTTTACGCGCGTACTGGTGTGCAACGAACCTCCGTTCTCCTTGATGACTTCGGCCATCGCGGCCGATATACGGTTCAAGCCGCCAGCGACATGATAGATACCGTAGTCGTGTTCGAGATAAGACAGCATGGTAAACAGTGCCGGGCATTCCCAGGGCGACATGCCGAGATATTTCGATTGAAACGAAAATGCCAGGCGCATTTTTTCCTGATCGAAATATTGGCCGAGGTTGGAAAACACGCTCTTGGGCAAGGCCAGCCAGGGTAGCGCGCGGATCAAATCGAGCGACAAAAAGGACGCGAGGGACGAATAGTCCCGTGTAATGCAGGGGTAGAGACGAAGGAAACGCTTTCTTTCGTTCTTAATGAAGCGGTCGTAACCTTCGCTGCCTTCCGCAAATACGCGCTCGAGTTCCGCGCGCATCCGCTCCGGGTCCGAATGGACCAACAGCTGCCGATCGTCATAGACCAGGTTGTACATCGGGTCCAGGCTCACGAACTCGACATAGTCTTCACTGCGCCGGCCACACAGTTCAAACATTTCATCGAGAACGCCTTTCATCAACAAGAATGTCGGCCCGGTATCGAAGACAAAGCCGTTCATCCGGATCGCCCGATTGCGTCCGCCAACCTCCTGGTTTTTATCGAAAATGGATACGTTGAAGCCGCGCTGACTTAACAGCATGCCCGCACAGAGACCGCCCGGGCCTGCGCCGACAATAATGATATGTTTTGGTTTGGACATGAGGGGCCGCGGGTGACTGAGTCAAATAGGTGGCGCACGGTGTGCCAATGTAACAGCAAAATGCCAAAACACCATAAAAAAGCTTATTCTTGAAACAAAAAATTCAATCGCTGAGGCATGGTTTTCTTGCACTGTCTTCGTCTGAAGAACGGCAAAAAGTGATTTGTTCCAGTTAAAATTTATGACGACCGAGGTCTTGAACCGTGGTTCAATGTCATCGGCGGGTTGATTTTAGCTCCTGGTCAATAAGGGAGAAGAGGCTTTTAATGTCCCAAGCTCTCACGAATCGTCAAATTCGCTGCCTTGTGCGCCGGCCAGGAAGAAGCCAGCCAAGAGAGCGCAATAACGATGACGAGCCAGTAAACAACCGCCACCAGATCGAACGCGTAATCCAGTTGCATGCCGAGCATCGTTTTTCCCAATTCGCCGGCGATAGGCTCGGCGGCGAAAAAGGCCAGCGGCACGCTGAGCGCCCAGGCGACGATGCCGTGCAGGAGCCCTTCGAGCAGAAACAACCGAAAGATCGCTTTGGACGATGCGCCGATTGCACGCAGTACACCGATTTCGCGGATCCGCTGCAAAACCCCGATCGAGAGTGTTCCGGACAGGCCGATGCCGCCCACCGCCGCGATCATCGAAGCCAGCCCAAGCAGGGTCCCAATCAGTGGGTTGAACTGGTTGCGGGCGAAGCGGCGCTGTTCGAGTCTGGCTTGTGTCGTGTAAACGTCGAGTTTGATATGGTTGTCTTCAAATTTTTGTTTTAACGCGCGGACATAATCGGCTTCTTCGGCCAGGGTCCCGATCGGCGCGTCGAGCAAGGCGAATGAAGCCGCCTCGCCGCGCCCGGTAATGTCCCTCACCGTTTCCATCGGCGCATAAACCGGTTCGACCGTATAATTCGAGCCCGCGAGCCAGCGGTAAAAGCCGATCACCTTCCATTTTTGGGTGCTGGTTTCCAGCCTAACATCCACCGTATCGCCGACCTCGATGCCGTTCAATGCGGCGGTATCGGCGCTGAGCACCAGCACGCGCCGACCGGCATCGGCGGCCTCAAGCCAGCGTCCTTGTTCTATCAAAGGTCGGTACATCGCCGTTGCCGCGGGTAAAGCGAACAATTGCGCACCGAGGCTG
>Ga0208264_1000280_pt1 | contig 18949 bp, 19 predicted proteins | sample LakWasMet31_HOW6_2_FD_183873 | JGI IMG/M metagenome (GOLD analysis project Ga0208264, IMG submission 183873) | Freshwater sediment methanotrophic microbial communities from Lake Washington under simulated oxygen tension - Sediment Metagenome... | ecosystem: Environmental > Aquatic > Freshwater >... | reverse complement strand
GCATTGATATTCGTAAATTGGCATCGCCTACTCCACTATCAAAAATTACGACATAAGTACTGTGCTTAGAATTTTCAAGGCACTTACTATAAAATAACTGACTATTTTACAGAATTTACGGCTAACAATGAAAACATTAACCATTACTCAGCCCGATGACTGGCATTTACATGTCAGAAACGGCGCTATTTTACAAATTGTGTTACCGCATACGGCCAGACAATTTGGCCGCGCCATTATCATGCCGAACCTTAAACCCCCAGTAACCACGGTGGCTCAAGCGCTGGCTTACCGAGCAGAAATTTTACAGGCCGTTCCAGTTGGCAGTCATTTTACGCCATTAATGACATTGTATTTAACTGCGGCAACCAGCGTCGCTGAAATCCAAAAGGCGGCAGAATCGGAGCATATTCATGCATTTAAATTATATCCGGCCGGTGCCACGACCAATTCTGATGCAGGCGTTGCCGATATAACATCGGTTTATCCATTATTTTCCGCCATGGAAAAAGCGGGCATCCCATTGTTAATACATGGTGAAGTCACTGACGATCAATATGATATTTTCGATCGGGAACGCTTGTTTATTGATACCCGACTAACCCAAATTACCAAAAACTTTCCGGCACTCAGACTGGTTTTAGAACATTTAACTACCAGTGAAGCCGTAGATTTTGTAAAAGCCGCCAGCGATAACGTGGCCGCCACCATTACCCCTCAACATCTATTATACAACCGGAATGCTATTTTGGCTGGCGGCATTCGTCCGCATTATTATTGTTTACCCATTTTAAAACGCGAACAACACCGTTTAGCCTTACTGGCGGCGGCCACAAGCGGTAACCCAAAGTTCTTTTTAGGCACGGATAGCGCCCCGCATCTAACTCAATTAAAAGAGACCAGTTGCGGTTGTGCGGGCTGTTATAGTGCGCATGCGGCTTTGGAGCTTTATGCTGAGGCGTTTGAGCAAGCGAATGCGTTGGATAAACTGGAAGGTTTTGCCAGTTTTTATGGAGCTGATTTCTATGGATTACCCAGAAATAACCAGACTATTACGTTAGAAAAAACAACTTGGCAAGTGCCCAGTCATTTCGGACAAGGTGACTTAACAATTACGCCATTAAAGGCAAATGAAAGCCTAAACTGGAAATTAGCTTAAATACAAAGCAAGCCAAATCCGATAGCGACAACAACTATCGGATTAACTGAACTTGGCTTATTTTTTTATTATATTATCCAGCTCTTTATCAACATCAATCGCATCTTTACCGTCAGTAGCGTGACCATCGTGAATCAAGTTTTCACGCTGTTGATAATAAACATTTTTAAAAAATTCATACCGGTCATTTGCCGCTTCATCAGCAATATCGCCAGCCTCCAGATGATCTGAGCGATAATCGATCAAATTCAAAGTAAACATGCTAGTGCTGATGACTGTACCAATCGACCCGCTACTAATGCCAGGATAAACGCCAAAACCGGTGTAAGTGACCGGATTCATTGCTGCATCACCGATCCAACCGCCTATACCACGCAAAGAACTGGAACCTAAAATAGGCAATACGATATAAGGCCCGTACGGTACTCCCCAGACGGCCAGCGTTTGATCAAAATCTTCTTTATGCTTAGGCAAATCAATCATGGACGCTACATCCACAAAACCGCCGACACCCGCAACTGAATTCACTAAAAACCGTGAAGCATCCAGACCGGTTTGACTAAACTTCAACTGCAAGAGATCATTGATAGTGACACCAATATCATTCAAGTTGCCAAAAAAGTTAGTCACGCCCTGGTCTACAAAACTGGGTGTAATCCAATTATATCCTTTAGCTACCGGCTTTAGCGCGTATTTATCTAACTTATCATTAAATGTTTGTACCCCCCTGTTCCAACCCTCCAAGGGATCTCGCTGATCTTTAGCTGTAGTTGAACAACCGGTAGTCACTGCTGCTAATAAAGCAAAACTTCCTATAGTTGTGATTATATTTTTATGCATTTTAGATCCTCACAATCGCTTTAATTTTTTCAATTCCCCTCACAATCGCGTAACATATCATAATATTAAGGAAAAGCATCGCTTGATGTTCTCCTTTTTTCTATAGTTCAGACGATGTTCACATACCCATGCCCTCACCCGAAATCCCTTTAGAGAAACGATTCAGAGGCTATCTCCCTGTCGTCATTGACATTGAAACTGCCGGATTTAATCCTAAAAAAAATGCTTTGCTGGAAATTGCCGCAGTGATTGTAGAACTGGATGGTTCAAGCAATTTAGCCATCACTGAGCGTTATTCCACCCATGTTGTGCCATTTAAAAATTCAGAATTGGACGAATCGGCCCTTAAATTTAATGGCATAGATCCTTTTCATCCATTCCGCATGGCCATTGACGAAAAAGAAGCCTTGCAGATGCTGTTTAAGCCAATTAAAGACGCTGTTAAGCGCAATAATTGCACCAGAGCCATTTTAGTTGGCCACAACCCCGCATTTGATATTGGCTTTTTAAACGCAGCAATCCAACGCACGCAAATTAAACGCAGCCCGTTTCATCCGTTTAGCACGTTTGATACCGCAACGCTAGGCGGCTTGGTATATCAGCAGACAGTTCTGGCTAAAATAGCGCAAGCGGCCAATTTGGAATGGGACAATGAAAAAGCCCATTCAGCCCTTTACGATGCTGAAAAAACCGCCGAAGTATTTTGTATGATTGTTAATCGGTGGAAGCAGTTAGAATCATTAGATCCCAACACAGCTATCGATCCAATTTAGCCATTAAGCCAGGTTCAGCACTGCCGGCAAAAAAAACTCACTGACCAGCATTTGCTTATGCTCTATGGCATAAACCGTTCGTCTACCTGCAATTGGCTGCTTAATTTGAGCTTCATCGATAGCCGATTCGGTCCAGATGACCGGCTTTACAGTGGTTAATTCCAAAACCAGACGCTCCAGCTTAGGGTAAGAAAAAATCACTTCCCCTAACGGTCTGGTTCCTAGATGCGACAGGTTCCGGTGCGCCACTTTTATGGTCTCTTTGGGAATTATGGTTCTGGCTAAAATTAACGGTTTGTCATGCGCATACAACATAACTTCTCGAATCAGGCAATAGCGCTGTTCGGGCTGATTTAACAGTTTCCGTTCGGTTAAGTAGGGTAAATGCCAATGCTGGTGTAGCACTTTTACAGCCACAGCGTTTCCATAATAACTGCGCAAACGCTGGGTTAACGACCCTGGTTCATAGGTCCATGACTGCACCGGCTCTGATAAGGTTTGCCTTAAACCTGCCCGATCTTCTACCCATCTAGGTGTTTGCTTAAATAACACACTTTTTTGCGCCAATGGTTTATACCTCTGCGTAGGCGGTTGCGTCGCCAATCCAACGATCACATAATGCGCTTACGGATTGGGGATTATCTTGTAAAAATTGGTCTGCAATGGGTTGAATCGCTGCCAACAAATCGGCATCCCGTTGTAAATCGGCCACTTTAAAATTGACTAGGCCCGTTTGCCGGGTGCCCATTACTTCACCCGGCCCGCGCAATTGCAAGTCTTTTTCGGCGATAACAAAGCCATCGTTGCTATCCCGAATTATACCTAAACGCTGTTTTGCGGTATTGGATAAGGGTGATTGATACATTAATAAACAATAGCTGTCGCCAGTGCCACGCCCTACTCTACCGCGTAACTGGTGTAGTTGCGACAGCCCTAAACGTTCCGGGTTTTCGATGATCATTAAGCCGGCATTGGGTACATCGACGCCCACTTCGATTACGGTCGTGGCCACCAGCAGATCCAATTCATGGTTTTTAAAGGCCTGCATGATACTGTCTTTTTCAGACGTTTTCATGCGTCCGTGTAATAAGGCAATGCGGACTCCAGGCAACGCGTAAGTGAGCGTCTCGGCGGTTTTTTCGGCGGCTTCGCATTGCAAGACTTCTGATTCTTCAATTAAAGTACACACCCAATAGGCCTGGCGTTGTTTGCTAACCCAGCTATCAATACGTGCAATCACTAATTCGCGCTTTTCGGCAGGAATGACACTGGTGATAACCGGCGTTCGACCTGGCGGTAGTTCATCAATGATGGAAATATCCAAATCCGCATACTGGAGCATGGCTAAGGTTCTGGGGATGGGCGTAGCGGTCATCACTAATTGATGCGGTCTTAAACCATTTTGCTGACCTTTTTCCCGTAACGCCAAGCGCTGATGCACACCAAAACGGTGTTGTTCATCAATAATCACTAGCCCCAAACGATTAAAATGCACGCTTTCCTGAAACAAGGCGTGCGTACCAATCACAATACCCGCGCTGCCATCGGCCAGAGCTTGCAGGGTATCTTTACGGGCATTGCCTTTTTGCTGGCCGGTTAAAAATTTAACCTCAGTTTCAAAACCTAGAAACCAGTTGCTGAAATTACGATAGTGTTGCTCAGCCAATAGCTCAGTGGGCGCCATCACAGCCACTTGATAGCCTGCGCTTAATGCCAGCACAGCGGCATAGGCAGCGACGATGGTTTTGCCAGACCCCACATCGCCCTGCACCAAGCGCATCATGGGATGTGGCTGCTGGCAATCCTGTTCGATTTCTATAATTACACGCTGCTGTGCGCCAGTTAGCTTGAATGGCAATGAACGTAAAAAAACTTCTGTGCTTGTTTTGTTGCTGAGAAATGGCGGCGCTTGCCAAATTTTGGACTTGGCTTTGGATTTACGCAGCATGCAGTGATGAGTCAGCAATTCTTCAAACGCCAAACGCTTTAAGGATGGCACCTGGCCTGATTGCAAAGCGTGTATGGTCACCGACTCATCCGGTGCGTGCAGGGTGTGCACGGCCTCAGCCAAACTGGGATAGCGTTGTTGTTGCAAAATAACCGGTGGAATCCAATCAGGCAGTAATTCAGGGTGGTTGCTGCATAAAGCCAAGGCTTGTTGCGCGGCTTTTCTGACGGTGCTTTGCTTTAAACCTTCTACCAGAGGATACACTGGAGTCAGGCAGGATTCTGTCACGCAGGCATTGGTATTGCTGATGATATGGTATTCTGGATGAACCATTTCCAAGCCAGCATAACCATCACGTACCTCCGCAAAACAGCTAATTAAGGTGCCAGGTTTTAAAGTATTATGCTGATTGGTATTAAAGTGAAAAAATCGTAACGATAAAAAGCCAGTGCTATCGCCAATGCGGCAAATCAAGCTTTTTCGACCTCTGGGCAATACATCGGTAAACTCCACCGTGCCGCACACCAACACCACCATGCCAGCGGACAATGAGCCGATAGGGTATATACGCGTGCGATCTTCATAACGATGCGGCAAGTGAAACAACAAATCCTGAATGCAGTGTATGCCCATTTTTTGCAGTAAAAGCACGGTTTTTGCGCCGACACCGGTTAAAGTGGCAACCGATTGTTTTAGCAAATCCGGCGTGTTCATCAATAAAATTTAACTTTATTTTGATCGATTAAGCTTTCGGTTTTTGTTGGTTAATCCGTTCGTGCTGAGCCTGTCGAACCATGAATGGATTAACCATCTACCCTTTGACAAGATCAGGGCGAACGGATAATCCAAAACCGAAAACTTAAGCGTTTGGAGTAGTTGTGAGTCATACGTCACTGGATTTTCTGACGCACCATTAATGTTCACTTTAACCACGAGTTGATCTAAAGAAGCCAGTTACAGTGGGTATTCTTGTGGGGCCAAGTGCAAAATGGCATCCATTTCCACTGCCGCACCTTTGGGTAGGGCCGCTACGCCAATGGCCGCCCGGGCTGGATAGGGTTCTTGAAAGTAGCCGCCCATAATTTCATTAACCACGGGAAAATCAGCTAAATCGGTTAAAAACACGTTTAATTTTACAATATCAGCAAGACTGCCACCCGCAGCTTCTGCGACGGCTTTCAGGTTTTCAAATACCCGGGTAATTTGGGCGGCAATATCACCGTCGACCAAAAGCATGGTTTCTGGTACTAAAGGGATTTGTCCAGACAGATAAACGGTGCGATCAACCTTGACTGCTTGAGAATAGGTGCCGATTGCTTGTGGCGCTTTGCTGGTTTGAATAATTGTTTTTGTCATTGGGTATCCTGTTAGTACTAGGAAATCAAGGTTAGGTTAATAAGGGGCGGACAAAGTACCGGAGATCTTTAGTGTTTTAATCGTTAATTATTTTCTGAAGGCAGGTTAGGACTGGCAATAAATTACAAAAGTACTTCTATCCAGCTATTTATTGCGCGCCGCCACGCTTGATTTATAACCAAGTTAGGCTTTTACTCGAGTTATCTTTATCACGATGGACAACTCTTTCAAGCGGCGCATGATTTTAGCCAAGTGCAGCCGATCTTTTACCGTTAAGGTAATTAAATCCACACTGACCCGGTCATCCTGATCTACCACGGTGACATTTTCTATGTTGGATCCCAAGTCTGAAATACTCGTGGCTATGGTTGCTAATGAACCACGCTGGTTGAGGATTTCAATTCGAATATCCACTGGAAACTCACCATCGGCTTCCAAACTCCACTCCACATCCAGCCAGTTAGTTTGTCTTTTTCTGCCTAAAGTGCGATTTCGGCAATCGTGATGGTGCACCACAATACCTTTGCCAGGATTAAAAAATCCGATGATTGAATCGCCAGGAATTGGCCGACAACACTTGGCCAGAGTAATTACCATACCTTCCGTGCCTTTAATAATTAAAGGTGATTTATTACTTGCTGTGGTTTTATCCAGTTTGATGGCCGCATTTACATCATCTTGCGACATTTGCTTGGCAATTAAAAATGGCATTTTGTTACCTAAGCCAATGTTTTCCAATAAATCATCAAACTGGCGCACACCGTTAATTTTTAACACGGAATCAATGCGTTCCTGGTCAATATTTTCCAATGGCATGTGCATGGACTGCAATTCCTTTTCCAATAAGCGCCGTCCCAGGCTAATCGCCTCTTGCTGTTTAAAGTGTTTTAAATAATTGCGGATACTGGAACGGGCTTTGGCTGTTACCACGTAATTTAACCAAACCGGGTTGGGTCTGGCCCAGGTTGCGGTGATTACTTCCACGGTTACGCCGTTTTCCAGTTTGGTTTGCAGGGGCACCAATTGCCGGTCTATGCGCGCTGAAACACAGGCATTACCAATATCGGTGTGTACCGCATAAGCAAAATCAATAATGGTTGCACCGCGTGGAATTTTTACGATGCTGCCTTTGGGCGTAAACACAAACACTTCTTGCGGGAATAGATCAACTTTAAGATTATCGATAAACTCCAGTGAGTCACCGGCTGACTTCTGAATTTCCAGCAAATCCCGTAGCCATTCATTTGCGCGGGCTTGAAATTTTTCACCTTTATCATCATCAGACTTATATAACCAATGCGCAGCGATACCAGATTCCGCCATGCGGTGCATTTCATGGGTGCGGATTTGTATTTCAACTGGTACGCCATACGGTCCAATTAATATGGTATGCAACGATTGATAACCATTGGCTTTGGGTAAGGCAATGTAATCTTTAAAGCGACCGGGGATAGGTTTATAAAGGTTGTGCATAATACCCAGCGCCCGATAACAGGTATCCACATCCTCACAAAAAATTCTAAACGCATAGACATCAAACACATCAGCCAAAGAGATTTTTTTAGTCACCATCTTTTGGTAGATGCTGTACAGATTTTTTTCCCGACCAGACACTTCACAAGGCAGATTTGCTTGTTCAATGCGATTTTTGATGGCGCTTTCTATGGTTTCTACGATTTTGCGCCGATTGCCTCTGGCCTTTTTGACGGCGTTTTGTAATATCTCGTGCCGCATGGGGTACATCGATTCAAAACTGAGTGCTTCCAGTTTATGGCGGATGTTGTTCATACCCAGACGGTTGGCAATAGGTGCGTATATATCCAGGGTTTCTCTGGCAATACGACGTTTTTTTGCGGGCGGCATAATGCCCAGGGTTTGCATGTTATGTAACCGGTCAGCCAGTTTAACCATAATCACGCGTAAATCTTTACCCATGGCTAAAATCATTTTGCGGACATTTTCCGCCTGTGCTTCAGCATGAGATCGACTATCAATTTTAGATAATTTTGTCACGCCATCCACTAATTCAGCAACTTCATCACTGAATAAAGCGGCCAGTTCCTTTTTAGTCACTGGCGTGTCTTCAATTACGTCGTGCAAAATAGCAGCCATGATGCCACTAGCATCCATGCGCATTTCGGCCAGACTGATTGCCACCGAGATAGGATGACAGATATAAGCTTCACCGGTTTTACGTACCTGACCGGTATGTGCCTTTGCGCCAAACTCATAGGCTTTAACGCAAAGGTCGATTTGTGGTTGGTCCAAATAGTCAGACAGCGTGTCGCATAAACGCAGGATTAACTTATCCTGTGGTCGTTCCAGCTCAATACTGCTAGCTAATTCCAACATGACATAGACTCAAAATATAAGCGGCGTATGGTCGTGGCTTTCACCAACACGGTGCAATGAATTAACATTTTCCACTGTGACATGACCAGCAGCAATTTCGCGTAAGGCTAAAACGGTATCCTTATCTTTACCGCGCGGCAAAAACTCGGTTGCGCCGTGGCTTAACTGACGCGCACGGGTACCCGCCAGCAACACCAATTTAAAGCGGTTTTCTACGTTTTCCAAACAATCTTCAACTGTAATTCTAGCCATCATTAACCTCTGTTATAAAGCTGAGTTAGAAAACCTAACAAAGCTTGGACTACTAAAAAGCAGCGTTGTTACAACGCTGCTTATTAAAAAAATACTAACCTCGCGATTTTAACACAGAAACCGCCGGCAGCTCTTTTCCTTCGAGAAACTCAAGAAATGCACCGCCGCCCGTTGAGGTATAAGAAACATCATCATTGATACCATATTTATCAATAGCTGCCAAGGTGTCACCGCCACCAGCAATTGAAAACGCACTGCTTTCAGCAATGGCAGTGGCCATTGTTTTGGTGCCGTTGCCAAATTGGTCAATTTCAAAAACGCCCACTGGACCGTTCCAAACAATAGTGCCAGCTTTTTTCAACAATTCGGCGTAATGTTTTGCCGTGTCCGGACCAATATCCAGTATCAAATCATCTTCAGCAACATCAGCCACCTGCTTAACAGTAGCCACTGCGGTTTCTGAAAATTCTTTAGCACAAACCACATCAGTAGGTACCGGAATGTCAGATCCATTGGCTTTTGCTTGCGCAATCAATCTTCTCGCTTCATCCAACAAATCCGGCTCATACAGCGATTTACCAACCGGAAAACCAGACGCCGCAATAAAAGTATTGGCAATACCGCCACCAACAATCAATTGATCCACTTTTTCTGACAATGATTGTAAAACGGTCAGCTTGGTTGATACTTTCGAGCCACCAACGATAGCGATCAATGGTTTAGCAGGTGTTTCCAACGCTTTACCCAGTGCATCTAATTCACTGGCTAACAAAGGTCCAGCACAGGCGATGGGTGCAAATTTAGCGACGCTATGGGTTGAGGCCTGGGCTCTGTGTGCAGTGCCAAAAGCATCCATAACAAACACATCGCACAAGGCGGCCATTTTTTTGCCCAGATCATCGTTGTTTTTGCCTTCACCGGCGTTAAAACGAACGTTTTCGCATAGAACCACTTCACCTGGAGCGATTGTGATGCCATCAATCCAGTCTTTTTCAAGTCTGACTGGCTTGTCCAGCAATTTGGACAATCTGTCTGCCACGGGCTTTAAGGAAGATTCTTCGTCGTACACACCTTCTTCCGGACGACCTAAATGCGACATAACCATGACCGCAGCACCAGCAGCTAAGGCTTTCTGGATAGTAGGCACGCTGGCTTGGATACGAATATCGCTGGTCACAACGCCGTTTTTAACTGGCACATTTAAATCCTGGCGAATAAGTACCCGTTTACCGGCCAAATCCAGATCGACCATACGTTTAATTGACATGTTTTAGTTCTCCTGTTGTTAAAGATGGTTTAAGTTGAGGCTATTATAAATGGTTGGAGTGTTTTTTGCTGCGCTTGTGCTTGCAGTTGGGCGAAGTAAATTTGTGGGAATGGGTCAGCTGTTAAAATTATCGACGCGAGTTAGCGGCAAATTTCGACTTGTTGTAATATTTGGGCACCCGCATCGCTAACAAGATCACAATCACCACGGCATAAATCAATGGCTCGGTGTAATCCAGTTTTACCAGCCAAAAGTAATGCAATAGTGCGGTAAAAGCAGCCAGATAAATCAAACGGTGCACTTTAAACCAACTGCGTCCGAGTTTTTTCTGCATGTTTTTGGTTGAGGTGACCGCTAATGGGATCAACAAGATAAAGGTAAGCAAGCCCATTAGGATGTAAGGACTGCGCGGAACTTCTTCAATAAATTGGGTAACTGATAGCGATAAATCCAGCACGATATATACTAAAAAGTGCATGGCGGCATAAAAAAAGGCGAATAAGCCAATCATGCGTCGAAATCGGGTCGGCCAGCTTTGACCTGTGAGATTTTTATAAGGCGTAATAGCCAGACTAACGCAAAGAAAGCGCAACGCCCAGTCACCAAATCCAAAGTGCAGCTCTTCTATGGGATTAGCGCCCAATTGATCGAGCATGGCCGCTTTAATCAACAGCAAAAACGGCAATGCTCCAAGTAAAAGCACAACCGCTTTGATGACGGCCCAATGTTTTTTTGTCAGCACTGTTAAAAACTCTTGGTTAAATCCATTCCAGAATACAGTGCCGCAACCTGTTCACCATAACCGTTAAATTTTTCAGTCTCGCGCTTGGCTGTAAAAATACTGCTGCCTAAAACACGCTCGCGTTTTTGGCTCCAGCGCGGGTGATCAACGTCCGGGTTTACATTGGCAAAAAAGCCATATTCATTGGGCGCACTGGCATACCACGCCGTAATCGGCATCATTTCGGTAAAACGGATTTTAACGATGGCCTTAATGCTTTTAAAACCATATTTCCAGGGCACTACCAGTCGCAATGGCGCACCGTTTTGCTTAGGCAATTCTTCGCCATACATACCAGTGGCAATAAACGACAACGGATGCATGGCTTCATCCATGCGCAAGCCTTCAATGTAAGGCCAGTTTAAAATTTGCGATTGCTGACCGACCATCACGTCCGGCTTGTGCAGGGTGGTAAATTCGACATATTTTGCATTGGCGGTGGGTTTAAAGCGTTTAAGCATCTCGGCTAACGGAAAACCCATCCACGGCACTACCATAGACCAAGCTTCAACACAGCGAAATCGATAGATTCGCTCTTCAATTGCATTATCTTTTAAGATGTCTTCAAGATTAAAAACACCGGTTTTTTCGGCTGCGCCAGTCACTTCAACTGACCACGGTTTGGTTTGCAGTTTTTGGGCTAAGTGTGTGGAATCTTTCTTGTTAGTAGAGAATTCGTAATAATTGGTGTAATTAAGCACATCTTCGCGGTCTGTTGGCGTAAGTGCCGCAGAATAAGGGCCGACTGGAATTTTTGGCTTATTTGGCTCAGCAAAACCATGTTCCGGTAACAGCAATCCCGCTGATAGCGCTGTGGCTGATTTAATAAATTGCCGACGAGAGTTAAAAACGGCCTGATCAGTGATTTCACTGCTAAGTATGTCTGATTTGGTTTTTATGATCATCTCTGGCTCCCGATTTAATTATTGTAAATCCTTAATTAATGCTATCACTCCCTTTGGTGCATTTGTGCCAAGTACAACTCCTCCAGCTGTTGCCGCGCCCAAGCGGTTTTTCTAAGAAACTTCAAGCTTGATTTTATGCTAGGTTCATTTAAAAAACACCGAATGGCAATCTGCTCGCCCAGTTGTTCCCAGCCATAGTCCTCAACCAATTCAGTCAGCATTTTCTCCAGTGTAATGCCATGAAGCGGATTATTCGCTTGCTTATTCATCTTGACCAAACCGGCGCTGCATGGCTTCATCTTTAGCGGCCTTAATTTCGCGCATAATGCTGCCAACATGAACAGGTTTTTCACTGGATTTAAATTTACCAGTCAACACGACATCAGGTGTTAAATCACCGCTTTCATACAAATGCCAGATTTCCTTACCGTAACGGGTTGATAACAGCTCGGGGGCAAACTGACCAAAATACTGAGCCAGATTCTTTACATCGCGTTCCAACATGTAGGCTGCGTTATTGTTGGCAGCGGCATTAACCGCTTGCGGTAAGTCAATGATAACCGGGCCATTGGCATCCACCAAAATATTGTATTCGGACAAATCACCATGCACGATGCCGGCACAGAGCATTTTCACCACCTCTTTTAACAACTGTTGGTGATAGTCTAAAGCTTCTTCCCTGGTTAGTTGCAGATCGTTTAATCGTGGTGCCACACTGCCATTGGCGTCGGTGATCAATTCCATAATCAGAACACCTTCCATAAAATTGTATGGCTTGGGAACTCTAACCCCGGCTGCAGCCAATTGATATAACGCATCTACCTCTGCATTTTGCCACACTTCTTCTTGTTGTCTACGCCCGTAGCGACTATGTTTTTCAAGCGCGCGGGCTTGACGGCTGTTTTTAACTTTTCGACCTTCCTGATATTGCGCTTGTTTATGAAAACTGCGGTGATTTACATCTTTATAGACTTTTGCACAGCGAGTTTCCCCTTCAGCCACAATCACAAACACATCGGCTTCTTTGCCGCTTTTTAAGGGTCTGAGAACTTCATCGACTAAGCCTTCTTGCACAAGAATTTCGATGCTTTTTGGGGTTTTCATATCCGTCCTTTTCGGTGATGATTATTTTAAATAGCGCCCTATTTGTATCAACTTACGCTGAATAATTTGTTGTTATTATAGCCTTAACTTTTATTCTGGCGTGGGTGGTTGTTGTTTTTGTAGCCACAATAACGCCCCGATCCCTGCTGCTCGCCCGGCCGAAAAACACGCAGTTAGCAGATAACCGCCGGTGGGTGCCTCCCAATCCAGCATTTCACCAGCACAAAACCAGCCTGGCAATTGTTTTAGCATTAGATTTTCATCAACCGCTATAAATTCCACGCCACCCGCACTGCTAATGGCTTCTGCTAATGGCCTTACCCCAGTTAATTTAACAGGCAATGCCTTAATTTTGGCGGCCAGACTAGACAAGTCATTAAATTCTATCGCAGAAAGTTGTTCGCGCAGCAACCCCGCCTTTACACCATCCAAGCCCAACCGCTTACGTAAATGATTAGCCATTGATTGCTTGGCCCGAGGCTGGGATAACTTGTTAAAAATGGTGCTTAAGGCTAAGTCTGGCAATAAATCTAATGTTATTTCGGCATAGCCGGTTACATTAATCTGCTCTCTTAAATGACCAGATAAAGCATAAATTAACCCACCCTCCAGGCCGGTTTCAGTAACAACCACCTCGCCTTGCTGACAAACTGTTATGCCATCCGCATTGTTACAACTAATTTTAACCGGCTTTATCGGAAAACCAGCAAATCGTTCAGAAAAAGTCGCTGCCCACTGGCTGTCAAACCCACAATTACTGGCTTGCAAGGGTTTAACAGCGATATTTTGTTCGGCCAAAACAGGCAACCATTCGCCAGTTGAGCCAAGTTGCGGCCAACTTCCGCCCCCTAACGCCAAGATGACTGTGTTAGCTTCGATGATTTGTTCACTATTTGGGGTGGCAAAGCGCAGCTGCTGAAGATTTTGCCCATGCCAGCCCAGCCAACGATGACGCACATGGAATTTAACCCCGTTTGCTCTAAGCCGATGCAGCCAAGCTCTTAACAACGGCGCAGCCTTCATATCGCTAGGAAAAATTCGGCCGGATGTGCCAACAAAAGTCTTAATGCCCAACTCATGCAACCAGGCAACTAACTCAGCACTACCAAATTGAGTTAATAAGGGTGCCAAATGGCATTGGCTATATCCATAACGATTTACAAAACTGGCCTGTGGTTCGGAATGGCTAATATTCATCCCGCCCTTCCCCGCCATTAAAAACTTTCGCCCCACCGAAGGCATGGCATCATACAAATCAACCGCAATCCCCGCCTGACTTAACACATCAGCAGCCATTAGCCCGGCCGGACCACCACCAATAACAATGACATGCTGGGAGTTGGTACATACGTTATTCAGCACAAATAAACCTGTAGACAATTATCATGTCCTCATCTTAACACGACTCAGATTGAAGGTTTGAAGCTGATGAGTGCTGATAAATTGATTAGATTAAATCCATGAAATTTGATTATGTAGTTCCCTATGGTTTAAAAGACATGGCAATTAACGCACCTAGCTATACCGACAAATAATATTGAGGGAGAGAGATGAATTTTAATAATGCAGTACAAACAACAATACGGTGGAATGCCGGATGGATATTGCGCCTTACGGCCTTATGGCTTTTTCCTGTGATCCTTTTGTATGTAGATTCTAATGCTTCAGCACAAGAGCGCCCCGATGCAGTATTCAAGTTTGGTAACGATTCCGATCCTGTGTTTGAATTTCAAGAACGATATAGAGGGCAATCTGAATATTCGTTAAAAATATACGCGGATGGCAAGGTGGTTTTTCATGGTTATACCCTGATACTGCATGACAACCCCGTTCAACGTCCTGCTGTCGGCGAACATTACAATCAAATCACTCGGCAACAAGTTAATGAGCTTTCTAAATATTTTTTAGCGTTATCATTTAAAGAGTTAAAAAAATACGAGGAGAAAATGGGATATTTTGAAGGAAGTATTCAACTGATATTTTTCAGGAGCACATACGTTCACATTGACATGCTAGAGCCTCTTTTTTTTAAAGCCATGATGGCAAAAATCAAAAAAATAACCGACATCCAAAAATGGGTATGTTACCCAAAGGGGCATCCACAATATGGTGAGCATTGCCTAGAAGACCTACCTGAGGATTTGCAATTTTGATTATTTTCGCTAATAAAATCTTACTTTAAGGAAAAAAATGTCTTGCACATTCGATTTCACAGAAGAACAAATACTCAACGCCTTAAAGAAAGCTAGTTGGAACAGCAATCAGAGTGAACCCCTTCCATTGTTGAATGCATATTGCAAGATTTCCATCCAAATTTTTATTTATCTTATCGTTTTTGCTGTGTTTTTTTGTGTGCTTTCCTCCAAGGATTCATTTGCAGAAACCATATCTGTGCCGGTATTTGAATTAGTTTATTCCACGCGTGGAGAAACCAATTTTACTATACAAGTCTATGCCGATGGCAAAGTTCATTACCAAGGAAATAAAGTTTTGGTTAAAGGTGAACTACACCAGCTTGTTGCAGTAATTGGAGACCAGTATGCACAATTATCTCCAAAACAAGTCGATGAGCTTAGTGTGAAGTTTTTATCGCTGCCATTTAAATTGACCAAAAAATATGAACACAAAAGCGGCAATGAAACTGCGACACATAGCATTAAATACTTGAGTCCCACAGTCGAAATAATAATGAATGATCCCTTATTTTCTTCGGCTTTTGCCAGAGAACTTAATAAACTGATTGATATAAAAAAATGGATTTGTTTTCCGAGAGATAACTCAGCAAATTCTAGTTGCCTCATTAGTGATATAGAAATCGATTATTTTCGTGATTTTGAAGAAATTGAATAATGCACTACGAACAACAATTTGGCGCAAGGCCGTAAAGGACCAAAGTTGGAGTGACGTGAGGAAGCCCAACATAAACCGAGCATCAAATGTGTGAAAATTTCCGCAGATTAAAACTCCAATCACCAAAAACGTTGGGGTTCGTTACTTCACCCCAACCAACGACCCTTGATACATAGACTGGTACATTAACAATTTTTTTACACAGAAACATACCTATCAGTTAATTGCGGTTACAATAGGCGAATTTTTAAGTAACTTGAAGGGATGTTATTTTGGTTGAAAAAATTATTCGTATTGCCACGCGCCAAAGCCCATTGGCCTTGTGGCAGGCTGAACATGTTGCCGCGCGCTTGGAGCAAGCTTTTCCTGGCCTTAAAACCCAGCTGGTTAAAATGACGACTCGGGGCGATAAGATTTTAGATGCGCCCTTGGCAAAAATCGGCGGCAAAGGCTTGTTTGTTAAAGAATTAGAGCAAGGCATGCTGGAAGGAACTGCCGATATTGCTGTGCATTCCATGAAAGATGTACCTGTGGAATTTCCTGATGGCTTGCATTTGGCTGCCATTTTAACTCGGGAAGACCCTACGGATGCTTTCGTCTCCAATCACTACAAAACCTTAGATGACCTACCCGCTACCGCCAGAATCGGCACGTCCAGTTTACGCAGACAATGCCAAATTAAAGAAAAATTTCCTAACGCGGAAATTTTATCCTTAAGAGGCAATGTTAATACTCGACTAGCCAAACTGGATGCGGGTGAGTACGATGCCATTATATTGGCCTCTGCTGGTTTAAAACGCTTGGGGATGGCGGAACGGATTACCGAATGTCTGGCAACCCAAGTTAGTTTGCCTGCCATAGGCCAAGGCGCTATTGGCATTGAATGTCGCGTAAATGATCCATTCATAAATGACATGCTACAAGTACTGCATGATCAAGAAACAGGTTTGTGTGTAAAGGCGGAAAGAGCGATGAACGCGCGTTTAAGCGGCGGCTGCCAAGTTCCCATAGCCGGATTTGCTGAATTACAAGGAGATCAATTGTTTATGCGTGGTTTGGTTGGAAATCCTGATGGTTCTGTACTGTACCGCAGTGAATTTACCGGCACAGTTGACCAAGCGGAAGCCATTGGCGTTCATATCGCTGAACATCTGTTAGCTCAAGGCGCTGATAAAATTTTGGAAGCGTTGTACCATTGAGAAAAACACTCGCAGGTATTCATGTTTTGGTGACTCGTCCCAAGCATCAAGCCGAAAACTTAACGCAGTTATTGCAAAGTCACGCAGCCGAAGCGGTTTTATTTCCAACTTTAGAGATTGTGGCAACGGACAATGAACAAGCAATACAAAGCACGCTGCAAAATCTGGAAAACTTTAAATGGTTGATTTTCATTAGCGCAAATGCGGTAAATTTTGCAGTCCAGGCGAATGGTGGCAAAATACCCGCCTTATCGCAAACACAGTGTGCCGCAGTTGGACTTGCAACTGCAAAATCTTTAACTGAGCACGGCTATAGTGTTGATTTGGTGCCGGAGCAAGGCTTTAACAGTGATGCCCTACTTGCCATGCCACAAATGCAGAACGTTGCTGGTCAACACATTTTGATTGTGCGCGGGGTTGGAGGCCGAGATCTACTGGCTACTACATTAACAGCCAGAGGTGCTCGAGTAGACTATTTGGAAGTTTATAAGCGCAGCGTGCCACAGCTTGATTGCACACCTGTTTTAAACAGGCTTAAGCAAGGCAAATTAGATATTATCACTGCAACCAGTGTAGAAGCCTTACAAAACCTGTTAGGTTTGTTAGGTACAGAAAACCATAAACTGCTTTTCCAGTTGCCTTTAATTGTAGTCAGTGACCGAATTAAAGAAGTAGCACTTGGAATGGGGTTTAAACGCATTGCGGTAACGGAAAATCCTTCCGACACTGCAATTCTTGATACAGTAACAACTTGTGTAATGGGGAGTTAGAGTGGCCGAATCAGAAGAAACACAGCAACAGGATGTTAATGTCGATAAAAAAGTGCGACGGTCGAGGAAAGGCTTGTGGGTTGGCATTACTGTCTTTGGTTTCATTTTGGTAACAGCTGGGGCCGGTTTTTTTCTATTTCAACAATTGCGCGACCAAAAGCAAAGCCTGACGGGTGAAGTGAACAAAGGCGATATGAAATTGATCGAGCTAACCAAGCAAATCAATAACTACGAATCGCAAATTGCCGTCATCCAGAATCAACTGGCTACTGTGCAATCAGATGTGTCGGGAAAAAACAACCATTTTACCAAAACACTGGCTGACTTTTCCCAGTTGCACTCAGAAAAATTAGAAGGCACCCGTAAACAACTCAGTTCTGACATCCAACAAGTACAGCGCCAATTGGGCAAAACCCGTGGCGATCTTCTGGTTGCAGATGCCGAATATTTATTAAGTATCGCAAACCAGCGCTTATATTTAATCGGCGATATAAAAACCACCCGCGAAGCCTTGGAAGCAGCTGACGAGCGCTTACGTGAAAGCTCGGATGCCGGCACGTTTAAAGTTCGGGAACAAATTGGCAAAGACATGGCCACATTGGGTGCTTTGCAAGCGGTTGATGTCGTTGGTATTTATACTGCTTTACACAACCTGCAAGATCACGTCGATAAATTAACCTTAGCCCTGCCCTACTCTGGAAAGGCCATTGCAGCACCAGAACAAAAAGATACCCAACCTGCTAAAGAACAGGAAAAAGAACATGGCGGTTTAGTTGATTCGGCCATTGATCAACTGGAAGGCTTGGTCACTATCAAACATAGCGCACATGCCGTTAAAGAAATTTTAACGCCGGAAGAAGCGCAGTTCATTCAAGAACAACTGCGTTTAAAAATTGAAATGGTCAAGGTAGCCTTGGTTCAGCAAAACGAATCCTTGTACCAACTGGCCATTGCTGATGCCAAAGCCTGGACTGAACAAAATTTCGCCAAAAACCCTGACACCAGCAATTTCATAGCCGAATTAGATCGCTTTAACGCCATCAAAATTCGCAGCCATTTTCCTGATATCAGCTTGTCGTTAAAAATGCTTAGGGATATAACGAAATCCAGATCTGAAGCAGACAAAGCAATGCAATCAGAACCGCAAAAAACCGAGCCTGTTGTTGAGCCAGCAAAACCAGCTGAGCCAGCCACTCCAGTTGAAGCGCCCAAAGCTGACGAAGCAACAAAAGTGGTGGAACCAGCTAAACCGACCGAAGATACCAAACCTGTTGAAGAACAAAAACCGGCTGAACCGGCGGCAGCAAACCCTGAACCAAAAGCAAATGAACCCGCACAAAAACCACATAAAGCGGAATAATTAGAGCGCATATAATGAAAAATTTAATCTATT
>Ga0208264_1000276_pt1 | contig 19704 bp, 18 predicted proteins | sample LakWasMet31_HOW6_2_FD_183873 | JGI IMG/M metagenome (GOLD analysis project Ga0208264, IMG submission 183873) | Freshwater sediment methanotrophic microbial communities from Lake Washington under simulated oxygen tension - Sediment Metagenome... | ecosystem: Environmental > Aquatic > Freshwater >... | reverse complement strand
CAAGCGGAGGGCTATACCCTGGAGCAATTTCAACAGGATTTTAAACAGTTACCCACCAATCAGCAGGCCCAGTTGTTACAAAAAATAAAAGCACTGTTACAGGAACTGAAGTAAGCTCGAAGGTGTAATGGACAGAACCAGACTGCCCAATACACCGCTCCAAATTACCAGCTATTGATTAAGGTGCGATTCCAAATTCAAAAGCACCATAATCTATTGCCTCGCCAACTATCTTTCTGGCTGTAGCTTGCAAAGGATCATGATATTGATATTCCGGCATAAGAGAAAATCCGCCTGACGCATTATGCCCTGGATTAACGCCTTTATCGATTGCCCCGGAACCAGCAGTTAGATGATAATCCTGCCCTGATTGATTGACAAAGCCAGGCGAATTGGTACGCAGATTGTTTTCCAATTCGGTTTTAGCAACACCATCGGCATCAAGCACGGTGCCTTTTCCAACAAACAGGTTATTGACTATTTTTTCTGCTGCTAACGGGTTTTTGGTTTTAATAAAAATACCGGCACTGCGGTCATTAACAATGGTATTGTTAACCACATACAGTTCTTGCTGGGGATTGCTTGCGCCTTCTTCCGCGTTGCTAATGATGGCCGAGTTATCTGTATTTTCGTCCTGGCGAATCACATTACCAATGATATATGACACACCACCATTCGGCAGATTGATTTCATAGCTGGTTTGACCACCCGAACTATCGGTCAAGCGGTTGTAAAGTATGTAATTTGTGGCCGCTCGGGATTTCACTAAATGCCCAATTTTGGCATCATGTGAGTAGCTGTTGCGTAAGGTAAAGGTGCGCACTGCGCCGATGTACATATTATGTGATTGGCCATCGCCGGAACCGTTATTACCAAATTCAGATGATTCAATCACTATATCGCTGGCATTGGAAGTTCCGGTTAAAATTCCGTTTTCGTTGTCATGAAAAAAACAATCACGGACCGTTAAGTTCTCGCCTTCCTGCCTGATGCCGGCACCGTTTCTGTCGGAAACAACCGCACCTGAAAATTCGATGTGCTCAACAGTGGTGTTTTTTCCAGTGATAACCCAGATGCCTTTGTCTTGAGCGGTAACACCTTGTGAATCCAGATGAGCACGTCCACCGACGCCGCGAATCGTTAAATTATTTTTATCCCACGTTGTTGCATCTTTTGCATATAACCCAGCTGCAATCTCAATAATGTCGCCGTCTTTTGCTGCAACAGCGGCCTGGCTGGGCAATTTATATTGCGCGTTCGGACCGACTTGGAGTGTTGCGGCATGGACCAAATGGCTTGTTATGAGCAGTAACAAAACACTTAGCCATCTTTGTTTGGATACAGCAAACACTCTGACTTTTATATACTTTTTCATAATACCTTCCTGTATTTTTAGTTAACCGCCGTTAAATTAAAAATTCTCTTGTTCGCTATCGCAGAAATTTGCAAAAAAATCTGGAATTTCTCTAATAGTCGCAATCAAGTTTCGATTAAATATGATGAGTTTTTTGCACAATAATAACTAGTAACCGTTCAGAAATTATGAGTTTATCAACAACATTAAGTTCATATAATCCTGCTGAAATCAATTAACGTTGCCTAAAATGTACCTCGCCAAATAACGATTTTAAGCCGTGCGGTTGGCAGCGCCAATATTGTGGAGGTGCTGCCACCTGAGCATGTAATTTAGCTGCAGCGTGCCAAGGCCAGCGCGGATCGTACAATATGCCGCGCGCAATCCCCACCATATCAGCCTTGCCTTCTGCAATAATGGCTTCGGCATCTTCGGGTTCTGTAATCAAGCCAACTGCTATGGTTGGCAAACCGGTTTCGGTGCGTATAGTCTGAGCAAATGGCACTTGATAATTTGGCCTCGGCTGAATTTGCTGCGCGGCTGCAAGACCACCACTGGAAACATGAATATATGCACAGCCGCGATCACGCAAAGCTTGAGCAAACACCACGCTCTGTGCTAAATCCCAGCCGCCGTCAACCCAATCGGTTGCGGAGATGCGAACCCCAATCGACAGGCTGTCTGGAACAGCCGCCTTCATGGCATCAAATACCGCCAGAGGAAACCGCATGCGATTTTCCAACGATCCACCATATTCATCAGTACGAAAATTAGAGAGCGGTGACAAAAACTGATGTAACAAATAACCATGCGCGGCATGAATCTCAATAGCATCCAACCCCAAACGATGTACTCGTTCGGCAGCCGTGACAAAAGCTTGCAAAATCCTTTGTAAATCAGCTTGATCAAGCGCAATCGGGGCAGGATCATCAGGCGTAAATGGAATGGCGGAAGGCGCGATAGTTGGCCAGCCGCCGTGTTCTGGCATAACTAACTGGCCGCCATCCCAAGGTGCGGCAGTTGATGCTTTACGTCCGGCATGGCCCAGTTGAATAGCAATAGGCATGGTTGAATATTGACGAACAGTTTTCAATACCTTTGCCAGAGCTGCCTCAGTCTCATCGGACCACAGCCCCAAATCAGCCGGAGAAATACGCCCTTCCGGTTCTACGGCAGTCGCTTCGATAATTAACAAACCCGCACCCGATAATGCTAAATTGCCCAAATGCAGCAGATGCCAGTCAGTAGCTTCGCCATTCCGGGCCGAGTATTGGCACATAGGCGCAATTATAATGCGGTTAGGTATCGTCAGTTGACCGATGTTATAGGGGCTAAATAGCTGACTCACGATAGGTATACTCCATTAATATTTGAAAAGAGGTGCATTCTTAACCGGAGTATATTAGTTGGCTAACTTGCTGACAATTGTTGATTTAATGGATTGGCTATAGTTGTAAAAAATGACAATCGTTGAAAATAATAATTTAAGCAAATAAACCAAAAACTTAGTCAGTCGTTATTTAGAAAGTACTTACCAGAAAGCAAACCTGGGCTTTCAATTACTACTTAAAACTGCTTAACTAGCGTGATTTTTTATAGGCTCAATTTATCACATGAACCAGCATAACCTACTCATCATGGCCATACCTGCGGGTATCGCTTTATTCGGTGGCATATTGGCTTCCATTTGGCGACCAAGCCATAGCGCACGCAGTCTGATTCAACATTTTGCCGCCGGCGTGGTGCTTGCGGCATTAGCAGTGGAATTGCTGCCGGAAATTGAACGCGAACATGCGCCGGGCTTGGTACTGGTCGGCTCATTCGCACTGGGATCTTTGTTTATGTATGGCTTAAAACTTTGGACGATAAAACTGGAACACAAAGCCGCATTGGATCAAACGCCTTCTGGCTTAAATATTGGCTTGCTGCTGGCGACTTTTTTGGATGTGGCTATGGATGGCTTTATCATTGGCGCTGGCTTTGCCGCTGGCGGCAGCACAGGCATGATCCTGGCACTGGGCTTATCGGTGGAGTTATTGTTTCTGGGCATGGCCTTAACGTCAGAAGCCGTTAGGGGTTGGCGGATTATTTTTATTTCTGGTGCCTTGGGCGGAACTGTATTCTTATTTGCTTTCTTGGGTAACTTCCTGCTACATGATTCATCACCTGCTGTCATTGGCGGGGTATTAGCCTTTAGTGCTGCGGCATTGCTATATCTGGTGACAGAAGAATTACTGATGGAAGCGCACGTAGTTGAAGAAAAGTCTTATTCCACGTTAGTTTTGTTTAGCGGGTTTCTGGTGTTTTGGGGAATCCAGATAGTGGGGAGTTAACTAATACGACTATCCAGATTTGATTCGATAATGGGCTTGAGTTAACGATAAATTAGCATTAAAAAAGTTGCACTGCGAGGGTTTCCCGCAGTGCCTGCTTGAAATAAAGCATCTCTAGTGGGCTAATGTTCTGTCTGCCAACCTCTGATAATGTTACTTTTTTGAACGGCAAATCCAGTTTATTAACAACTCAACCTAACTTGGTGACCACTTGTTTTATCAAATTATCAGGTTTAAACGGTTTAACAATGTAAGAGGTAATACCAGCCATAATGGCTTCTTTCACCTTTTCGCCTTCGGATGATGAGGTCAACATAATCCAGGGCGGAGTAGCCAGTTTTGGATCTTCTTTTACTGCCTTAAACAAATCCAACCCGCTCATACCGGGCATATTCCAATCGCAGATGACGATATTTATTTTTACTTTTCTCATCATTAATAACGCATCCGAACCACCAGGAACATCAAATACATGCAAGAAACCCGCTGTTCTAAGAATGGCTTTTGTTAAGGTGCGCATAGAAGCGGCATCATCGACAATCAAGATTTTCTTCTGTAGCAATTCTTGTGATATTTCCATTTTTGTTCCAATATTCTTTATTTTAGGAAGTTAAGTGAGCGACGACGCACATTATAAAAGATGTTGATAAATCAATAATATAGAATATTAAAAATGCCAACCGCATCGCTTTATAACTGGTCGAATATTTACTTTGCTCAAAAAATTGTTTCTGAATATAAGCATAGATGTGATCACAATAAAAACAACTTTATTTTGACTCTAGGATTTAAAAAACGCGACGCGTTTATCTATCTGTCATAGCTACAATTGTGCAGGCAAGCCCACTAACATGATTTGCTGCGTTCAGGTAAAATAGTCAGTTAGCCAGTAATTTGTTGTTTTGCCCCAAACCTCGGAACCCAACATGATAAGAATCATCGAGCTTAAACTGCCGCTTGACCACCCTGAAAGCAGCATTAAATCAGCTATTTTAGAAAAGCTGGCTATTAGCTCTGAACAATTAATTGCTTATAACATTTTTAAGCGTGCCCACGATGCCCGAAAAAAAGATGCGATTTTGCTGATTTATACCGTGGATGTTGAAGTGGTAGATGAGCAATCGGTGTTGGCTAAACATCAGGATAATCCGCATATTTCACTAACACCAGACACCAGCTATCAGTATGTTATCCAAACACAATCGCAACTGGCAGAACGCCCTGTCGTCATCGGCACTGGCCCATGCGGTTTGTTTGCCGGTTTAATTATGGCGCAAATGGGCTTGCGCCCAATTATCTTGGAACGCGGCAAAGAAGTGCGCGAACGCACCAAAGACACCTTTGGTTTATGGCGCAAAAGCATATTTAATCCAGAATCCAATGTGCAATTTGGCGAAGGGGGGGCCGGTACGTTTTCGGACGGCAAGCTCTATACTCAAATTAAAGATCCCAATCATTACGGGCGTAAAGTACTCACGGAGTTTGTAAAAGCGGGTGCGCCACCGGAAATTCTTTATGTCAGTCGACCACATATTGGCACCTTCCGATTGGTATCCATGGTGGAAGAAATGCGTGCCACCATCATATCTTTGGGTGGTGAAATCCGCTTTCAGTGCCGTGTTGATGACATTGAAATCAACAATAATCAGGTACAAAGCGTTAAACTGGCCAGTGGCGAAGTGATTCCCACCAACCATGTGGTACTTGCCATTGGACATAGCGCGCGCGATACCTTCAAGATGTTGTATGATCGCGGCGTGTATATTGAAGCCAAACCATTTTCTATCGGGTTTCGGATCGAACATCCACAATCACTGATTGACGTATGCCGCTATGGTCGTTTTGCCGGCCATCCATTGTTAGGCGCTGCTGATTATAAACTGGTCCATCACTGCAAAAATGGCCGCTCCGTGTATAGTTTTTGCATGTGCCCAGGCGGTACCGTCGTAGCTGCCACCTCTGAAGAGGGGCATGTAGTCACCAATGGCATGAGCCAATATTCACGCAACGAACGCAACGCCAACAGCGCTATCGTCGTTGGCATTACGCCAGAAGATTATCCAGGCCATCCACTGGCTGGCATAGATTTACAACGCCAACTGGAAGCCAACGCGTTCACACTGGGCGGAAGTACTTATCAAGCCCCCGGACAATTGGTCGGTGACTTCCTGGCAACCCACCCTTCATCGGCATTAGGCGCTGTCCAGCCATCCTATACACCAGGCGTGCATTTAACCGATCTAAGCCATGCCCTGCCTGATTACGCCATTACAGCCATACGCGAAGCATTGCCTGCGTTTGATAAAAAAATAAAAGGCTTTGCCATGGACGATGCTGTATTAACTGGCGTAGAAACCCGCACCTCATCACCCATACGCATCAAACGCAATGCCGATTTCCAAAGCTTAAACACCAAGGGATTATATCCAGCGGGAGAAGGTGCGGGTTATGCGGGCGGCATTCTTTCTGCGGCTGTAGATGGCATTAAAGTGGCTGAGGCAGTGGCGCTGGATATGGTTAAATGATTATTTCGTATGTTAGATATGATTTAGGCATGTTGTTGATTGGCTATGATGGCATGGATGTTGGCCCGATTAATTCATAGCTATAGGATGGGCTGAGGTTGGAAGCCCATCTTTAACCAAGTTGACGGGCTTCCTACCTCAGCCCATCCTATCGAGCTTTTGAGCTGCTTTGCTTAAAATCTGATTGGTTTAACTTTGTCATCTTCCATTTATAAACTTCGTGATAGATTAATCAAAACCAATCATTCAGATAATTATAGAATGAGCTGAGCGCAGGGAAGCTCGTCTTTGGTCATGTGGATTGGCTTAACGCCTCCGCGCAATTAGATCTTGAGTTTAGTTTTAATTTTGGAGTTGCTTAAATGCTGACAACTGGAGATACCTTGAACAAATTATTTATAGCCTGTGCGCTTCTGTTAATTACAGCATGTGCCCCAACCGGTAACATAAAAACCGGAATGTACGCAAAACTAAATTCCCACAAGGCACAATTTACCGACGCCTCGCTAGAAGAAATCGCTAAACTTAAACCTCAAATAAACCCACCGATTAAAATCGCAGTTGCCCAACCAAGTGGAGTTAGTGAGTGGACATCTGAAGAAGTTAAAGCAATTGAATCTTGGTTACCCGATTTAAAAGCAGCGGGGCTTGCAAACGATCTTGTTGTAATACCCAACGCTCTGAGCCAGGGATGCGCCGACAATATCAATTTTTGTTCTCGAACCGCTGCAGCAAAGTTGCAAGCTGATGCAGTAATTACCATCGGTTACTCGGTAGTCACTGACAAGTATCTAAACCCACTAAGCTTTTTAAACGTCACGTTAATTGGCATGTGGATTGCGCCTGGACACCATAGAGATTCATATGCAGTTTTTGATGCCGCTCTGGTGGACACTAAAAACGGTTATATCTATGGCATAGCCAGGGGGGAAGGTGAAGCAATACGTCCTTACATGTACGCCGATTCAGATACGGGGCAAGACGAAGCGAAATTAATTGCTTTAAAATCTTTAGGCAAGCAAATCGTTGATAAATCCAATGTATTTTTGAAATCCAAATAAACAAACTTCTTTGATTTTGCTAACCCTCCATAACTATAGCGCTAAGGGGGGGGGACTTCGTACCTCAGCCCGTCCTATCAAGTCAGGTATTTCTTAAAATATCAAGACTTAGCATTAAATTAAGCAGAGTTGAAATGATTACATTAAAAACACTTCAGGATATGTTCGCAGATATTAGAGAGGAAACTGCCTGGAACATTGACGCGCCAATGCTCTGGGGTTATTTCTTTAAAGATAAATCCGCTGAAAAACTCGATGCGGTTATTCCTGAGCTTGTAGCGCTCGGTTTCCGATATGTTGATTTATATCTCCCGGATTTTGAGGAAGGTGAGGATGAGTTTTACTTTTTGCACGTCGAAAAAGAAGAAATGCACACTCCTGATTCACTATTTGAGCTAAACAGTCAGCTGGACGCTTTCGCCGATCGACATAAACTGGATGCCTATGATGGCATGGATGTCGGCCCGATTAATTCATAGCTATCGGATGGGCTGACGCAAGGAAGCCCATCTTTATCCAAGTATACGGGCTTCGTACCTCAGCCCATCCTATCGTGCTACGCCACGTTATTAATTCTGCTTAAGTGCGTTAAATCAGATAATTAGGACTTTATCTATGAAGAATATTTTTAGTGTTATCTTTGAAAAGTTTAACCAAACGGATTATTCAGGACAAATAGTTTTTCTCAGCAAGCTTTTATATATAATTTCCATGCTAGCTAGGGATACATATGAAGCTGGGACTAACAAGGTTAATCAACCTCAACTATTGCGAAGATATAATGAATTGTTGCATAGAACATCAACCCAACAGCTTTACGTTGCAAAAAGCAAACTAGACCGGATGCCAGATGACATATTTTTTGAAATGTTTGTAGAAGAAGTTACGTATCTTGGCATAGCGGATTCGGTAATAAGACAACTAGAGCTATTGGATGAGCTGAATGAAAGGAATACCCATCTTTAACCAAGTTGATGGGTTTCGTTCCAAAGCCCATCCTATCTACTTTGATAAGCTACAAAGATTTCTTCAGTATACGTTTGCAAAACCCATCCTTCTTAAGTTAAATTAGCGGTTGTGCCGTTTTAAATCTTATCAAACCCATCGATGACCAGCCCTACCAGCGATATTAAGCCTTCCGCCCCACATACGCCCATGATGCAGCAATATTTGCGCATTAAGGCTGAAAACCCTGAAACATTATTGTTTTACCGAATGGGGGATTTTTATGAGCTGTTTTTTGATGACGCCAAAAAAGCTTCTCAGTTGTTGGATATTACCTTAACCAGCCGAGGCCAATCGGCGGGCAGTCCTATTCCTATGGCTGGAATTCCGTATCATGCGGCGGAAGGTTACATCGCCAGATTATTGCGCAATGGCGTATCCATTGCCATGTGCGAACAAATTGGCGATCCAAATACCAGCAAAGGGCCAGTTGAACGTAAGGTGGTTCGGATTATTACCCCGGGCACGGTGACTGATGAAGCACTGCTGGAAGATCGGCAGGATAACTTGCTAACGGCTATCTACTCTGGCAATCAACGATTTGGCATTGCCAGCCTGGATGTCACCAGTGGTCGTTTTGTATTACAACAATTGGTTTCAGAAGACCAGTTGTTAAGTGAAATCGCCAGACTCAACCCAGCTGAATTGTTATACAGCGAAGATTGGTCATTGCCAGCCAGTTTAAAGCAACGCAGTGGCTTGTGTCGCAGGGCTCCGTGGCATTTTGAACCGGAAAGCGCCAGACAGTTAGTACTTAAACAATTTAATACGCTGGATTTAAAAGGCTACGGTTGTGACGACCAGTTTGCTGCCATAGCTGCGGCCGGTGCCTTGTTACAATACATTAAAGACACCCAGCAAAGCGCCCTGCCCCATATTCAAGGCATACGCACTGAAAACACCAGCGACACCATTCAACTGGACGCCGCCAGCCGCCGCAATCTGGAACTGGATTTCCACCCCAGTGGTCAACTGCAATTTACCCTACTTGGCGTTTTGGATAAAACCATCACTGCTATGGGCAGCCGCTGCTTGCGGCGTTGGTTAAACCGGCCATTACGTAATCAGCACATCATCAACAAGCGTTTTGATTGTGTTGAAAGCTTGCTTGGCAATCATTTATACAAAGATATTCAAAATAATTTGCGCCATGTGGGCGATATTGAACGCATCAGCTCGCGCATTGCGTTAAGATCGGCCAGACCCAGGGATTTGGTGGTCTTGCGCAGTTCTTTATCCATATTGCCCAACTTAGAAGCCGATTTAACCAGCGATGAGTTTCCGCAGCTCAAAGCCTTAGCTGATCAAATCGGAATTTATCCTGAATTGGTTGATTTGCTGCATAACGCCATTATTGAAAATCCGCCGGTGTTAATTCGCGATGGTGGCGTGATTGCGCCTGGTTTTCATCCTGAACTGGATGAGCTGCGCAACTTAAGTCAAAATGCCGATCAATATTTACTGGATATGGAAGCCAGAGAACGCGCCAACACAGGCATTAACACTTTAAAAGTCAGTTATAACCGTGTGCACGGCTATTACATTGAAATTACCAATAGCCATGCCGAAAAAATCCCGACCCATTACACCCGCAAGCAAACTTTAAAAGGCGCTGAACGTTATATCACTGAAGAACTAAAATCCTTTGAAGATAAGGTGTTAAGCGCGAAGGAAAAATCGTTATCCTTCGAGAAATCGTTATACGAAGCCTTGCTAACCAAAATTGCCGAATACCTGGTGCCATTGCAAGTTAGTGCGACAGCTTTATCGGAGCTTGACGTATTGACAGTATTTGCCGAACGGGCAAACAGCTTAAATTTAAGCCGTCCAAATCTAGTCGAAAAGCCAGGCATTGCCATAGAGGCAGGCCGGCATTTAGTGGTGGAGCAAGTCTCGGACACGCCATTTGTACCCAATGATTTAAGCTTTAATAACCAACGCCGCATGTTAGTCATTACTGGGCCTAACATGGGCGGTAAATCAACTTACATGCGCCAATGCGCCTTGATTGTATTGCTTGCTCACATTGGCTGTTATGTACCGGCAAAAAGTTTTACTTGCGGGGCGATCGATAAATTATTTACTCGCATTGGCGCATCGGATGATTTGTCCAGTGGACGTTCTACGTTTATGGTGGAAATGTCCGAAACTGCCAATATTCTGCACAACGCCACCGCGCAAAGCCTGGTATTAATGGATGAAATCGGCCGTGGCACCAGCACCTTTGATGGCTTGTCATTAGCTTGGGCTTGCGTTGATTATCTAGCTAAAACCACCAAAGCCTTTACCTTGTTTGCTACGCATTATTTTGAACTGACCACGCTGGCAGACGAACAAAAGTCCATTCAAAACGTGCACTTGGATGCAATGGAACACGGCGATAAAATCATTTTTTTACATGCCGTAAAGGATGGCCCAGCCAGCCAGAGCTATGGGCTGCAAGTGGCTGCACTCGCGGGCGTGCCTCGTTCAGTGATAGAAAAGGCTAAGGATAAACTCCGACATTTGGAAGATAAGGCTTATAGCCAACAGCAAGTTGATTCCGGCTCGGTGCAGTTAGATTTATTTTCTTTAAACGAGCCACATCCAGCTGTTACTTTGCTGGAAGAGTTAACGCCTGATGACATTACACCTCGTCAGGCTCTGGACACACTGTATCAATTGAAGAATTTGGTAGCTCGTTAGTATCTATGGATAAAGTTGTGGCGATTTCATTGGCGTAGGCTCGCAGTTCATTAGCTAAGGATGAATTGGTTTTTTCTATTTCATCTAAGCGTTGATAATAATTGCCAAATACAATGCCTGCCCCAGTGGTTTTGCCCAGCAAACGATCACGGCAAAACGCTAGCCAACGTTGGTTTTCTGCGCTGTTAAGTGTATTAGGATAATTTCTGGCTCGGTATCTAAACAGCATTTCCGGCAAGCGCTGGTCATCAAAAGTAAACGTCGTTTTGGCCAATTGCTCCGGTGATAAGCTTTTAATTTTGGCCATTTTTTGCTTATCGTTACCTGAAAAAAAACCACCACTGTAAATACTTAGATCAGGGTCGTTGATAACGCTATCAAACTGATTTACAAATACCGCCGCAACTTTTTCCGGCAAACCAACAGCGGCTTTAATTTTATCTAAATTTTTTAAACAAGCAGTTAAGTCGATTTCCAGGCGCTGTGCATCAACAGGTTTTATTACAGAAATCGGCGCAAGCACTGGACATTTATTTAGATGCACGGTTTTTAATGGTATTCGACTAACACCTTCAGGTAAATCTGCCGTGGCAGTAAACACGCGCTGCTGAATTTCAGTGCTGGATAAGGCCAGCATCGCATCAGGGTCTATTGATAAATCATACACAATAACGCCATTGCTATTGGTTGGGTGTTGGCAAATGGGCAGCACCACTGCCAAACAATTGTTAGCGGCCGCAAACTTACCCGATATATGCAACACCGGCTTAAAACTACCCAACTGCAACAATTCGGCCGCTTGGGTTTTGCCGCGATGCTGCCATAAAAAATCATACAATTTGGGCTGTGCTTGCTTGAGTAATTTAGCAAATGCAATCGTTGCGTACACATCGGACAGTGCATCATGCGCTGCACCATGCTCTATACCATTAGCTTTGGTCAATAATTCCAGTCTAAAACTGGGGTTGCCTTGATCATCCTTTGGCCACTCAATGCCTTCCGGGCGCAACGCTCTGGCCGCCCTGGCAACGTCAATTAAATCCCACCGCGAATTATTGTTCTGCCATTCTCTGGCATATGGATCATAAAAATTTCGATAGAGGCAGTTGCGTGTGACTTCATCGTCAAAACGCAGGCTGTTGTAGCCTAGGGTGCATGTTTGCGGGTGAGCTAGCTGGTTGTGTATTTGCTTAATAAAATCCGCTTCGCATACGCCTTTTATAGCGGCTTGTTGCGGCAATATGCCAGTGATTAAACAGGCGTCAGGATGGGGAAGATAATCAAGACTGGGTTTGCAATAAATAACGAGCGGATCGTCGATGATATTAAAATCGGTGTCAGTGCGCACACCTGCAAACTGCACAGGTCTATCCCGTTGTGGATCGGTACCAAAGGTTTCGTAGTCATGCCAATACAATGCTGCTCGGTCATGACTACGATCTGTCAATTTACTTGATGCCAACTAAGGCCCTTAATAAGTCAACTCGGCTGATAACACCGACCAATTCAGTGTTCTGAAAAACCGGAAAGCTACGCACTGAGGAAGAGTGAAATTTTTCAGCTAAATCAACGATACTTGATCCAGCGTCAACCTTTATGATCTCAGAACTCATGTACTCGCCGACCTTACCGCTCATGCCCTGATTGTATACACTTTCTATAAAAACTTTTATGCCATCTTTTTCTGAAAACATACCAATTAATTTGCCGCTGGCATCCAGTACCGGCGCGCAAGTAATTTTATGATCCAATAATTTTTTAATGGCATCTGTAACACTAGTTTCTTTGGTTAAAGTTACTAGCCTTTTAGCCATGTAATCTGTTACGGTAATTTTTGACAACATAACAACCCCCTGTTCTTTTTGTTATTTTACCAACTCAACGATTCCCTGTTGTTTGCCGGTTAATGTGCTGCGTCGGCCTCCATTTTCTTTCTTTTATCACATTTTTCAACACAAACACAGTCTTGATTTGCCCCGCCACAAGATCCTTTAATTGCCCGCCTGCCAAATATAACCCCTATTGCCATAATTGCAATAACGGCTAACATAAATAGAAAAGTTACCAAAAAAATTGTCATGGTTTGCTCCTGTAACTGCTAAATAATTTAGATATAGTTTGTACTTAAACAAATCTGTTAGTTGTTTTTATAAATAACAGCTCTTAAAAAAGTAACCATTTATGAAAAGAACTATCAGTATCGGTTATGACCGCGACTCAGATTTTTTATTTCTCGCAATCGGCCATTTTCAAAACGTAAAAACTGACGCATGCGCGAACGTCCAAAGTCATATATCCATTCATCCACCGTTATTTGTATCTGCCGAAAGTTCTCCACTCCAGCACCCAATGATGAATTTGGGAATTGACCATTTATTCCATTATACGACCGGGCTTCCGTATTATAACTGCTACCAACGATTTCAGTGTGAGTTTGCGCTGAATAGGGTTCACCACAAATAGCTTCAACATCTTCTTCAAGATCACCGATTTCAACCAGTTCACTGCCGCAACGTAACGCTTGCGATACATTGGGTAACAGCAGAAAGCTTCCGATTAGCAAAACCTTGTATCCTTTCATAATCATTACCTGGTCGATTAAAAAAAATTACACAACCTGTTTTGTTTTATTTGAGCATTTAATTGTCGCTAAATTCAACAAAACCCCAAATAAAAACAGGCCCGAGCACAAAGTGATCGGGCCTGTTCATTGTAGCGAGTATTAACCGCCGAAGTCGTCCAACATAATATTTTCCGGTTCAACGCCATTATCTAATAGCATCTTAATAACCGAACTGTTCATGATTGGAGGTCCGCACATGTAAAACTCACAATCTTCCGGAGCTGGATGATTTTTAATGAATTGTTCAAATAGCACGTTATGGATAAAGCCTTTATAGCCATCCCAGTTATCATCTGGTAATGGATCAGATAAGGCCACATGCCATTCAAAATTATCATTTTCTCTAGCCAGCATGTCGAAATCTTCCACATAGAACATTTCTCTCTTGCTACGAGCACCGTACCAGAAAGTCATTTTACGTTTGGATTTTAACCGGCGTAACTGGTCGAAAATATGTGAACGCATTGGAGCCATACCGGCACCACCACCCACAAATACCATTTCAGCACCGGTTTCTTTGGCAAAAAACTCACCATACGGTCCAGAAACAATACACTTATCACCTGGCTTCAAACCAAAAATATAAGAAGACATGATGCCTGGCGGTACTGAATCCGGCGCACCTGGAGGTGGCGTCGCAATACGCACGTTCAACATGATTTCTTTTTCTTCTGGGTAACTGGCCATTGAATAGGCACGTAACGCAGGTTCTTTAACTGTAGAAACGTAGCGCCATAGATTGAATTTATCCCAATCATCGCGAAAACGATCTTCAACTAAGAAGTCGCTATATTTTGCGACATGTGGAGGACATTCAATCTGGATGTAACCACCTGCACGGTAATTGATTTCTTCACCAGCAGGCAATTCCAACACCAATTCTTTAATGAATGTGGCCACGTTGTGGTTTGATTTAACAGTACATTCCCATTTTTTTACGCCAAAGACATCGTCTTCAACTTCAATGTTCATGTTGTGCTTAATCCCAACCTGACAAGCAAGACGCTCACCTTCGGCAGCTTCACGTTTGGTGATATGGCTTAATTCAGTTGGCAGAATTTCTCCGCCGCCTGAATGCACTTTTACCTTACATTGACCGCAAGTACCGCCGCCGCCGCAAGCTGAAGAAACAAACAATCCGTTATCCGCCAACGCGGTTAACAATTTTGAACCAACAGGCACGTGGATTTTCTTTTCATCATTGATCAGAATTTCCACATCCCCTTCTGCAACTAACTTACTTTTTGCGCCAATAATAACGAAAACCAGCGCGATCACGATACCCGTGAAAATAATAATCCCTAATAGAATTTCCAGCATCTCGTTACCTTCTTAAAGTTGGATTCCTGAGAAAGCCATGAAGCCAAGCGACATCAGACCCGCAGTAATAAAAGTAATTCCTAGACCTTGTAGAGCTGGCGGTATATCGCTGTATTTTAACTTTTCGCGCACACCGGCCATGACTGTAATAGCCAATGCCCAACCTAAACCACTACCAATTCCGTAAGTAACGCTTTCGCCAAAGTTATAATCACGTTCAATCATAAATAAGCTGCCACCTAAAATAGCGCAGTTCACAGTGATTAAAGGTAAAAAGATACCTAATGCAAAATACAACGCAGGAAAGAATTTATCTAAAACCATTTCCAAAATCTGCACTAGCGCAGCGATCATGCCGATACAGCTTAAAAGCGCTAAAAAGCTTAAATCAACGCCTTTAATACCTAACCAGGACAATGCATCTTCTTTTAATAAAGAGTGATACATGAAGTTGTTGGCTGGCACTGTAATCGCTTGGACCACCATAACAGCAATACCTAAACCCATTGCAGTCGAAATTTTCTTCGATACCGCAATAAAGGTACACATTCCTAAAAAGAAGGAAAGCGCTAAGTTTTCAATGAAAACCGCTTTTACAAATAGACTGATATAAGCTTCCATTAGTGATGCCCTCCGCCTTCGCCATGTGAAATCGACATAATTTTAAAGTCTTGGGTTTCTCTTTGTTCTGGCTTATATTGCCGAACACCCCAAATTATCAAACCAATAATAAAGAACGCACTCGGTGGTAATAACATAAGACCATTAGGATCATACCAGCCGCCATCTTTTGTCAGTTTCAGTACTTCCATACCTAACAATTTACCGGAACCCAGAATTTCTCTAAAGAATGCAACAGTCACTAAAATTAAGCTGTAGCCTGCACCATTACCAATACCATCCATAAAACTTTCTAATGGCGGGTTTTTCATGGCATAGGCTTCAGCACGTCCCATTACGATACAGTTAGTAATGATCAAGCCAACAAATACGGATAACTGCTTGCTCACATCGTAAGCAACCGCTTTCAGTAATTGATCAACCACAATTACCAAAGAGGCAATGATGGTCATCTGTACGATAATACGGATGCTGCCTGGAATGTGATTTCTAATAGCACTAATTGCCGCACTGGAAAATGCAGTTACCAAAGTTAACGCCAAAGCCATAATCAAGGATGTGGACATCTTTGAGGTTACAGCCAATGCCGAACAAATACCTAATACTTGTAGAGTGATCGGGTTGTTGTTAACTAATGGCGAAATCAGAACTTTTTTTGTTTCTTCATTAAGGATTGGTTGTTTTACTTCTTCAATCACAGCGCTCATGATTTAACCCCTTTGCCAGTTCTTACTTTATTAAGATACAGTTCAAAACCTTCTTTGCCTGTCCAATATCTAACTAAATTGGTTACACCCGCGCTAGTTAGTGTCGCACCAGCCAAGCCGTCAACTTCATAAGCTGATTCCGGTTTGCTGGTATCAACGGTACCTTTTATCAAATGTAATGCCGCGTCGCCGATACTGGCGTTGCCAACTTCACCTTTGTCAAAGCCATGTTGAGCCGACTCAGCGTAGATTTTTTTACCTTTCCATAAAGCGCGCCAGTTTGGGTTAACAACTTCACCACCCAAGCCCGGAGTTTCCGCTTGGTCATAGAAGTTGATACTTTGTACCGTTTGGCCATCAGCTTCTACTGACAAGAAACCATATAAAGTAGACCACAAGCCATAACCGTTGATTGGTAAAATGATTGACTTAATATTGCCGCCTTCTTTAACCAAAAACACTTTCGCAACTTTGGCTTTAAATCGGATGTGTGCAATATCTTTGTCTTTTGGAATTAACACAGATAATGCAGGATCTTTAGCCGCCTTGCGTTGGTCATATTGATCGGCATTCATATCAGTTACATAGTCGCCAGTTTCAAGATTGACTAATTTTGCTTCAATCTTTTCTGCGAAGGCGGCATTAATATCTTTACCTTCTTCCAATAAACCGGCCACATCAAGAATGTTCTTCTTCATGTCCAGCTCTTTGTTACTTACTTGCAACGGTTTTAAAGCAACCGCAGCAAACGATACCAATACTGCACAGACTAAACATAATGAAACGGCAACAGCGATGGTTTTTTCTAAGCTATCATTGCCTAAAGCCAATACCTTTTCAGCATAAGCTTTCGCTTTATGATATTGCGGATATTGCTCAAGTTTTGCGACAATTTTATCAAGATGTTTGCATTGTTTTGTTTGATTAGGCATGACGTTTCATCCTTCTTCTAATATTGGCCTGGATGACAAAGTAATCAATAGTGGGCGCAAACATGTTTGAAAATAGAATCGCCAGCATAATGCCTTCTGGGAAAGCAGGGTTGACTACGCGGATTAACACAGTCATAGCACCGACCAGACCACCGAATACCCAGCGACCCGTATTGGTCATTGCTGCACTCACTGGATCAGTTGCCATGTAAACCATACCAAACGCAAAACCACCCACGGTTAAATGCCAGTACCAAGGGAACGCAAACATTGGGTTTGTATCGCTGCCGATGACATTAAACAACAATGAAGTTAGTACCATGCCTGAGAATACGCCACCCATGATTCGATAAGAAGCAACACGGGTATATAACAGGAATGCCGCACCGATTAAGATCGCAAGCGTTGAAGTTTCACCCAAACAACCTGGTTCAAAACCGAAAAATGTTTGCATCCAGCTGTAGTTAGCTGCATGAACTGCATCTAAACCGCCATTTGCAGCCAAACCTAATGGCGTAGCGGCAGTATAACCATCAACGGCTACCCAAACTGAATCGCCAGAAATAGACGCTGGGTAAGCAAAATACAAAAATGCCCGACCAGTTAATGCAGGGTTTAAGAAGTTTTTGCCCGTTCCACCAAATACTTCCTTACCGATAACGATACCGAAGGAAATGCCTAATGCAACTTGCCATAAAGGCATGTCAGGGGGCATGATTAAGGTGTAAAGCATGGAAGAAACCAGGAAACCTTCGTTAACTTCATGCCCGCGAACGGTCGCAAATAATACTTCCCAAACACCACCAACAGCCAATGTGACTATGTAGATGGGTAAAAAGTACAACGCGCCGTGCACGAGATTGGAAAACGGGTTGGCAGTGCTGTACCCAAAAATCATCATGGGAATACTGCGCCAGTTGTCAATTTTGCTTAAGCCCATCACTTCCATTGCATGGTTGGCTTGATAACCGGTGTTATACAAAGCCATTAAAATACAAAAGAAAGTGGCAATAACCACGAAGGTCATTGTGCGCTTTAAATCATTACCATCACGAACGTGCGTGGAACCGCGCGTAACGTCAGTGGGTGTATAAATAAAAGTATCAACCATCTCATAGAGACCGTAATACTTTTCCAGTTTACCGCCTTTTGTAAAATGCGGCTCAATGCTATCTAAAAAATCTCTAGCCGACATTATCCTTCCTTCTCAATTTTAGTTAAGTTAGCCCTAAGCACAGGCGCGAAGTCATGTTTACCGGGATCAACAAATGTAAATAAGGAAACATCTTCCTCATCCAGTTCCAAACAACCTAATAACTGGGCCTGATCAGAATCACCAACAACCAATGCTTTTAATAGCGGTGTAGACAAAATATCCAATGGCATTACATCTTCATAAATGCCCACGGGAACAATGGCGCGGTTAGACCCGTTTTTATCCGTTGTTAACGGAAATTTGCGGTTAACTTTTTTATCCACACTTGACGTGTAAACATTTAGCGCTGAATACTTGTTTTTACCTGGCACAATCCAACCAAACAACTCGCGTGCACGACCTTCTTGCAACGCAGAAATTTGATTAGTGTATGCACCTAAATAGGCAGACCAGCCGTCAGCTTGACGTCCATATAACACAGAGCCAGAGATTACGCGGCTTTCAATACCATCAACCAATTCACCAGCAACCAAATCAGCGGTACTAGCGCCAACCCGAGTACGGATCAATCTTGGATTTTTGACAGAAGGACCAGCTAAAGACACAATCCGCTCAACATTTAAGTTGCCGGAATTAAACAAAGCACCAATGGCGATAACCGATTGATAATCCACAGACCAAACAAATTTATCAATGCTAACTGGATCGATAAAATGGATATGCGTACCTGCTAAACCAGCTGGGTGCGGACCGGAAAATTCAGCAACGACCACGGCACTGTTTCCACCTGCAGCAACTTCTGTACCCGTTGCTTTACAAACATAAACTTTACCATCAGTTAACTTAGAGATAACTGTTAAACCATTGGCGAAATCTTTTGCCCTTTCTTTGATAACGACAGCTGGATTAGCAGCTAAAGGGTTTGTATCTATTGCAGTAACAAATATGGATCTGGGTTTACTGCCAACTGCCGGAATTTTACTGTACGGACGAGTACGAAACGCAGTCCATAAACCAGAAGCGATTAGATTTTCTTGAACCTTCTCAGCAGTTAATTCAGATAGCTCTGCTTCTTTATACTTTGCAAAACTTTCTTGAGCATTGCCTTTTAACTCGATAACTACCGATTGCAATACCCGTTTTTCACCACGGTGAATGGCCTTAACAACCCCTGCACCTGGCGAAGTAAAATTGACACCTGGATTTTTCTTGTCAGAAAAGAGAATTTGCCCCAATTTAACGGTATCCCCTTCGCTAACCAGCATAGTAGGCTTCATACCTACATAATCCAGCCCTAGAATGGCAACGGTTTTCACCTTATTGCCATCCTCAATAACCTGTTTGGGCTCTCCCGTAATGGGTAGATCCAAACCTCTTTTAAT
>Ga0208264_1000275_pt1 | contig 19710 bp, 6 predicted proteins | sample LakWasMet31_HOW6_2_FD_183873 | JGI IMG/M metagenome (GOLD analysis project Ga0208264, IMG submission 183873) | Freshwater sediment methanotrophic microbial communities from Lake Washington under simulated oxygen tension - Sediment Metagenome... | ecosystem: Environmental > Aquatic > Freshwater >... | reverse complement strand
TCGGCGGTCACCGTAATCGCCTTGGTTTGCGGCTTGGCTAGGCTCGGCGTGTTGCTGGCCTTGGGTAGATTGATCTGGATGCCCTGAACCGCCGCCGTGGTCATCAAAATGAACACGATCAGCAATACGTAAGCCAAATCCAGCATCGGCGTGACGTTGATTTCGTCATAGGCCGCATTTTCTTCTTGTACTTTCATAATGAATATTCGCTAACAGAACGTTTGTTTACACCGGGCGCCATTAGGCAAAAATATCTGCTTCTTTGATAGCCGGCGAGCCATCCATGGCCTCTGGATCTCGGCAATCCCTGCCGAGATGGCGCGTTATATATGTTTTTGGCTTTTTAGGTATGCTGCTCGGCCAATTTAGCGACAAATTCATCGACGAACACCTGCATGTCCGCGGTGATTTCCTTGATACGGCTGCCGAGATAGTTGTAGCCAAACAGGCAGGGAATCGCCACGGCCAAACCGGCCACCGTTGCAGTCAGCGCGCCGGCGATACCCGGTGCGATCGCATTCACATTGACCTCGCCGCTGACCGCGATCGCGGCAAACGTGATCATGACCCCGATCACGGTGCCGAGCAGTCCCAGGAACGGGCCGCCGCTGATCGCGATGGTCAGAAGAACCATTTTCGAATTCAGTTTTTGCAGTTCCCGTATCAGCGCCGCATCCATCGTCGCCTTGACCGCCTCCATCGATTGCGGCGTCAGCCTGGGTTCGCTTTCCTTTTCCTTGACGCGACTCCCTTTCTTCAAACGCCGGTTCATTTCCTCGACGCCGACATGGTAGACACGGTAGATGCTCGACCCTGTAAACGCGCCATGGCTTTTGGTAAAAGATAACAACAACGCCGATTCGTCAAAGTCCTGATCGTCTTCATCGTCCTCGCTGTTCAAATTACCGATTTCCTGCGTCGTCAACTGGCTATAAGCCTGCCCGAAACGTTTGTTTTCGCGGCTGATCCGGTTCAGTACGATCGCTTTAACGATCATCACCATCCAGCTGATCACGAACATGACGCCGAGGATGCCGATGATCACCCAGCCGTCCGTGGTCACATTCTTGATCGACCCCATAATCAGGTTTTCGCCGCCTTCCTCGCTGTCCGGCGTACTGTCTTCACCGTAAGTCAGCACCGCTCCGGCAGAGCCCTGCATTGCGAAATCGAACTTGATTGCATTGGCGTCAAGCGCGGTCTTGAACACGGCTAATTGATCCAGCATGCCGTTAAAGCCGCGCGCGCCCGCTGCGTCCGCCCCTAGGGTCAATTCACTAGTCAAATCACGCGTCTCCACGCCCAAAGAGCCTACGGACACGCCATCGACATACAACACCAAATTCGTGGTTTCTGCACTCAGAGCCAGATGATGCCATGAGCCTTTGGTTAACGGCACCGGCCCCTTGATTTCCTGTTTGGAGCCTGCCTCGACTTCAACATAAGGCGTTTCTCCCAAAATCGATAAAGTCACAGCGCTTCCTGGACCCGATCTTTGAAAAATAACGCTGTTGTTTTGCGCCTGGTCAATTTTTACCCAGGCCGAAACGGTCCAGCCCGAAGCCGTTGACATTTGCAGCGCCGGAGTGGCCGGAACCCGGACAAGTTGACTGCCGTTGAATGCTGCGGCATCGGCGATCAATCCGCCTTCTACGGCGGTTGCGCTCGACTCGCTCGGGTTATTGCCGTAAGCCGTCGCATCCTTGGTGCCAGCGCGGTCAAATGCATAATCCAGCACTTGATTGGCGTCGAAAGCCCCTCCCGCATCCTGCGCATCCGTGGCGTTCTGATTGCCGTAATACAGCCAAACGGCCGGTTCCTCGGCGGTAGCGATGTCGGCGGGCAACTTGACCCAGATCAACGCCATCTGGTTGACCGTATCGAGTTTTTCGATAAAGAATTTCAACGGCGTTTTTTCATCGCCCGCCAAGACGCGAATATCCTTACCTTTATCCGCAAGATCGGCAAAAAAGCCAAAGTTGCCCATATGCAGGCGGATCAAAGCAAAAGCCGACGCCGGCACGGTAACGCCGTCCTGTTGCAGCTTTTGCATGTCCAACGTTATTTTTTTCTTGTATGCCCAATCTTCGTTCCACCAGGCGGATGCCAGTGATGGAGCCAGCAGTAAAAACAAAAATAAAACGCCAAACTTTTTCATTCTCTCTCTCAATTGCATTTAAGCTTTCGAATTATTACAAAGGTTCTTTACATTACTGTGAAAATTCATTTCGAGGTGGACTGGATGTGTGATGCCCCATCCGGCAACAAGCTGCATGGGTTTGAATTTTGATGAACGGGGATGATCTATCTGCCTTAGAAATGCGCCAAAAACCTATAGGCATACACTCCGGCTTATGCTTGGGTTTTGGCTAAAAATCACTGTCCGTTATTCAGTTTCACTGCGTCCATAGATGCCCTTACGGGCTCGCCCCGCGTCTCGGAACGCGGAGCCTCCTTCGTCAAACTCCCTCACAAAGCATGGGCACCCATAGAATATTGAATATTGTTATTACCAAAAGGCTAAGGCTGCCATGGTCCACAATCAGGCTTTAGGAATGGCAATTCTCCCGATTGTCCTGGTCACAGTCGCCGAAGCCGAGTAAGTCGACACTTAATATGCCTAGCGCGGAATCGGCGATCGCGTTATTGGTGTCTTCACCGACATTGGTCGAACTTTCCACAGCATTGGTCACACTCGCAGCAAGATTACTAACATTGGACAAGCCGGCCGCGATGCTGCCAGTCGGCGCAACCGGAACCCCTACCGACACGCCGCCGACATCGATATTGTCGGCACCGACAATCGCCGTCGCCGACACGGTCACGTTGTTACCGGTAATTCCCGCCTCGCCTGCGTCAATGACGCCGCGCGGTGCGAATAGCAGAATATCGCCGGCTTGGGCACCAGGCGCAGCCACTGTTCTGATGCCGCTGCCGGCCAAAATCGGTGGAAATTCGGTAATCGGATCACCCGCCTCATTGAAGGTGATTCTGGGTGCGGGTGCGGACAGCGCGCTTTTTGCCCCCCGGCCTGCGTCAATATCCCCTTCCGTGGAGCCGGCCATGATGTCGTCGCCGCCCAGCGTCACCACGCGAGCGATGTTCACATCGAAATTATCCCGCACGATCGCATTGATGGCCCCCTGCTTTTGCGCGATGATACCGAGATCGCCCGGTCCCTTACGCACATCGATATCGGCGGCAAGGCCGGCGGTGATGCCACCGTTCGGGGTCATCAGATTGACATCGCCGCCGTCCAGCGTTTGCACCGTGCTGAAAAACAGAGCAATATCGCCCAGTTTCGGCCGGTCTTGCTGAACTGCGTTGATTGCGTCCAAAATTGCCCCTGCGCTGGTGTTCGCACTCACGACCACACCCGCGATCGGATCGACCGTATAATCGCCGTTTCCAGTCAACAGGGTCGATCCCGGAAACAGCGTTTCGATCGCGGCCAGCAGATTCAGCTCGGCTCGGTCCTGCCCTTCCTTGGTGGTTGCATACGCATGATCGGAACCGGCCTTTTTGGTTTCGCTGAAAAACGCTTTTTGTACGGTAGCGAGCAACCGGGCTTCGATCCGCGCCTTATCGGCCTCTGCTAGATTATTGAACGCTGTCTTGACGGTATTCTCCGTCAAGGCAGCATCGCCCGTCAGGATGCGCATTTCTTCGACAAAGCGGTCGAGATAGTGTTGATAGTCCTCGCCATATTTATCCGGATTGGCCAGGTATTTTTCCGCAAAATCGATCGCGTTCAACTGGCCGTCCGCCAACCCGGCAAGCGCCGTAATATTCGCCCCCTCATCGGCCAACGCGGTATTGAAGGTATTTCCTATCGAACGCACGCCCTGCGATGAACCCAGATCAATGTTTCTGCCCGCCAGCAAAGTCAATTGGCCAGGTCCTGCGACCTCGATGCGCTGATCGATCGGCGTAATCTGGCCGCTTAATTTATTGAGCGGGATACTGAAGCGGATATCGCGCCCGGCTTGCAGGACGGTGTTGCTTGCTGCCGTGTTGTGCTGAATTTTGAAACTGGCGTTGGCAATGTCCTTGCCGGCCGACACTTCGGCCTCTTTGGCCAGCACGAATTGAAGATTCGATGCACCGGCTATGTTGCCGCTGCCGGTGCTGATCAACACCGGATCCGGATCGTTCAGATGCACCGGCCTGACCGCGTGACTGAAACTGGCGGGCTGCGTGGAATCCAGCCGACGCATCGCGTCTTTGAATGCCTGGTTGCTGGCGACCGGGAAAAGCGCCGAAGGCAGCAGACCGGGATCGGCATCGGAAAGATGGATAATCGCATTGCCGGTAATATTGTTCGCCGCATACAAGTCCAGTTGACCTGTCGGCGACGGATACATGTCCAAACTGCCGTTGAAGGCCAGATTGCCGTTCAGCGCATAGGCTTTCAAAGTCCCAGGGTAGACCCTGGCAGCGCTATAGGTTCCAAGCGCGACCGATATGTTGGCATTAGTTGCTTCATCCAAGGCACTCGCATCATTGTCCAGAGTAATATCGCCTGACAACGAAGTGAGCTTGACTGCACTGGAATCGCTGTAACGGAAAAACTGGCTGGCAATACCCAGCGCATCCGCCGGTTGGGTAGCCGGGAGGATCATCGGATCGATGATCGCTTCCAGCGCAATATCCTTGCCGGCAATCAGATTGAAACGGGCATCGCCCAGCGCCAGAATAGGGTTCAAGCCCCGCTTTTCCGCATCTTTATTGCTGCCGGCCCTGAATGAACCGGCAGCAGTCAAATCCGCCGTTCCGCCGTCTACATGGAACACCCCGCCCGCGATGTCGCCGCCCGCCTGAAGGCGTAGATTGCCGCCGCCATTCACTTCGACCTGGTTGGTTTGATAGTCGAAATTGTCCGCCGCATCCGATGCAACCGGTTGGCCGACTTGCTTGCCGGTGGTCGGAATCACGACCGACAAATCGTTGATGTTCCTGCCCGCATCAATCGCGACATTGCCGCCGCCGAACGCTGCGACACTTTGGTGATGTTGAAATGACAAGCCGATGAAATCGCTGCTGCCGAATGCGATGCCCCAAGCCGTTGGCCGTTCATTCGTATGATTGTCATTACGGCTCCAGTCACCGGTTCGCACCAGCCAATCGGTCGTCAATTGGGTCGTAGCCTTACCCACAATGTCGCGCCCGGCGTGCAATGTAATATCGCCGCCGTCCAGCGGATACTCGGCATAGAAAATCCCCCCGGTGATCAGCGGGCTGAATCCCCAGCGGTTTTGTTCATCCGGCCTGCCCGCCGTGTAGATCACCGAATTGTCATTACCGTAAACGATGTCGCGCCCTGCCAGCACATCAATATCACCGGTGCCTGTACGTACCTTGACATTGTTGCTCAGCTTCACATCGCCAATGCCGGCATGCAGTGCGAGACTGTCCGCCGATGACAGATCGGCTCCGGCGACGATGTGGTAACTCCAGGACCGTCCGGACATCAAAAAGTCGTCGATCGTAGCGACGCCGAATTCGCCCAGGTCGATTTGGCCCGGAGCAAAAGCATCACTCAAATCTTGCTTCAGCAGAACGTCATTCGCCGCTCTGAGCGTCAATACCCCAGGCGTGCTATTGGAACCGTAACGCCAGTCTGCCAGATCCCAGGCGCTGGCAAGAGTCAAATTGCCGGTGCTGTCGATTTCCACGCCGGGCATGATGGTAAAACCGCTGCCGAAGCGTGTATTCGCCACGTTGTTCGCTTCCAGATCATCCATGTAACTTTGGTTGTCTGCCTTTATCGCATCCTGATCCGCCGTATTAATACTGCTGTCGCTATAAACTTGTACCGCTTCGACCGTCACATCCGAGTCGCCGGTAATTGCGCCTTGGGCGATGTTCTTGATATTGACATCCAGCACCCCGTCCTGATCGGTATCCAATCGATCGGCTCTTAAATACACTTCGCCTTCCTTGCCGTTGCCCGCCGCGGCAACGTCGATACGCGCGCCATCCATGATTTCGATGCCGGCACCATTGCCATGTCTATCGATCGACTCCAGTCTGACTTGTCCGCCGTTGCCGTCTGCGCCTTCCGCGCCAGCCAATAGTTTCGCGGCGGCATTCAGCGTCAGAGCGTCTTCGGCCGCCAGTGCGATACTGCCGCCATCCCAGCCTTCGGCATCCAATGTTCCGCCGACTGTAATCCCGCCGTTATCGGCGGTCAGTTTGATCGCATGCGCGGAAACCGTTTCTCCGGCATCGACGACGATGTCGTCGTTGCGCAATCTCAAATCGATACCGCCGGTGAATCCGGCATCGGCAAATAAACGATTCCAAGCGCTAAAGCCGGTTCCCGCCATGCTGCCGGTATCGACCGAGATACGGCCGCCGTTGGACTCGCCCACGCCATGCGCGTTGATATCGCCGTTTAACAGCACTTGACCGTTGGCCGCAGTGGCGGACAACGAACCAGCCGACATACTCGCGTTCACACCGTTTAGCAGCAATTTGCTGCCGGCATTAGCGACAACATCTCCCTGCCGGGCGGCAAGCGAGATTTTACCCGCCGACACATTGACAGGTTTGCTGAGGCCTGCATTTGCGACCGCGCCTGAGACATCGATCAACGCCGTATTGCCTAGCGCCAGATCGCCTTGCAACGCATCGAGTGAAACGTCGCCGGTCTTGTAGAGCAGCGATGTATTCAACGCAATACTGTCCGCGACCAAATTCAACTGTGCGCCGATGCCCAATGTTTTCGCTGTGGCATTCGGGTTTTTCTGGTTTAGCGACAACGTGTGGCCCGTCGTATCGATCGTCGTTTTGGCGCCGTTCTCTGCGCTGACATACGGCGTAGTAATCGCAACATCGCCTGACGCGGTGATTTTCCCTTCGCCGCGCCCGATCAGATTTTCCGCAAGCGCCACATCGATTCGATCAAATCCTGAAAGTTTGAAATTTCCTTTGCTCAGAATCATTTGATCGGCATCGATTGCCAATAACCCCGAACCTGTACCGGTGCTTCCGCTCACCCCTGCGCTGTTGGTCAAAGTCACGGACTTCGCATTCAACAAGGATGTTTTTCCGGCATTTTGCCAGCCGGACAAGCCCGCGGCATCGATCGTCAGATCGCCGAATTCCAAAGGCGCAAAGTTGCCTTCCGCATCAAGCAAAGGATTGCCGGCGGCATCGGTCTTGATCAATTGTCCATACACATTCAGCGCGCTACGGCTCGTCAATATCAATTCATTGACGGTCAATTGGCTGAGCTGGCTGTTATCCAGAGACAAGCCATTGTCAATGCCATCCACTTCGCCCAGATTGATCGCGCCGGCACTGATACTCAGCGAACCGCCTTCAAGATCGAGTTGACCGTTCATTGCGGCTTGGCGAGTGGAATCCAGCAAGACTGAACCGTCTCCGGCCGCAATCACGGAGCCTTCATTAATCAGCAAATCACCTTTCAATCCTTTGACATTGGTCCGCTGAACCGCTGCCTGTTTGCCCGCGGATGCGCGCAAAAAGGCCCCGTCACCGGACGTTTCGAATACCGTGTCTGCATCCGCTACCTTGCCATCGGCTTCAATCCTCGCGCCTTGTTCCAGTTCAACCTTGTCTTTGGCGGCCAGTAATAATTCCGGCGCTTTGACCGTCGTATCCTCGGCGATCGTGACCGACTCTGACTTGACGTCGAGCCTGATGTGGCCGGTATTGCTGTCGAACGTCCTGACCGCACCCAGCAGCAGACTTTCCACATTGAAATTGCTGATGTCGCCGGCCAGCAGTTCGACCACGCCGGCCGTGCCGGTTTTGTCGGTCACCACGCTCAAATTATTCGCCACGATATCGACCAAGCCGCCGCGGCCACCGTCAGCCACATTCGCTCTGACCGTCGGCAGATCCAGCTGTGAAGACACGTTGAATACCAATTGGCCGGCATCCTTCGGCAATCTAGGAATAGGCTGGTCGTTTTTCACCGCCCGATCCGCGAAAAACTGGCTCGCCAGATTGAGATTGTATTCACTGCGGGTTTTGGCGATGCTGCCCGGCTCGATCACAAATTCGGACCAGCGCTGGTCTTTGATTTCGGTCCCTGCAACCACATGCAGCCCCGACACGATCGGTGCGCCATCAATCCGGCTTCTGGACGCTTCCGGCATCACGGCTCCGGAAGCCGCAAGCGGGGTGACCAGAAACGCGCCCGGCAACAAGGCGTAGCGCGCCGGCAATAAGGCGTATTCGCCCTCGGCAAGACCGCTGCCGCCGGAAATATAGATACTGTCGCCAGCCTGCAAACCCGATCTCGGCGTTTCGATCGGATCGAACGGGGCAAATTGCGTTAATCCCGGTAAAATGGCGAAAGCCTGGTTCGTGTTCAGAACGTCTTGCGATCCGCCGTCTCCCGGAATGAATTCATAAGCCAATAAGTCGCCGCCACCCGACAGGTCGATCACGGCGCCATCATCGCGCAACACTTTGTCGGCCTGAATCGTGATTTTCTTTTCTGGCACGTCCAAAACCGGCTTTTTGTCCGGCACTTGTATGTTCACCAAAGGGTTGCCGACGTTCAGATCGCCGCCGCTCAGATACAACGGCTTCAACCACTCCAACCCGCCCTGGGTGACGCCCAAGGGTATGATCTGATTTTCAGCCGAAATCGAGGTGGTGCTGCCGGCGCCGAATTGAATGCTGTCGGTCGCATTCAGAACGATCTCGCCGAACGGCGCCTTGATCACGCCATTTTGGACGATATTCGGTGCCTGCACCGTCATCTTGCCGAGCGCGGACAATACCGGTTGACCGGCACCACCGTTGCCTGCAAACGTCACGGTTCCCTCGGTATCGCCGGACACCGCCAACGTGAAATTGGACAATGAAGTCGGATAAACCTGATCCGCCGTTACCTTGAGTTTGGAATAGGTTTTGAACTGGCCGACAAAATCCAGTTGATCGCTCGCGCTGCGAATGCCGATCAAGCGGATGTCGCCGTTCGCCGTTAAGTTGACCGAATTGAAGCCTTGGGTGACCGAGGCGCCGACCAGATCGATCAAATCGGCGTTGACGGTCAATTGGCCGCCTCCATCCACAGGATTCAGGTTCGAGGTTCTAAATACATCGGAACCCAGGGTGACTCTGGAGGCATCCAGCGCCACAGCCCCCGTAGCAGCCCCCGTGTTGCTTTCCCAGCCGAACTTGACCGCTTCCAGGTTGATCGCATTGTCAAGATGCAACTTAACGTCGTCCTGGAAACGAATTTCGCCGTTCTCGCCCGAAACGGCCAAGTCCAGCGATGAGAAACCGGCTTCGTTAACCTGCGAGGCCGCTACAAAAGCCTTGCCGTTCAGGGCGCTTGGCTGTACATCGCCCGGACTATTAAATTGTTCGGAAAACGCCGATTGCGGCTGTTGCGAAACAATGATCGCGCGCTGCCCGGAAGGAAACGTGGATCCGAAATCGGCATCCGGGTCGCCGCGTCTCAGCGTGTCCACGATCAGCGAAAGCTTGCCGCCCGAGGTTCCGGGCGCGGCGCCCGCCTTGGCCAGCATGTTTCCTTCAAGCAGGGCTCCTTCCGCGGCAGATACGGCGATCGTGCCGCCATGCGATCCGATCAGGGTGGGCACATAGTTGATGCCGGCATTCGGCGCCAGCGTCGGCAAGTCGAGCGTCGCCTGCGTTCCGGAGACATCGATCGAGGAACCGTCCTGCAGCGCGACAAAACCGCGCTGTGCGTCAATCGCCACGGTGCCGCCGTCAAAGACGTCGCCGCTACGGCGGCCAAGTGCGTCCACCAGTACCCGCTTGCTGCCCGAAACATCGATGTTTGCGGATGCGCCGACCCAAATGCCCTGTTCGGGGCGGTATTTGGGATCCGAACTGCTGCGGTCTGGCGTGACCGTCAAGGCGACGTCGCCGCCATGCGCCTTGATCGAACCGTCGAACACCAGCGATGAATCGGATTCCAGGGTGATGCGGCTCAAGTCATCGGCGTCGATGACCGCACCCGCGGCAACCGTCAAACGGCTGTCGAGATCGGTGCTGCCTGCCGAATGATCCGAACGCAGGGTCAATTTGCTCGGTGCGCGCAGTTCGGGAGGCAGTATCGTGACGTGAGAAAACGCGCCAATATCCTCCGCATTGGCCTGGGTGACGAAACCGGTATTCAATTCCCGGTTGGATGGTACGAGGTGGATGTTCGCGTCATCCTCTACCGTCAAGCCATGCAGGTTCGAGGTAAACTCATATTCGCCAAAACCGCCCTTGCTGAAAAAATCATTACCGATCTGCAAAGGCTGCAGACCTTCAGACTCCGGCTGGACCTCTTCCTTGCGGATCACCACCGCATTGGCGACCGCGACGAAGCGCCCGCCCTGACCGAGGCCATAAGCGTTAAGCACGCCGTCCAGGATCACATTGGCCCCGGCGTTTTCAATTTCGGGTTTGGAGGCCAGCACGATTTCGCCGGCGGAGCCTGCCCTCAGTTTACGGTCGGCCTGCAACCAGGCGCCGCCGCTGACATCGATCAGACTGCCTGCCTGTATATTGATGTCGCCTCCGGCATTGCCGCCGGCAAACACGGAAAATTTGCCGCCATCGATCGCCACGGACTTGCCGTCCAGATTCTCCGGATTGACGAAATCGTTGACCCATTCGCCCTGCAAGCGAATGCTGGCGCCGTCGGCGACCGTAATGTCGCCGTCCAGACCGAAGCCGCTGGTGAAAACGGTTTCCAAGCTGACATTGGCGCCCTTGCCTTTGATATCGCCCCGGACCTCGATCGCTCCCGCTTGCAGCATCAAACTGCCGCCGTCAACCAAGGCAACCTGGGCGTTGTCGGCGATGACGGTTTTGCCGTTGGATTTGAATACCGCATCCTGAATGCCTCCGGCGATCAGTTTACCGGCCTCTATGGACAGAGCGACCGCGGCACCGTCCCCGTCGAGCGGAAAAGTATCGCCGATGCCCAGATCAACGCCGTTTTGCGCATCAGTAAACTCGATTCCCTGATTATTGGTAAAGGTAAAACCGTTGTCGACGAGCAAACTTCCGCCTCTGGCCTGATCCGCCAACTCGCGCTGTAGCTTGCCGTTGATGACATGCCCCTTAAGGTCGCCGTCCAGAATCACGTTATGGCCTTTCACGACCAGGCTGCCGGCGTCATGTCCTTCGACATAGCCTTTCTCGAAGCGTCCCAGCGAAAACGGCCCATCGACGCTCCAGGTATTGGTCACGCCCCATTTTTCATATTTCTTGACGACCTCTCCGTAGATGCCGTCATAGGTCAACAAAGGATCCGCCTCGCTGATGTCGATCAACCGGCCGTTTGAAATTAATTTGGTCGAGTTGATGAAGCCGTCGAGAAAAGTCACCGCGCCGCCGGAAAAATCCAGAACCGCTCCCTTTTCGATGATTACGTCGCCTTCGGAGCGCAGGCGGATTTGGCCGCCTTCGACGATACGCTCGTCGATCTTGCGCTTGATACCGTCAATCGCCGGCTGAATATCGGTCAGAGGCGTCCCCTCCCTGATATCGACCGACACAGTCTTGCCTTTTAATATGCCGTCCTTTTGCAGCGGCGCATCCTTCAGTTCGTAATTGCGCAGTTCCACTTCGATGACATTGCTCTCCATTTTTTTAACCGAACTGGTGAGCCCCGCCACATCGATTTTCGCGCCCGCATCGACCAGGATTCGGCTGTCGTTTTTAGCGCTGTCATCCGCGACCGGATTCGAAGGACTTGCCGTTGCGGTCACCTCGACCTTGCCGCCGGGCGCGACAATCTCCGAATCGGCCTCAAGATGCACTTTATTCGCCATGATCTCGACCCGCGATTGCGGCTGCTTTTGCGCATCGATCGCGGTTTTTTCGGTCACCTTGGTGACCGTTTCTCCCGAATCCAGGGTAACCTTCTTCTCCTCGTATTCCACCTCGGGCAATATTTCGGTTCGGCTGCCGCTGGCCAGGGTGACCGTTGCCGACTTTCCAAGGCCGTCATCCTTGGCAACGGAGCGGGTGGTCGTACCGGCCTGCAAGCCGACATTGCCGCCCGGCAAACGCACCGCGCTGCCGCCTTCTCTGGCCAACAGCCGCACCGTGCCGTTCACGTTGGTCGTCGTGGTCGCGGATACTCTTCCTGCTTGGCTTACCGCAAATCCCATCAAGGTCACGTTGCCGCGGTTTGCGGAGATGTTGCCGAGATTTTCGACTTTTCCTCCGGTCGCAACTTCGACCAAAATGCCGCGCACGTCGCTGTTGTCCGCGCCGTCGTCGGTTGGCGCTTCCAAGAGATACACCTTGTCGGTCGCCGCCGCCATCACCACCTGGCCGCCGGATGCATTCACATCGCCTTTGTTTTCGATCGTCGGCGCAACCATCAGAATGCGGCCGCCCTCCGCGGCATCGATTTTCGCACCCTTTGCAATATCGATTTTGATCGGCACCCGGTTGCCGTTTTCGTCGGTGCGATAAAATTCGCCCGAACCCTGAAAAGCCGCGCGCTGATCGATCTCGGCAACCTTGGTGATGCCGTCGTTGAAAGTCTGGTCGGTTACATCCAGCGTGGAGGCGACCATGCCACGGGTATTGACCACCGAATCCTTGCCGAATACAAAACCGTTCTGGTTGACCAGATAAACTTGCCCGTTGGCTTTCAGCGAACCGAGAATCTGGCTGGGGTTGCCGTCGAAAATCCGGTTCAATGCGATCGCGCTGGCGGACGGCTGTTTGAAATTGACGGAGCTGTCGGCACTGATATTGAATTTTTGCCAGTTGAGGATCGCCCGTTGCGTTTCCTGGTTGATGTTCATTTGACTGCCGATCACTTCGCGGGTAGCACTGCCGCTCGTCACCCAGTTTTGGCTCGCTATCGGCAGTTCGGCCTCCGCGGTCAAGGGGGCGCCGATCAGCGCGCCCCCGGCGATCACGGCTTTGATGCACGCCGATAGCGGTTTCAAGCGAAAATACGCGCCGTGCTTGTGTTGAGGAATTGAATTCTGAGTGCTGACCATGGCAGTTGCCTTACAAAATATTAACTACATGGGGGCAACCCGGCTGTCTTGCATCGCAAGACCCGTGGCTTTCTGCCCCCGCCTCGCGACGGGTTTAGCTTTTTCACCGACGTAACAACCGTCTTTCTAGCGGGACGGCCTATCTTTATTTATTTGTTTTTGTTCCCAAGCGGCGCTGCATCGCCATGAAGCGTCCTGCATCTACCCTTGAAAGTTCCAGGGGGTATCGTCACTGCCATTAAGTTAAGAATGGCCGGTCCCTTCTCCCTCCGGGAGAAGGCTAGGATGACGACTGCAAGGATGCAGGAGTTAGAGCAATGCAGGAGCTATTGCCGAGGGAATCAAAATAAAGTATTTTTCCTTATTTTATTCCCCTCACCCCCGACCCTCTCCCGAAGGGAGAGGGAGATAACCACCTTAATTTAATGGCAGTGAGGGGTATCGTGCCTACCATCCTGGGCGATTGGGAGCGATGCACTAAAACTCGCTCGCGATCCTAAAGTCGAACCGGCTTTCGCCGCTTTCGACATTGCCTTGCTCGATGAACGGCACCGCGAAGGAAAACTCGCCGACTAAATACTTCCACAATTGAAAATTCAGACCGATGCCCGCGCTCGCCAAATTGATGCTGCTTTCGGTGCCCGGCAGGGCCTTTTTGATCCAGCCCCGCGCCGCATCGACGAAGATCGAAGTATTCAGTTTGTTCACAATCTCCCAACTTGCAGGCTGGAAATTCGGCGAAAACAATTCCAGCGATCCAGTCACGCCGTCATCGACCAGCGATTGAACTTCAAAATAGCCGCGCACGGTATCGACGCCGCCCATGGCAAACTGCTCGTTGCTGATCAGCGGCGAATCCGCCACTTGCGCCGACATCCGGCTCAAAACTTCCATGCCGAAAGGCAGGTTGTGCCGGTAATTCATGCCTCCGGTCAGATACATGTAATTGGACTGGGCCATAAAACGCTTATTGGCAAACTCTTCTTGGTCATTGCCCAGACCTCTGACCGAAAAATTCAGCCCGAGGTTGAACGTCAGCAGCGATTCCTCGCCGCGCCAGTTACCGCTGTATTGCGCGAGGAACGGCGCATAGGTGATCGGGGTGTTGATGCTGTCTGCGCCGGTTAAAGCCAGGTCTTCCTTGAAATCTTTATAGTCAAAGCCGGCTGTCAACGAGTGCGTGTAATTCTTCGGGCTCGACAGCGGTTGTACCACCCTGGCGCCAAAGATATTGCCCTTACCGATTACGGACATTGCGCCCGCCTGGGCGATTTGTGAGTTCGAATCGGACCAGACGCCATACAGCGCCAGCCGCGTTCCGTTCGAAAACAGCGGCATCACATAGGTGCCGACCATCACCTCGACTTCATCCGGCGCTTCCGGCGAGAGCTGATACATGAATGAAGCGCTGTGGAACTTCTGCCATAGATTGTCGTAACGCACCAAGGCCAGACTGCGTAAGCGGCTGGTATTGTTGGTATTGCGACCGTTGACCTCGACCTTGCCGTGCAAGGGCAATTCGTCCTTCACCTTCAGATCGACTTCGATCGAGCCCGGCGTCTCGCCCGCGCGCATCACCGGCACGATCTTGCGATCCGGGCTTTCCTTGCTCAGCTCGGCAAGCTGCTCCTGCATTTTCGGCATGTTCGGCACATGGCCTTCCGCCAGTTCGGGCACCTTGGCCTTGATGCCGCCGAGCGCAAAATAACGCGATTCGGTCACCCGGAGGCGCTCCACCTTGCCTTCGACCACCTGCAAGTTGACCACGCCGTTCACCACATCCTGCTCGGGAATATCGACGGCGATGGTTTGATAACCGTTGGTGTGATACAGCTGCTCCAGCGCAGTGCGCGCGGACTCCACCGTATCGATGGTTTTCTTCGGCCCCAAAAACCGATAAACCGTTCTTTCGATCTGTTTCCGATCCAGCAGCGTGTTACCTTTCACGCGCAACTCCAACAAATCGAATACATTGGCATCCTGGGCCCGGCAAACCGCCGGCATCACGAATACGGCCAGGAATAAAACATGGATTAAACGCAGCAAGAGGCCCTTCTTATTTTTTAATTGCAAATCGAAAAAACCCGCCCTATCCCAAATGACGATAGATGTAGGGTGGATAAGCGAAGCGCATCCACCTTTTTAGGCCTCGTTGGTAGATGCGCTTCGCTTATCCACCCTACTTTGAAACGAATTTTCACGGCAAACCGACAACAAAGCCTAATAAGAAATCCGCAAGAGATGCCCACTGAGGAAAACGCATAAGCTCCAACAAAAAAACAGCCTTCGCGAACGAAGGCTGTCTGGATTGACGCATCCCTGCGTCGCTGTAACTTCCGTTATTTAACTACATGCTGATGACATCCGTATTACAGCGGCTTGTCGGTGTTTGTAGATGAAGGAATGACTGGCGTTTGGCAGTTATTCAACGAACCTGCGACAGCATGCGAATAAGGCATGACAGGACCGCCAAGAGCAGTAATTGTGTCAGCTAAGGTGCTTTTGTAGGTAGGATAGTTTTTGCCGATCGCCAAATAACCGGAATCGCCGAAGTCATAAGGGAAAGTCAGCAATGCATCGATAGTGCTTGGCGAACCGGCGCTGTTTGCGATTTTTTCGATGACGGTGATTTTGTCCTGGCTGATGACTTTGCGGTATTGATAGGTTTGTTCGACCCAATCCAGATACTTGCCGCGGAATGCATTTTCCAGAGTAGGAGCTGCGCCGTCGACCTTGATGAAGCGATAATGCTTGGCGTGCGTGGTATTGTTTTCCATGCTTTGCATGCCGATTGCCCAACCTCTATTGTTCGCAGTATTTACTGCCGTAGTAAATTGGTCAGGCACACCCAAAGATGGCGTATGTTGTTTTGCATTTGTTTCGCCGTCGGCAAAGTCTTCCAGACACAATTCCATGTCGCCCGAACCGCTGACTTCATGCTTGACCGGTCCGGCTAAAGAACTGCCAGCCCAGTCAGGAGTCAGACCAGCTGTGCTGCACGGATTGTTCAGGAACTTGGCATACTGTTGGGCGCCGGTGCCTGAACCGTCGATGCGTTTGCAATAATGCACTTTGGTATCGGTCGTGCTGACGTTTCTGACGACACCATCGCCGCTGTCATAGGTCAAACCGGCAGTCAAACTGGTCAGTGCCGTGCCGTTGACCTTGAACTCGTTCCATTTCTTGATCTGACCTGAAATCAAAGTAGCGACTTGCTCTTTGGTCAGACTAGGCATACAAGCGTCGTGGTTATCGAGCGGAGCACAGCTCACAGGAGCATCCAGCAAGCCCTGCGCCTTTTGCAGAGCGACATACAGGTTGTCCGAAACCGGCACACCGAACACCAGCGCCGCTGCAGGAAGCACTGTCAATGCCGCAGAGGCTGCAGCCGGATTCACTGCGGATGCGTTGGAAGGCTTGTTCGGACCGGTGAACAATGTCGGCTCGACGTCGGAAATACCCGCATCCGATACGACGTTGGTCAGATTGGCTCCGGTCGCGTTGCAAAACCAGACATTGGTGACGCCTTGTTGGGTGCAGTTGCCGTTGTTGATGCTCATCGCGGCGATCGCTGTGCCATCGATCAACGGATTGACGCCCTGCGCCGAACCGCCGGCCGAGCGTTTGTGGAGCAGCACGTTTGCAGACGTTACAGACGTGCCGTTAATGGTCAGGCCGGGTACGTTGGTCGAATTCAGCGTACAAAAATAAGCGCTGTGATCCTTGCCTTCCGAACCCGCCTTATTCATATCCTTGAACACATCCAGGGTGCCGGCATCACACAAGTCGCTGAACAGCGCCGCGATGGCCTTGTCCTGCGCGGACGCGCCCGACATGAAGATTTCGATATCAGGAGCCGTGGTAGGCGCAAGCGCGAAAGCGCCTTGCGACATACCCGCCAAAGATACGGCCGCGATCGCGACCGACAAAATATTCTTTTTCATTGTAAAGCCTCTTTAATATATCAAATGTAGCAAGCCGGCCTGTGCCTTTTCATTGCGGAAAAGGGTGAACTAACCGGCTCAACAAGGTGTTACAGGATTAAGCAGCCAGAGTTTGGCGGCGGTTCGCACGCAGCATCGCCATCAGGCCGGCGCCGAACATCCAGACTGCGGCAGGCAGCGGAACTGCCGCAACGGCTGGGCCGAATGACAAGGTGCCAGTATTGCCGTTAAGCACAAAGTTCCATGTGTTAGAAAACGATTGCAACTCGCCGGTATCAAAGTCGTCAACATTGACTTTTTCACGCACGAAGAACAGTGAAGAACCCAAAGCACCTTGTGCGACGAAAGGCAAAGCGGTTTGGAAATCGTTGCCTACGGTATCCCCTGTATAAGCCCCTGTATCAGCTACTGTTTTGAATGAGCTACTATTGAGCGCAAAATTTGGGGTAGAGTCATCATTAGGATCGACTAATTGGGTTTTCCATTTACTCATCGTGTTATTGATATCCGCAGCATTTGTGTCAAAAGCCGCCGGATTCGCGCCTACCGAAGTCGTGTAAAAGCCGAATTTATCAAGATCGGTCAATTCGTTCAGTGTGCTATAGCCACCGCTCACACCCCAAGTAACGTTATCGCCCGCGGCATACGCAGAAGCGAAGCTTGCGAAGTTTGCATCGTTGATGTTGAATGTGAAAGACTGGTTCGGATTGGCCAAAAATTGCTCAATCGTAGTACCCAAGTCCAGCACATAGGAGTTTTGATCGGTATAGTTGACCAGGTTGAAAACCAGCTCACTACCGCTAGCCAAATCCATACCAGCAACGCGCGCTTCCGCAGCGCCAGTAGCACTCGCCGCCAAAACAGCAACCGCAATGCTTTTACCTAACAATTTCATAAAAACCTCTTGTAATATTTGAAGATTGAAATAGTGACTAAGGTGGCAACCCGGCCGTCTTGCGCTTGTGGGTAGCAAGACCCGCGGTTTTCCGCCCCCGCCTCGCGGCGGGTTTGGCTGTTGCACACTCTCGTTTTTTTACTGCGATATAAACACCGATTGGGGAACCGCCCGTCCTGAACTCGCCGAAGGTCTTTTTCAAACCGTCCCTGCTGCCAAAAGTGCCTTACCCCCGCTACCATTTTTCATCCCTTATCCCTTCCCATTTTCAGTTTTCCCGCTCCCTTACGCGCTCCTGCAAATTTTTTCATCCGCAGCCAACAAGCCGCTCTCCCCCGAAAGACTTTATTGATTGCATTGCCGGATGGCTTCCTGCACTCCCTGTCTATCCGCATCCGCACCGGATGGGCTCGACAGTTGCGCATTATCCATATCAAACGCGAGGCTGGGGTTACAGAACGGTGACAATTTCAGGTAATGCATTACGTTGCCAGATATTTTCCGGGTAACTAACAAGCTAGTTCTGTCAAATTCGACCTATTTGCGGTCGACGCTGGGATGACCGCGACTGGTGGGTGAGCGGCCAAATGCATTGCGGGAGCGGCTTCAGCCGCGATTGAGGGACAGCGGAAAAGGAGAAAAGAGTCCTGGGCGATTTTCCCGCCTAGAACCGCATTGATCTGTTGTCGAGGTATAGTTGAATAGGCTCAACCCTTGTCGGAGGTTTCAAAGCATTCCTCGAAATCTTTTTGCAAGCCGTATTTCTCGATAAAATAATTTTCGAGCCAGATGTTAGTATCAAGCTGTTTGTAGGCCTGAGCTTCTTCGATTTGCAACAAACGCCCGCGCATTTGCTGTTGCGGCATCAGGAGCAATTCAATGTCGGCCATAGCAACGAATTTGTCAGGATGCACATTGCCGTTGTTGATGGTCTTGAATAACTGTTGTTTTTTCAAACCCAGGTTGTGAATCAATTCCGCTCGGTACTTGATAAACAACGGCAGTAAATCGCTGCCGCTACACTCCTCGTCATCCAACTTGCTGAAGTTGCTGATGAAATTATTGACGGCCAATCGGTAAATCTCCGACTCCCGTACAAAAAGGCGGGCGGCAACCGTCCTGATCGCATTGCGGTCATGGTGGTGCAAGCGCACGGAAATGTTCTGTTTTTTTTCGATTTCTATGATTTCTTCTTCTGACGACATAAAACAGATACAGGCAAATACCTTTGCTATGAAATATTTGGACACGGCTTTAAGCACCTCTAAATACAACTCAGAGGTACCTATTGTGATGTCAACATTATTCGACAATAAGATGACTTTTTTATGACAAAGCCGAATCCAGGCTGCCAAAGTATGAAAATTGACCTGATAGCACTGTTTTTGCCGGAATCGGATTGATCAACGTCAACATGGCCCAAAATGCTGAGGGGACTGAATTTTTTCAGGTACACTTCTTCTGGAGATTACGAATTTGAACTAAAAGGATGGGGGCCGAACCTTAACTAATTAGCTTACGTGCCGCCTCGGACGGTACTTTTTCAATAGTCTGTTAATGCTTTTATTTCATCAGTATCAACAATTTTAAATAACATGCCCATCAAATATCGCCGCGCCTCAATCGGATTATTGACCGGTTTTTCACTGCTAGTCGTTGGCTGTGTCAGTACTCATCAGGCATCCCCAAACAGCAGCTCGGATCAAATAGGCACTGAATCCAGACTCAAGCAGATCAAAACCATCGTGGTGATTTACGCCGAAAACCGTAGCTTCGATAATCTTTACGGTTTGTTTCCGGGCGCCAATGGCATCGCCAATGCCTTGGCTCAGCCTGATACGTATTTACAACGCGACCGCGACGGCAAAACCCTATTACCTAGCCTGCCAACGGTCTG
>Ga0208264_1000271_pt1 | contig 19949 bp, 21 predicted proteins | sample LakWasMet31_HOW6_2_FD_183873 | JGI IMG/M metagenome (GOLD analysis project Ga0208264, IMG submission 183873) | Freshwater sediment methanotrophic microbial communities from Lake Washington under simulated oxygen tension - Sediment Metagenome... | ecosystem: Environmental > Aquatic > Freshwater >... | reverse complement strand
CCGTATCAGAGGCAAACTCTGCAGCGCACGAATCGATGCGTTTATAAACTGGACGAATACCTTGTTTATGACGAACATTACGTACTTCAGTTTCGGATGTGCCGAGTAACTTGGCAATTCTAATATCGGAAAAACCTTTGCGTTTAAGCTTATAAAGCTCACCTTCCTTCAGTGTGGATAAGGTTTTGGTTGCTAAGGAATTTTCGGTAATAATTAAGTCGTCAATTTGAGCTAAGAACCACGGGTCAATTTTGCAAACCTCATGAATTTCCATAACGCTCATGCCGCTTCTAAAGGCATCGGCTACGTATCTTAAACGGTCTGGGCCAGGATGGCGCATTTCCCGATGGATTTTGTCTTGAGCGTCATCGCTTTGTAAATCAATGATTTCATCCAAACCGCTGATACCGATTTCCAAACCACGCAGAGCTTTTTGCAATGATTCTTGAAAAGTCCGACCAATAGCCATGACTTCACCAACAGACTTCATTTGCGTCGTTAAGCGGTCATCTGCTTGTGGGAATTTTTCAAAGGTAAAACGCGGCACTTTAGTGACGACATAATCGATAGTCGGCTCAAATGAAGCCGGTGTGGCGCCATTAGTGATTTCATTTTTTAACTCATCCAGCGTGAAGCCGACGGCCAGTTTTGCGGCAACTTTAGCAATCGGGAAGCCAGTAGCTTTGGATGCCAGTGCAGAAGATCTGGACACACGCGGGTTCATTTCGATAACAATCAAACGACCATCAACTGGGTTGATGGCAACCTGTACGTTGGAGCCGCCAGTGTCTACGCCAATTTCGCGTAATACCGCTAGTGAGACGTTACGTAAGATTTGATATTCTTTGTCGGTTAAGGTTTGCGCAGGTGCAACGGTAATAGAATCGCCGGTATGCACGCCCATTGGGTCGAAGTTTTCAATGGAGCAAACAATAATGCAGTTGTCTTTGGAATCACGCACTACTTCCATTTCGTATTCTTTCCAACCCAATACCGATTCTTCAATTAAGAGTTCGTTGGTGGGGGATAAATACAAGCCGCGTTCACAGATTTCCATGAATTCTTCTTTGTTATATGCAATACCGCCGCCACTGCCACCCATAGTAAATGAAGGACGGATAACGGTGGGGTAGCCGACTTCTTGTTGAGCGGCTAAGGCTTCTTCCATGGTGTGAGCGGTTTTAGAGCGTGCAACTTCAAAACCGATTCTGCGCATGGCCTGATTAAACAGCTCACGGTCTTCGGCTTTATTGATGGCTTCTTTGGTGGCGCCAATCATTTCCACGTTATATTTTTCTAATACGCCATGCGCATCGAGTGCTAGAGCGCAATTTAAGGCTGTTTGTCCGCCCATGGTTGGCAAGATGGCGTCGGGGCGTTCCTTAGCAATGATTTTTTCGACAGTTTGCCAATCGATCGGCTCAATGTAAATGGCGTCAGCCATTTCAGGGTCGGTCATGATGGTGGCTGGGTTGGAATTGACTAGAATGACTCGATAGCCTTCTTCGCGCAGTGCTTTGCAGGCTTGGGTGCCGGAATAGTCAAATTCACAAGCCTGACCAATAACAATCGGGCCTGCACCTAGTAGTAAAATCGATTTTATGTCGGTTCTTTTTGGCATACTGATTTAGCTGTGTGGATTGTGCAGATTGGTTGTCTGCTTGATTATAAGGCAAGCAGACAACCACGCAGAGTCTAAAATTAACAAACGATTAATGAGCTTTAGCTACCTTGGGTAAGCCATCACCAAATAGTCCAGTTTCATTGGGTCTGTTCATCATATCAATAAACAAATCAAATAAACCTTCCACATCATGTGGACCAGGACTTGCTTCAGGATGCCCCTGAAAGCTCATTGCCAAGCAGTCTGTTCTGGCGATACCTTGTAAGCTGCCATCAAATAACGATCTGTAGGTGGCAATCAAATTATTGGGCAGGCTAGCTTCATTCACAGAAAAACCGTGATTTTGACTGCTGATCATAACTTGACCAGTAGCAATATTTTGCACTGGGTGATTGGCTCCATGATGACCGAATTTCATTTTTTCTGTTTTTGCCCCGCTGGCCAAAGCCAGTAACTGGTGGCCTAAACATATACCAAATACTGGAATTTGTTTTTGCAAAATCGTAGCAATAGCGGAAATCGCGTAATCACAAGGTTCTGGATCGCCAGGGCCATTGGATAAAAATACGCCATCAGGATTCATAGCCAAGACCGTTTCAGCGCTCGTCGTTGCGGGAACCACCGTTACTCTGCAGCCACGGTTAGCCAATAAACGCAAAATATTACGTTTAATACCAAAATCGTAGGCAACGACATGTTTGGTTAAGTTTTGGGCTGGTTGATGCCCGTTAACTAAATCCCAAGTGTTTTCCGTCCACTCATAAACTGTCTGGGTGGTGACTTCTTTAGCCAAATCCAGCCCTTTTAGTCCAGGAAATTTGGCAATGGCTTGTTTTGCCGTCTCCAAATCCAGGTTTTCACCTGCCATGATACAACCGCGTTGTGCGCCTTTATCGCGCAATAAACGAGTTAATTGGCGCGTGTCTATGTCAGCGATAGCAACAATATTGTTGTCCACGAGATATTGCTGCAAGGTTTTTTCTTGTCGCCAGCTGCTGGATAGCAACGGCAAATCTCTAATAACCAAACCGCTGGCAAATACTTTATGAGACTCATCGTCTTCATCATTAGTGCCAACATTGCCGATATGCGGATAAGTTAAAGTTACAATCTGTTGGGCATAAGAAGGATCGCTGAGGATTTCCTGATAACCGGACATTGCAGTATTAAAAACCACTTCCCCAACGGAATACCCTTCTGCACCAATGGCCACACCGTGGAAAACGGTACCATCTTCTAACATTAATAATGCAGACTTAGTCAAAAACGTCACCTCTAATGTGCAAAACGGGATGAATCCCAAAGGACTCACCCCGTTATAAGAAACAAAACTTATACAATTTTACGAGATTAAATGAATTTGGTCATTAACAATTTTTGCATATAAACCAAAGCACCGGAATTTGTTAACTTAAAAATTGCGATTTTAGGTAATCAAGTGGTAATGACAATAGCTAGAAACGTTCTTTATAAAGCTTAATCGATCAACTTAAGTTTTAGTAAATGCACGCGCCGGTCATCGGCTCGCACAACTTCAAACCGAAAATTATCCACGACAACGCTTTCGCCTTTTTTGGGCATATGCTCCAGTTGGCTGACAATAAATCCGCCAACACTGTCGTACTCATCCGTTGCCAGATGGGTTGAGAAATAGTCGTCAAATTCGTCCATTGGCATTAAGGCTTTAATCATGTATTCGTGCGAATTACGTTGATAGACATAACCTTCGTCCTCGTCTTCATCGTGTTCATCTTCAATTTCGCCAACAATCTGTTCCAGAATGTCTTCAATGGTAACCAGGCCGGCAGCTTGCCCGTATTCATCCACCACAATAGCCATATGGTTGCGATTTGTGCGCAGTTCTTTAAGGAGGACGTTTAAGCGCTTGCTTTCCGGCACGACGCAAGTAGGGCGCATAACTTGATGGACTTTAAGGGATTTGTTTTCTAATGCTTTTGCGACCAGATCTTTGGCAAGCAATACGCCAACGACTTTACTGCGGTCACCTTCAATCACCGGAAAGCGTGAGTGACCAAACTCAATGACTAGCGGTAGAATGGTGTCCAGTTCGGCATCCTGCGGGACTACCACCATTTGAATGCGTGGGATCATAATGTCTCGAACCCGCATTTGCGAAACCTGCAAAACGCCTTCAATCATTAGTAGCGCGTCGGTGTCCAATAATCTTTTTTCACGGGCTTCCCGCAATATTTCCAATAGATCGTCTAAATCTTGCGGCTCCCCAGTCAGTAAGTGGCTGATTTTATCCATCCAGCTTTTCTGTGGGGAGTTTCTACTAGGGGGGTGGTCGTCGCTCATGATTTGATTGCCTCGATATAAGGATTTGCAATGTTCAAATGTTTTAAAATGTCTATTTCCAGATTTTCCATGATTTCAGCTTCATGGTCTGAAATGTGGTCGTGACCGGTTAAATGCAATACACCATGAATGATGATGTGTGCCCAGTGGTCAAATAATTTTTTTTGTTGTTCTTTGGCTTCCTGTTCCAGCACTGGCGCGCACACCAACAAATCCCCCAGCAAATTAAGATCAACTTCATCCGGTAATTCTGCCGGAAAGCTAAGGATATTGGTGGGGCCTGTTTTATGCCGATAACGGTGGTTGAGTTCAGCGCTTTCTTGTTCATCAATAATGCGGATGACAATTTCCGAGTCTTGGTCTGAAGCAGGTAATGCAGCATCAACCCAGCGTTGCAGTTGCTCTTCACTGGGTATCAGATGGGATTCGGTCGCGATTTGAACGTCTAAAAAGTTCATGGGTTTGTGCTGTCTTGCTTTTCATAGGCCTCATAGGCTGAGACGATGCGTTGCACTAATGGATGTCGCACTACATCTCGAACACCAAAAAAGGTAAAGCTAATTCCGTCAACGTCCTTAAGTACTTTTAACACATGGCGCAGCCCGGACATTTTTTCTGATGGTAAATCAATTTGGGTGACATCGCCAGTCACCACGGCTGTCGAGCCAAAGCCAAGCCGCGTCAGAAACATTTTGATTTGGTCAATCGTGGTGTTTTGGGCTTCATCCAGTATGATAAAGGCATCGTTCAGGGTTCGTCCGCGCATAAATGCCAATGGCGCAACTTCAATAACGCCTTTATCTATCATTTTTTCTACCCGCTCAAAGCCGAGCATTTCATAGAGGGCATCGTACAAAGGTCGCAGGTACGGGTCAACTTTTTGCGCCATATCACCTGGCAAAAAGCCCAGTTTTTCACCGGCTTCCACGGCTGGGCGCACCAGAATGATTTTACTGACTTTCTCATTTTGCAAGGCTTCAATGGCGCAGGCCACAGCTAAATAGGTTTTTCCGGTACCGGCCGGGCCAACGCCAAAGTTAACGTCGTGGGACAAGATTTTTTGAAGGTAACTTTGCTGATTGGGGCCGCGACCTTTGATCAAGCCGCGTTTTGTTTTGATCGCAATGGGCGGTTGAGCGTCTTCCTGCTCCGGCGGTGCCAAGGCTGCATCTATGGTTGCATCCTGCATGGCCAAGTGGATGGCTTCCGCGGTCAAGATTTCCTTGTCTGTGTTGGCAAATAAATTTTGCATGACGGCGCAAGCAGCTTTAACCGACTCATCGTGTCCGGTTACTCTAAATTGATGTCCGCGGTTGGCTATTTCTACCTTTAAACGTGCTTCAATCTGGCGTAAATTAGCATCAAATTGTCCGCAAAAGTTGGCTAATCGATCATTATCAGCAGGTTGTAAATCGATTTCTAAAGAGATCATATTGGGCTAATAATCAGTTAATGGATTGGATTTTATCGGAGGTAGATTCCACCATCCGACCACGTAGCGAGTTCGGTAAAGCTTCGGCAATTAAGACGTCCACAAATTGACCAGTTAAACGCGGATGGCCAATAAAATTAACTACCCGGTTGTTTTCAGTACGACCTTGCATTTGCAGTGGATTCTTTTTGGATTGGCCTTCAACCAAAACGGTTTGCACCGTACCAATCATGCTTTCTGAAATGGCTGTGGTCATTTCGTTGATGCGGTTTTGAAAACGTTCCAACCGTTGTTTTTTAACTTCCTGTGATACATCATCCGGTAAATCGGCAGCTGGTGTGCCAGGGCGAGCGCTATAGACAAAGCTGAATGACAGATCAAACCCAACTTCATTGATAAAATCCATGGTTTCTTCAAATTCGGCTTCGGTTTCGCCAGGAAAACCAATAATAAAGTCTGAAGATAAATAAATATTTGGACGAACGGCTTTTAATTTTCTGATGATTTCAATGTAATCGGCGCGGGTATGCCCACGTTTCATCATTTTTAAGATATGGTCGCTACCGCTTTGTACTGGTAAATGTAGATGGTCTACTAATTGTGGAATTTCGGCAAATGCCTCGATAAGTGCATCCGAAAATTCCATTGGATGCGATGTGGTAAAACGAATTCTGTCAATGCCGTCAACCGCCGCCACATAGTGCAGCAACAAGGCAAAATCTGCAATTTCGCCATCATCCATAACGCCGCGATAAGCATTAACATTTTGGCCTAATAAGTTAATTTCACGTACACCTTGTTTGGCTAAAGAAGTGATTTCAGCAATCACGTCATCCAGTGGACGGCTGATTTCTTCGCCGCGAGTATAAGGCACTACGCAGAATGTGCAGTATTTACTGCAACCTTCCATAACAGATACGAAGGCTTTTGGTCCTTCTGCTCTGGGTTCCGGCAAGGAGTCAAATTTTTCAATTTCCGGAAAAGACACATCGACCACGGGCAGGTGTTTGTCGCGGGCTTGGTCTAGCAATTGGGGTAAACGATGCAAGGTTTGCGGGCCGAATACAATATCGACAAACGGTGCGCGTTTTTGGATGGCAGCGCCTTCCTGGCTGGCGACACAACCGCCAACACCAATAATGACGTCTGGGCGTTTATCTTTAATTTTTCGCCATTTACCTAAGGCAGAAAAGACTTTTTCCTGGGCTTTCTCACGAATGGAGCAGGTATTTAGTAACAGAACATCGGCTTTTTTGGGGTCATCACACAGTTCAAAACCATGCGATGCTTGAAGTACATCCCGCATTTTATCGGAATCGTATTCATTCATTTGACAGCCATTGGTTTGAATGTAAAGTTTTTGCGTCATAGTATTCAGGGTAAAAATTAAAAAATCACTGAGGCCAGGCCCCCCATTAAGTTTGGTTGCAACCATTATAAAAATAAGCGCCAACTAACAACAAAAAAGCCCTTGCCAAAAGACAAAGGCTTTTAATATATGCGCACATTATAACTCAAATTCTGAATAAACCAGCAATAAGTCAATAGTTTACACATGCGGCTATTTAGCGGTTACCTTGGCGATTACGCCGAATTTAGGATGATCCAGATAATTAAGCTCATCAAGGTTTATCTGGCGATTATCATTAAGTCGGTACACCAAGCCGGAGTTACCGCCACCGGGGCTGTATTCCAAATCGGCAGTTAATAAGATTGATTGGTTACGTTGCACGGAAATAAAGCCGTTAATTCGGCCATCCGGGCTATTTACATGGACGGATGTGGCTGAGTCACGATCACCGATTTTTTGGATCCAGGCTGTGTGCAGTAATGGCTGATAGTTTGTGTTACTGGCGATTGCGGTATAGTTGGGAGCAAGGGTTAATGAATCTGGTTTTTGGTAATCCGATTGTTCGTACAGATTGGTTGGCCATTGAATTTCACTGCTGCTTTGGCTAAAAACTTCGGTGGTTGGCAGGTTTTGAGAAAAAATAATCAGCTCAATTTGATACTGCCCCGGGTCAGCAAGGAGTTGACTGCTAAAGCCAGCAAAGGCGGCAAATAAAAGAGTAGCGATGTGTTTCATTTTGTAATGGCCCTGGTCGATTTTTTCGATTAGCTGTTATTTCAGTTTAGCCAGTTTAAATATATAAACTAGTGTTCTGCTATCAAGAATTTGCACGTTATAGAATCGTAACGCAAAAATCAAGATGCGGCTAGTTTTTGGTCGCTCTCACTATTATAGATGGAGATACTACTCAACCTATTTGTCATTGATAGAGCCTTGTTGATGACGGCGAAAGTAATTAGCGTGTTTATGGAAAAGAGCTATACGGGGATTAGAAGCGCAAATAGCGTGTTGACTTGAGAGATTGGCCTTCATCACCCATTCGCCAACAAACTTTCATAGGGGATACTTAAGCCTTCGTGTAATCGTTTTATCATTCTGAGGCTTAAGGGACGTTTACGGTTTAACACTTCCGAAACCCGTCCGCTGCTGCCGATATAGGCTTCCAGGTCACGGGGATTCAAATTCTGTTGCTCCATTCTGAATTTAATGGCTTCAATCGGATCCGGGGGCGTAATTGCATAGTGTTTGTTTTCGTAGGCTTCGATAAGGGTGACCAAAACCTCCATTTCGTCTGCTTCACTGGTATTAGGTTCAGCTTGGAAAACGGCTTCCAGGCGTTGGAACGCCGCTTTTAATTCGTCATCGTTTCGGATTGGCTTAATAGTCATTGACAGTCTCCACATTGATTTCATCATATTGGGCATGGGTTCCCACAAATTTTATCCAAGCGATACCTGCTCGATATTGCATTTCTACGACTAAACGGAATCTGTTGCCGCCAATATTAAACACTACACGGTTATTATTGCAAATGCTGGCATTTCGATATTGATCTTTTATAGCTTGTGGTGATGTCCAATGCGCTTTAAGGGCTTCTTCATACCAGCTTTCTAAAGGCCCCTTTGCGTCGCGATAAGCGGGTTGCTCCCAAAATCTTTTGATGGTGCTTTTAGCTATTATCCGCATTAGTTAGTCTAATTTGCTCCCAATTTGGGAGGATTATAGGGTTAGTAGTAAATTTATGCAAATTTGCCCAAGCTAAAAGTTGTAATGCCGAAAAATGATCGGAGTTTGGACAAGTTGCCAAAACTGTCTAGTGGCTTTAGACCCGCAAGCGTCAGTCACTTCGGGCAGCGTTTAGTCGAATAATAATTCTTGTTGGGTTTAGTATGGCTTTTTAAGCCCGCGCACAAACCCAAACATCCACCCGAAGCACACCAGATTTTTTTAACACACTGGCTAATTCATGCGCACTGGAGCCAGTGGTCATAACATCATCCAATATCACTACATGTTCTGCCTGCATTTTTCCACTGATGATAAAGGCGTTTTTTAAATTTTTGCGGCGTTGTTTGGCGGATAAGCCGGTTTGGTGCGGGGTGTCGCGTTGGCGTTGACAGTTGTAAAGATCAACAGGCATGTGTAGTTGTTTACCAACTGTTCTGGCAATCTCAATCGCTTGGTTAAAGCCGCGTTGTTGGTATCGGCTTTTGTGTAAAGGCATAGGTATGATGCAGTCTGGTTTTTCAGTGGATAGCTGGATGTGTTCGGCAAGCAATAAGCCTAATAATCGGGCATTTTTAAAGTCGGAATTGAATTTTAGCGATGTTATCAAGTGGCGTATTGCACCTTGATGCAAAAAAGGCGCATGGGTTTCGTCAAAGCCGGGGCTTTGTTGCAAGCAGCGTCCGCATAGGCTAGGCGTGTTTGCGCTAGATGGAAGTACTTCTGCGCATTGGTAACAACAATGGTTGTTTTTGGGTAAATGTTGGTAGCAATATTCACACAGGTCTAAGTTAGCCGTTCCTGGATTGCCGCATAAAATGCAGCTAGGGGGTAACAGGTATTTCTGTATAATGTTAAGCCAGTTGTCACTCATTTTTATCTTTAAAAGTCGACCACTGCTGTGGCAATCCCAACACTTACTAAAAATGTAGCCGGAGTTTTAAAAAATGTCTGCAAATCCGATCAAAATCCATGCTGTTTCTGATGCGCTGCGTCATGATTGGCGGTTAGCTGAAGTACAAGCGCTGTTTGCTTTGCCGTTTAATGATTTAATTTTTAAAGCGCAAACTATTCACCGCCAACATTTTGATCCTAACGAAGTGCAGATTAGCAGTTTGTTAAGCATTAAAACAGGTTCCTGCTCAGAAGATTGCGGCTATTGTCCGCAAAGCGCTCGTTATGATTCCGGCTTAACACCTGAAGCCTTGATGCCTGTGGATAAGGTTCTGCAAGCCGCACAACAGGCCAAAGACCAAGGAGCCTCCAGATTTTGTATGGGCGCGGCCTGGCGGCAACCAAAAGATAAAGACATCGAACGCGTTGTTGAAATGGTGCAAGGCGTTAAGGCTTTGGGCATGGAAACTTGTGTGACTTTGGGCATGTTAACCGAACAGCAAACGGCACGCCTAAAAGACGGCGGGCTGGATTATTACAATCACAATCTGGATACGTCCGAGGATTATTATTCAGAAGTCATTACCACTCGAACTTACCAAGATCGCCTGGATACGCTGGCAAGGGTTAGGGATGCCGGTATTAATGTCTGTTGTGGCGGCATTGTTGGCATGGGTGAAGGCGAGCAGGATCGCGCCAAGTTATTGATAGAATTAGCTAACTTGCCTAAACATCCCGAAAGCGTGCCGATTAATATGCTGGTGCAGGTTGAGGGCACGCCGTTAATGGGTACTGAAGAGTTGGATCCGCTGGTGTTTGTTAGAACACTGGCTGTCGCCCGCATCATGATGCCTAAATCGCGCGTGCGCCTGTCCGCCGGTCGCAAAAGCATGAGTGATGAAATGCAGGCGTTGTGCTTTTTAGCGGGCGCAAATTCGATCTTTTACGGCGATAAATTACTTACTACCGACAATCCCATGACCAACCATGATGTGAAGTTATTTGAGCGTTTAGGTTTGCATTCCGGCGGCTCCAGTTACGCTTAATGGCTGTCGATTTTACCCGGCTAGCCGCCCAGTTAGTCGTCAAACAGCAAGAAGGCTTATACCGGTCTCGGCGCATCATTGATTCCGCCCAAGGCGTTGACATAATTGTCGATGGCAAACCGGTGCTTAATTTTTGTAGCAACGACTATCTGGGTTTGGCCAATCATCCGGCAGTGGTTAAAGCCTTTCAACAGGGGGCTGAACGCTATGGCGTGGGCAGTGGTTCTGCACATTTAATTTGCGGGCATAGCTCGGCTCATCATGCTTTGGAAGAAGAGCTGGCCGAGTTTACTGGCCGTAGTCGCGCTTTGTTGTTTTCCACCGGTTATATGGCTAACTTGGGCGTGATCTCGGCTTTAGTTGGTCGAGCGGATTCCGTGTTTGAAGATCGCTTAAATCATGCTTCCTTGCTGGATGGCGGCTTGCTGTCTGGAGCTAAATTTAAACGCTATGCGCATGCCGATATGGAACATCTGCAAGCCAGATTGCAGACGGCTGCTGGCAATAAGCTAATTGTTACCGATGGCGTATTTAGCATGGATGGTGATGTGGCACCGTTGCCTGCGATAGTTAAGACGGCCAATCAAAACCAGGCTTGGTTAATGGTGGACGATGCACATGGGCTGGGCGTGTTGGGCAAGCAGGGCGCTGGGCTGGTGAGGCAGTTTGGGTTAAGTCAAGACGATGTACCTGTTCTGATGGGAACCTTGGGCAAGGCATTTGGCACGTTCGGCGCATTTGTAGCCGGTTCTGAGATTTTAATTGAAACCTTAATTCAACAAGCCAGAACCTACATCTATACAACAGCCATGCCGCCTGCCACAGCAGAAGCCACGAGAGCCAGCTTGCAACTGGTGATTGCCGATGATTGGCGGCGTGAAAAACTCAATGAACTAGTCAATCATTTTAGAATTGGCGCAACCCAATTAGGCTTGACCTTGATGGATTCTACAACCGCCATTCAACCCATCCTAATCGGTGATAGCCAACAAGCCGTGCAGTTAAGTAACGGATTATTGGATGCTGGATTTTTAGTTAGCGCAATTCGACCGCCCACTGTGCCAGAAGGTAGTGCACGGTTACGGGTAACCTTTTCGGCATCGCATAAAATTGAGCAGGTTGACCGCTTATTAAGTGCTTTGGATGGTCTAAAACTGTGAGCCAAATTCATATACAAACTTTGGGCGCGGGCAAAACGATTGTGTTAGTGCATGGCTGGGCAATGCACAGCGGTATTTGGGCGCAATTTGCCCAACAACTGGCACTCCAGTTTCGTGTGATTTGTGTGGATTTGCCCGGGCATGGTTACAGCCAATCACTGGAGCCTTTCGAGTTGGCACAGGTGAGTAAAATGCTTGCAGAGGCAGTTGATGAGCCTGTGGATTGTTGGTTGGGTTGGTCTTTAGGGGCCAGCATTGTGTTGGATATTGCCACGCGATTTCCTGAGCGGGTTAAATCATTAATCTTGCTTGCGGGAAATCCCCGTTTTCTTAAAACGCCAGATTGGCCCGGCATGTCCGAGCCTGTTTTAGATGGTTTTGCAGAAAATCTACGTCAGAACACCTCGGCAACTTTGTTACGATTTTTGTCATTGCAAATTAATACCGATTTGCAGGAACAGAAATCCGTATTAAAAGACTTAAAACACGCGGTACAAGAACGCGCGACGCCGGATTGGCAAACTTTGCAAGGTGGTTTGCAGATATTAAAAACCGCTGATTTTAGAGAAACACTTGCCGATCTAAATAAACCGGTTTCAGTGATTTTAGGTGACAGAGATACCTTGGTGCCAGTGGCGATAGGACAAAAGTTAATGGCGTTATCACCTAACATTCAATTAACCGTATTGCACAAAGCAGGGCATGTGCCGTTTTTATCACATGCACAAGAAGTACTCTCGGCTGTTCATGCGTTTATGGAACGGCAATGCGATTGAGCGGTGAGTTAGATAAGCATAAAGTTAGGCAGTCATTTTCCGGTGCAGCTGAAACTTACGATAGCGTGGCCAGTTTGCAGAGAAACGTGGGCTTGGCTTTAATTAAGCAAGCTGGCGCTGAAAGCTTTTCCGGTACGGTGCTGGATTTGGGTTGCGGGACTGGTTTTATCAGTAGCCAGATCATTTCTTCTAATGATATTAACCAGATGATTTTGCTGGACATTGCTTTGCCTATGTTGCAAATATCCCAACAAAAATTAGTCCATCACAAGGCCTTATATGTTTGTGCCGATGCCGAGCAGTTGCCGCTGGCATCCAGCTCGGTTGATCATGTAATTTCCAACGTTGCTTTGCAATGGTGTCAAAATCTGGATCTGGTATTTTCTGATATTAAACGGATTTTAAAATCCGGCGGTCAGTTTTCGTTTGCCATTTTTGGCTCTGGCACACTGCAAGAACTTAAGCAGGCTTGGGCGTGTGTTGATCATTATCAGCATGTAAACGAGTTTTATAGCCAAGGCCAACTGGAAGGTTTTTTAGCGCAAGCGGGATTTAACCAAATTCAAACAACAAACGAATGCCATGTAGCAAACTATGCCAGCGCTATGGACTTAATGCGAGAGCTTAAGCAGCTAGGCGCTCATAACGTGCTGAGTGGCAGAAATAAACAGCTGACCACCAAGACGCAGCTGCAAACAATGCTGTCAGCGTATGAAAGCCAGTTTGTTGAAGGCTCAGTACCGGCAACTTTTGACGTTATCATTGTTAAAGCTTTCGCCTGACTTATGCAACAAGGCTATTTTATTACCGGTACCGATACCGATGTGGGTAAAACCTGGGCAACCATCAGTTTAATTCATTACTTTAAAAACCAAGGCCATACAGTGGTTGGCATGAAGCCAGTAGCAGCGGGCTGCTCATTGCAGGACGGTCAATTGAAAAATGCAGATGCTGTGCAAATGAAAGCCCATAGCAACGTACCGGTCAGCTATGACTTGATCAACCCTTATGCTTATCCCATGCCGGTTTCTCCACATATCGCTGGGGCAGATAATCCCGTTAAATTTGAAAAGATAATTGCTAATTTTGCTGTTTTAGCAGGACAGGCGGACGTTGTTTTGGTGGAAGGCGCGGGCGGTTGGTTTAGTCCGTTAAACGATTTGCAAGACAATAGCGATCTTGCCAAAACATTAAACTTGCCAGTTATATTGGTGGTTGGAATTCGATTGGGCTGCATTAATCAGGCAAAATTAACCAGCTTAGCCATCCAACAATCCGGTTTGAATTGTGCAGGTTGGATAGCCATGTGTATTGATCCCAAACTGCCATTTGTTGACGAAAATATTCAGACAATTCAGAAGGCAATCGACTTGCCACTATTGGGGATTATTCCTTTTGATAGCAATGCTGATTTTGCAAAAATGGCGCGGTGTATTTCATTTGGTGATTAAAAAAGCCCTTGGCAAGACTGGTCATGAAAATCCCCTACTTGTCTAAATTTTAATCAAGCAGATTGGTGAAGGCTTTGTGATTTGCCGTTGATTTAATTTTTTCTGAGTATTACCATCTTGGCATTACTTACTGAGGATTTATCATGCGTGTAACAATTAAAGGTCAAGTGACTATTCCGATCAATGTCAGGGAAAGTATGGGAATTTTACCAACAGAAACCGAGATTGAATTTTTGCAAGACGAAACAGGACGTTGGTATATCACTAAAATGCAAGCTACGGACAAAAAGCTTAGTCGTTTTCGTACTGCCCATAAAGCGGGGAAATTGCAAATGACAACTGAGGAAATTATGTCCTTGACCCGAAACGAATAATGGCTGTTATCTTGGTTGACAGTTGTATTATTACCGATTTGGCTGATTCTAACAGTGCGTGGTTTGAATGGAGTATCGTAACATTGGAAAGGCTGGATAAGCATAATGCATTGGTGATTAATCCGATTATTTATGCCGAATGTTCAGTAGGTTATTAACGTATTGAAGAAGTGGAAGCTTTATTTGCATGTTTGGGTTTTACAATCGCCCCGATTCCTAAAGAAGCCTTGTTTTTAGCGGGAAAAGCTTTTTTACAGTATAAAAAACGCCAAGGTAGCAAAGTTAATGTATTGCCAGATTTTTTCATTGGAGCGCATGCGGCGGTAGCAGGTTACGGGTTGGTGACTCTTGATAAGGGGCGTTTTGATACATATTTTCCCAGTGTTCAATTAATCATGCCTACGTCAGGGCAATCACATTAACAAAATTAGTCCAGCAAGGTTTATTCGCCGCGCGAATAATAAGAAAAATATGAGCAGGTGGGTGCAAAGTGCTTTAGTGACCACCAAAACGATGCGCTGACGCTGTGTTTTCAACGCGATTAACGAGTAGGGTCGCCATCTTTTGGGCTAATTCCGACTAAACAACCAGTACTCTGCGTGGCGGAGCTGATTTCTCGCCCGCAGAGCTGGTAGTGTGTAGGTAATTAATCAACAATTACTAATAACTTGCTGAATAATTACGTTATTTACAATCCTTTTTACGATTAGCGCTGTAACCTTTGGCTTTGGCTTCCTCTTGTGTCATGTATTCACCATCTTTAGTTTTGCCATAAAACTTAGTGCCTTCGCAGTGGTAAATTTTTGAACGGGTATTCACCCAAACTTTGCCTGTGCCGACTGCTGCTGGAGCAGTTGCTGCAGGGGGCGCTGCTGCAGTTGCGGTTGGCGCTGGCGGAGCTGTCGCAGTTGCAGGTGCAACTGGCGTTTGCTTATCGGCATACCATTCTTTTATGCCTTTGTGACCCTTACAAGCACCTTTTTTGGTTGCGCCAGTGTATGGCGTACCATCTTTACATAGTCCAGTTGCTGGCGCATTGGTTGGTGCCGGGCTGGCAGCAGCGGCAGGCGAGGGTGGTGGTGTTGCGGTTGATGCTGCCGGCGCTGCCGTAGGTGCGCTTGCAGCGGGTGTTTGCTTATCGGCATACCATTCTTTAATGCCTTTATGTCCTTTACAAGCGCCTTTTTTGGTTGCGCCTGTGTAGGAAGTTCCATCTTTGCATAGGCCTGTAGCTGGCGCATTGGATGGTGCCGGGCTGGCAGCAATTGCAGGTGAGGGTGTTGCTGCGGTGCCAGTTGCTGGTGTAGCGGGTGCAGCCGCTGCTTTGTCAGCAAACCATTCTTTTATGCCTTTGTGGCCCTTACATGCGCCTTTTTTGGTTGCGCCAGTGTACGAAGTGCCGTCATTACATAGGCCAGTTGCTGCGCCAGCCGCCGCTGGTGCTGCTGTTTCTGCAAAGGCACTGGTTGAAAGTAAGCAGATTAAGCTAGTCAATAAGAGGGGTTTTATTTTCATAGTTGAGTTCCTTTGTAAATATAGTAAGGCTTAAACAGAAACTAGAATAGCAGCTGCACTATGAACCTAGGCAATCTGTGTGTAAAGTTTTTCAAACCAAAAATTGGTCGCCTAGTAAAAAAGACAGCTAGTGGTTTTTTAAAATCATGAAGTCGCAAGTTGTTTTTAAGCAGACAAATCCTACCTTCTAGCGATTGAATGTATATAGCTAAAGCCTGGTTATATGGCATAAAGACAGGCTGCCAAAATAATTTATCCATAGTTTGGCCGGTAATTTAATAATATTAACCTTTGACGCCAAAAGTTCAACTATGCTTTGTTTGATCACGCTTTAGGGAGTTTAATTTAGCGTTAAAGCTACGGCGCTTGCGTTTAAACAAAGCCGATACAGTTTTATAAACAGCGTATTTAAAAAAGTCCTCTTCAGGGGATTTCTACGAGGATACAGATATTACAAAGCACCAAAAGTGCAGCTGCGAAGTAGGGACTTTTGATTATGCTGAAAATTTTCTAACAAACAGGAAAAATTATGGTTAATAAAAAAATAGCGGGGTTATTGTTGGGTGCACTATTTGCTTCAACAAGTATGGCGGCCGATGATATAGCGGAAGATTATGCCGGGTGGATGCAATTTGTCGGGGAAGGCAGTTTAAAAGGGCTGAGTCCAAATTTGGCAAAAAACCGGATTTGGCTGGAAGGACAATCCCGCTTTGACGACCATAATTGGGTAACTTGGTATCAGGGTATGCTTCGGGCTGCCGTTGGCTATTCGCTTAGTGACCGCGCTACGGTTTGGGCTGGGTACACTTGGCTGCCAACGCACAACATAGGCAAAACCTTTGTTTCGCAACAAGATGTCTGGCCGGCATTTCGTTATGTCTTGCCAACCAGTTTTGGCACAGTTACATTTAGAACCATGATAGAAAGTAATTTTATACAAGGCGCGGATGTGCGTTTTCGGCCAAGGCAAATGGTCCGGTTTCTACATCCGTTTGATTTTGAGCCGCGTTTAAGTTTTATAGCCTGGGATGAGTTTTTTATTCGAATTAATTCCACCCAATACGGTGGCAAATCAGGTTTTGATCAAAACCGTGCTTTCGTGGGGTTGGGCTGGACGTTTAATTCTACTTTTCGATCGGAACTGGGATATATGAACCAGTATCTGGATGATTCATCCCATACAAACAGTACGATGCGACACACGTTAATGGGGTCGTTGTTCATCAGTTTTTAGGGAAGGCGATACAGTGCTCTTGAAAAGACATGACTTGTAGCTGTAAGAGCAGTTATGGACTGAGTGCCAATTATATAGCGTTCAGCCCATAACAGTGTGAGTGCAATTTCTGAAAGCAGGCTGATATTAAGGCATTTGGTTCCTTAGTAATAACAAGGATTAACCGTATTTAGCCAAAATATCAACCGCCTTTAAAATCTACAGACCTGGCGCAATTGGCGATAGTCCCCAAATTTCCTTGTTGTATTCAGAAATTGTCCGGTCAGTTGAAAACTTGCCGCTGTTGGCGCAGTTTAAAATACTCATCTTGACCCATTTGTCTTGATCTTTGTAAGTGGCTTCGACCTGTTTTTGGGCATCCACAAAACTACGGAAATCCGCAATCGTCATCCAAGGATCATGTGGGCTTTTTAGTGAGCTGATGATGGAATCAAAAATACCAGGTTCAAAGCGGTTAAAATGCTCAAATTCCAGCATATCAATAACTCTTTTTAAATCAGCATCATGATTGATAATGGCTTCTGGATTATAAGAATTGCGTCCTGCTTGCACTTCTTCTTCCGTTAAACCAAACAAAAAGAAGTTTTCATCGCCCACTTCTTCACGGATTTCAATATTTGCGCCGTCCAGTGTACCTATGGTCAACGCGCCGTTCATCATAAACTTCATATTGCCCGTACCAGAGGCTTCTTTACCTGCTGTGGATATTTGTTCAGATAAATCGGCTGCTGGGCAGATTTTTTCCATCGCAGTTACACGGTAATTCGGTAAAAAAACCAGTCTTAACTTGCTGCCCACTTCAGGATCAAGATTAATGACGTCAGCCACGTTATTGATTAATTTGATGATGCGTTTGGCCATAAAATAGCCAGGCGCAGCCTTGCCACCAATTAGTACGCAACGGTCTGTCCAGTTTTGGGTGTCGCCGCGTTTGATGCGATCATATAAATGAATGACGTGCAGCACGTTTAGCAATTGCCGTTTATATTCGTGAATCCGTTTTACCTGTATATCAAACAAGGCATTCACGTTTATATCAAGATCAACACCAAATTCCTGAATTTTAAAGTTGATCAAGTCTTGCTTTGCACTCTGTTTGATAGCAAACCAACGGTCACGGAATTTTTTATCATCCGCATAAGGTGTCAATTTTTTTAATTGCGATAGATCAGTAATCCAGCCATTGCCAATAGTGGATGTAATCAGCTCCGCTAAGGCAGGGTTGCAGGCAGCCAGCCAGCGGCGAGGGGTTACGCCGTTGGTTTTGTTGTTAAATTTTTCTGGCCAGAGCAGATAGAAATCGTGGAATAGACCTTGTTGCAGCAATTTGGAGTGTAATTCCGCCACGCCATTGACTGAATGACTGCCAACAATTGCCAGATATGCCATGCGCACGTGCTGTTCGCCACCTTCTTCGATAAGCGACATGCGCGCTAAGCGATCTACGTCACCGGGCCAGCGTGCAGAAACTTGCGCCATAAAATGGGCGTTTATATCAAAAATGATTTCCATCAAGCGTGGCAGTAAATGTTTAAATAAACTGACTGACCATTTTTCCAATGCTTCCGGTAATAATGTATGGTTAGTGTAAGCCATGGTTTTAGTGGTTATGCGCCATGCTTCCTGCCAGGGCAAGCCGTGCACGTCTATCAATAACCGCATAAGCTCAGCCACCGCAATGCTTGGATGGGTGTCATTTAACTGGAAGCAGTTTTTTTCCGCAAAATGGGTAAAGTTTTGGCCGTGACGCCCCGTCCAATTAGCAATTACGTCTTGCAAGCTGGCCGATGCCAGTAAATATTGCTGACGCAAACGCAAGGCTTTGCCATTTTCGTTGGCATCGTTCGGGTACAATACCATGGTGATATTTTCGGCGGTATTTTTAGAGGCGACAGCTTCTGCGTAATCGCCAGCATTAAATTCCTGCAGATTAAATTCTTCCGTTGCGGTGGCCTTCCATAGGCGCAGTGTGTTTACTGTACCGTTTTGGAATCCGGGGATAGGTGTATCAAATGGCACTGCCAGCACATCCTGCGTATTCGTCCAGGTAACCCGTTTATGGCCTTTTTCGTCGATATGGGTTTCGGTATGGCCGCAAAATTTAATGCGTTGTTTATATTCCAGACGCTCGATTTCCCAGACGTTGCCATTACGCAGCCAATGATCGGGTTCTTCAATCTGTTCGCCGTTAATGATGTCTTGAGAAAACATGCCATATTCATAGCGCAAGCCATAACCAGTCACTGGCAATTGTAATGTAGCGCAACTATCAATAAAGCAAGCGGCCAAGCGGCCTAAACCACCGTTACCTAATCCGGCATCTGGCTCGCTATCAATCAGCTCTTCCAGTTCAAGACCCAATGCGTGCATGGACTCATCAACGGTCTGGTTTACACCCAAATTAAGCATAGCATTGCTCAAGGTGCGGCCCATTAAAAACTCCATCGATAGGTAATAGGCTTTTTTACAATCAGTAGCCTTGTGCGCGTTGTAGGTTTTTTTCCAGCGTTCGATTAGCCGGTCGCTAATGGCTAGTGATAAGGCTTCATACGCATAATGTGGCGATCTACAGTTTTCATCTCTGCCTAATCTGTGTCCATAATAGCGTTTGAAGTCGGCTACCATGTGAGCTTTGTCCAAACCAAGGTCTGGCAACTCATTAATGATGGGTTTAGGTTTGCTGGTTGCAAACTTTCTATGTGGCATGGGGATTCTCCTGTAAGAGGCGTTAAAATTTATTAATTAGTCTATCTTATCGCAAATCAGGTATAAAAACTAAGATAGCTTATTCGGCAAGTGGTAATCACCAGTGTCAATGATTAGTGGCTACTGTTAAAAAAATTTCGATACCGCTGAAAATTACCCGTGATTGAGAAAGGGTAAGTAAGCTGTTTGAAATATCAATAGATAGCCCCCATATCGATTTTTATAAAGTGTTTGGTATCATTTGCGCAGGGTTATTGTGCAGAACAGAACGTTTTTATCTGTATCAAATAACGCAGAGAGTATATAATCGTGCGTTTTGATTCAATCATTTACTTAATTCAC
>Ga0208264_1000270_pt1 | contig 20020 bp, 24 predicted proteins | sample LakWasMet31_HOW6_2_FD_183873 | JGI IMG/M metagenome (GOLD analysis project Ga0208264, IMG submission 183873) | Freshwater sediment methanotrophic microbial communities from Lake Washington under simulated oxygen tension - Sediment Metagenome... | ecosystem: Environmental > Aquatic > Freshwater >... | reverse complement strand
AAAAAATAACAACCAAGCAAATCTTTGCATATATAGCCAATATAAATGGCCAATTAAAAGGTGGCCAATTTACATTGTATTTTTCATTATTGACCACATGATTTATAGTTAGCCAATTTGGGGGACCGTAAGGATTCCTTCGTAAATGAGTAACATCCCTGATTTTGGTTACATCTGGAACGTCACGCCGTAGTCAATCGGCTCCAAATCCCGTTCCCGAAGCTCATACATGCCGAAACGATTGGCGTGATGCGTCCGATAGGGACTAAACGCAGCGGCCAATTCTGGCGTCAACTTCATTCCCTCCGCTTCCAGTTCCTTGAAGGCCTTCGTCATGGTATGGCAGTTGTGGAAAATCATCAGATTGGCAATCAGATGGTTGTACTTGATTATCTTCAACTGATCCTCGCGCACATTTTCCTCAATGGTGTCCGATCCGAAATACGCCCACTGCGCAAAGTTGTTGAAACCTTCGCACTTGTTTTGTGCTGCCTGGATGACCTGACGTAACGCATCGTCGCTGATATATTCCAACAGGAACATAGTGCGGACGACCCGGCCCAACTCACGAAAGGCGAAATACAGTTTGTTTTTCCGGCTGGCAGTACCGAGCTTGCGCAAGATGGTCGATGGTTGAATTCGCCCTGCACGAACCGATTGAGCCACTTGCAGCATGTCCGGCAAATGACAGGCGATTAAATCCCAATCTATCGCATCCTTGGTAAACAGGTCATCAATGTGTTTATACACTTCGTCGGCAGTCGGGCGGAACCATTTCAAATCTTTCCAGTTACGAATACGCGGCATCAGTTTGATACCCAGCAAAAAAGCCAAGCCATAAACCGGTGCACTTTGCGCTTGGGTATCGCCATGCAGTGTGTCTGGCTGAATATCCGACTTGTTCTTTGTCAGCCCATCCAGGATATACACTGCTTCCCAGACACCACAGGGAATGAAATGCGAAAACAGCGCAATATACGTGTCACTGATATGGTAGTAAGCAATGCCACCATATCCGCCGTAACGGATATGACTCTCTGATAGCAGATTATTTTCATACAGATTCCATTGCGTACCGTCTGCCGCCGCGCGTTTTGTGTCACCCCAATAACGTGGCAGTTGAAATTGATTGTACGCATTAATTGTCGTACAGATAGCGGCTTCCAGTTTCTCCGTAGTGACTTGGCGTTGATTGACGAACGACACTTGACGCGCACTGACATCGGCAATGTTTTTGGCAATTTGCGTCGGCCCCAATCCGGTGCCATAGGCGAACACCGTCAGAATCTTGCGCCGGTCTTCCTCCTGCAACTTACCTTGGTGGCCACTCAACGGGCCAAAATGCTTGCCCCACCCAATCCATTTCATGGTATCGGCAAGCACATCCAGCAACGAAAGGCCCATGCCATCGAGTATGCGCCTTAATGCGTCATCCAACTGCTTGAATCCAGGTGGTGTCTCTTTTTTCTCTTGCCGACACAGCTTCGGCCTGCCATCAACGATCTTGAAATAAGGATTGTCCTGATAGGTCTTATCAGCCTGCTGTGCCGCCTCTGTCAGCAGGATGCGAATATGCTTGATAAATGCCGCACTCTCGACGGGTAAACCTACTTTCTCGCCATAATCCGCGCGTGTACGTTCGCATTCCTCCATCGGCACCAGTTCGTTCCGGTGGTCTGAATACGCATCGCTGTCGATCACGCAAAGGTCGCCCGATTTCAGTTCCCTAACCATTTGCAAACAGACGCATGCCTCGAACTGGCGGCGGTTGATTCGGGTCGGAACGGCATCGCGTTTGACCTCGCCCGTCACCAACTTCCACCATTTTTCGGGAATCCAGACCAGATCGTCGGTTGTCAATGCTATCTTGCCTTTGCTCTTGAATGCTAGCCACTCGCTTTGCTTTTGGCAGTTCTCCAACATAAAAGCCAATGACCGTTCAAAACTGGCATCCTGACTGGTGGACTCTAGTTTTAATTTGTTCAATATCCGTAGCATCTCCGCCCGCCGTGGCTTAAAGAACTTCCAGACAAAACGGAACTCGTTCTTCCCACCGTATTCCGCATGCAAGCGCGAGAATTCGCACAAATCAGGGCGAGCCGTCACCGCTTGGCGAACCCCTTTCAATTGTTCGTCAGCAGATTGGGTGGAGTTTAAGAGCGTTTCCAGCATTGCAAACCGGCGCAAAATCTCATCGGTCTTTTCTTGGTTGTCCTCCAGATATTTTTCAAGGGCTTCTTCGGCGCGGTGTAACGCTTTCTTCATCTGCCTGCAAAAAATATTGCAGAGATCATCGATCACTATTGCCAGACGTTGTCGAATCAAGGCCAAGGCAACGGCGTAGCGTTTGGCGGCAGCCATATCCACCATGCTGGCGGCATCGAGACTGTTGCCTTCCAGCGCCCATTGTTTGATTTTGACGACCGGTATGGTTTTTAACAGATCTGCGTGGCAAGCTAACTTGATCAGTCGGTCATAGCGTTCGATCAAATCGCGCATGCCGTCTATCGTCGGTTTGGCGGCATCTTGCTTAATATCGTTCCAAGGACTCACGCGGCGCGGATCATCACCCACGACGAAGAGCTTGTCGAGAAAAGTCCGGCCAGCATCTCCAAGTGCATCGTGAATTTGCGTGTGCAGCGCCTGATTCGTTGCAATCCGCTCGACGCGAGCTTCTCGCAGCATGGTATCGAATGCCGGCAACTCGTAACGATGACGCACCAAGGTTTCGATACCGATATTGATAATATCAATGACATCTTCCTTGGTCAGCGCCGCTTCGGCAAAAGTGTGTCGCATCAGCGCCTTGCCATCGTCGCTGAAGGGTTTGACCGCCAAAAACTCCCGCACTGCCGACAAGTGTTTGCGTCTGGCCTGGGAGACATCGTACTGCCGCAAATTCTCCCGATCATAGGGTTCGCCCATGCTGGAGGAGACATGTTCGGCAATGGCATTCGGTACTTGCTCGGAGGTTACAAAATAGCCCAGCCGTTGATAGGTTTTTAATAGTAGGGCAAATCCTAATCGCGTGGTGTTTGAGCGAGTGGCGCTATCGCAACATGCCAGCTCGACATCAGTCACCGTGTAGAAACGTTCCAATTCCGATTGGGCAAGCCGGCTTTTGAATCGGGGATAGGCGGTATCGCTGGGTTGCAATTTTAAAAACCGAAAAGTGATCGAGCACAAGAAAAACGTCCGTTTATCTTGTACGCTAAAAATCGCCCAAACCAGGCAGTAAAACCACAAGAAAACCCATTGAGAAAATCAACGCAACATTGTACCCTCATCCTTATCTTTTTTTGTACTGTAAAGTATTGCAAATATGTTAGTCGGTTATGTCCGTGTTTCAAAAAATGATGGTAGCCAGACACTAGCCCCACAGCATGACGCTTTGGCCGATGCTGGTGTTGAGCCAAGTCGGATTTACGAAGACTTGGCATCAGGTCGTAAGGATGACAGGCCGGGATTGAATGCTTGCCTCAAGGCCCTCCAACCGGGCAATACCCTGGTGGTATGGAAACTGGACAGGCTTGGCCGGGATTTAAAACATTTAGTAACTACGGTTGATGATCTTCGCAACCGTAACATTGGGTTAAAAGTTTTGGCCGGTGCAGGGGCACAAATCGACACAACCACTTCCAACGGGAGATTATTCTTTGGAATTTTTGCGGCCTTGGCGGAATTCGAGCGGGAACTGATTGCCGAACGCACCCATGCCGGACTTGCGGCGGCAAGGGCAAGAGGCCGCAAAGGCGGACGACCACGCAAGATGGATCGGGCTACGTTGATGATGGCGATGTCCGCTATGTCAGACCAAAAATCGAATGCGATAGATGTTGCCAAACGACTTGGGATCACGACCACGACGCTTTATGCCTATGTCAACGGTGACGGATCGGTGAAGGTGGCAGGGCAAGCCGTTCTTAACCAAGACAGCGATGAGCTGAAAAACCCTCCCAAAAAATAAGCCAATGGGTACTGTGAAAAAGTAATAAGCACTCTGAAAGGAGTTTTTAAATTCTTTACCGAAAAAACATCACATAACTCGCTTGCAAAGTAATCATCAAACCATCGAGCAATGCGATGAAGGCGAAACCCTTTTTCGTAGCGCGCGGAGAAATCCATTGCGCAAGAAATGGCCCCAGCCGTCCGCCCCAGAGTACGCCGAGCATGGTGAATGCCGCCATATCCCAGGGTACGCCGCCGTAATAGAAGGCATGAATAGACGCCAGCAGCAGGGAATTTAACGACAGCAACACCACGCCCAGTCCGATCGCCCGGTTAGCGTTAAGGCCGTAGGCGAGCATGCAAAAGGCGGCGATGATTTCGCCCTCGCCAATTGCAACCCAACCGGTAATCATGCCGCCTATAAAAGAAACCAAAATAATGGGGAGGCTGGCGCTTGCCGGAAGCTCAATCAATCCGCCTTTTCGATCCAGCGTGATCAGCGTCAGCAAGCCCGTTATGAACGCAATGGGGCCAAACAGCCCTTTGACCAGCATCGGCTGCGGGTGGATCAAGAATGTGGACATCATCGTCCCGATAATAAGCGCAGGCACGGTCCATTTCAAAAGCGGTAACGGCACTTCGCCGCGCCGCAGCCAACCGGATGCGCCGCTGGTCATGCCGACGGCTTGCGTGACGAACGCGAGTTTCAAGGCGCTGACGGGATCTACTTGGTAAGCGAACATCAGCACAGGGATAAAAACAATGCCGCCCCCAATCGCGGTAGCGTTGCCGATGAATGCACCAAACACACCGACGATGACCAGCGGCCAATTACTGGCGGCAAGCCCGATTGGGTCTGGAAATACAGTCACGTAACCGGCAATCCAGATCAGGGTGAATACAAAAAGCCAAGGCGTAAGATACGCAAAGCTTTTTGCCGATGAACGGTTTTCTGGCTTAACCACAGGGGCGGAATAACGGGAGAACTGCTGTTTTTGATAGCTTCTCATAAGCGGGACTCGTTAAGTATTTTGATTATTTTTTATTTGTTGCAGTCGGATGATGAGCGCATTAAAAACAGTTTTTGAGCAATGAGCTAATTCGGAGCTTTTCTGCTTGAGAAATTCCCACATTAATTGATTAATACTGGGCTTGTTTTCAGAAGCACAAACCGCTTCAGTGCTTGAATAGGTCGAAACGCAATAAGGTACTAAATAGGTCAGGGTAATTTTGATGAATTCCTTTATCGATAATCCATTGCTGAGTATTACATCACCGTGATTGATCAACATCAGAATTGAACCAACGACCAGTGCAACCTTGAGCGCGCGGGTCAGAATATTTGTTTGCAAGGCGATTTTAAGCCATTCATTTATCATACTGTGTCATCCTTACCCAGTTAATGTGTGATAAACACATCAAGAGTGGGTGTTTAATAGTTAAAATCTGATTGTTAAGATTTGTGTGTTTATAGAGTGATTGCGGATGATTAGATGACAGCCTGCCAAAGCAGCCGTATCCCGACCGCGAACAAGAACAGCGCAAATATCCTTTTTAGGTTCTCGGTTGGCAACTTATGTGCGAGTTGCGCCCCCATTGGGGCGAATACCCGGCTACTGGTTACGATACAGAGAAACGCCGGCACATAGAGATAACCCAGGCTCCAGCCAGGAAGACCGGCGTTGCCCCAGCCCAGGATGATGTAGCCGAGAGAACCGACGATAGCGATGGATAATCCACAGGCGCTGGAAACGGCCACGGCTTGGCGCAAGGGAAACTGACGCTTGACCAGGAAAGGGACGATGATGACCCCGATGCCGGCACCCAGGAGGGTACAAAGTACGCCGGTAATGCTGCCTGCACCGACAAGGTTTCGGTCGCCAGGCGGCTGGTCAGGATCGAGCGCTGGCGAGTAGGGTTTGATCATCTGAAAAGCTACCCATAACGGAAAGAAGGCGAACAGCGTTTTAAAAAGATCGGTCGGCAGGCTGTCCGCGACAACTGAACCCAACAGAGAACCAACCAAGACACTTGGCACCAGTTGCTTCACGACCGGCCAGTCAACCGCACCGAGAAGATGGTAAGACTGAAGGGAGGCGGCTGAGGTGATAATGATGGTGGCTAGTGAAGTCGCCACGGCCATCAGCATGACCAAGTCCGGCGCAATCCCCTGAGCCGAAAAAAGCCATACCAGGAACGGGACAATGATAATGCCACCGCCGATGCCGAACAGTCCGGAAAGCAGGCCCGCAACGCTTCCCAAAAGCAGATAGTAAATACTTGGCAAGCCGACCATCGCCAGCGTGATTGTCGCAGTAACCCAGAACAGTGTCTTATACAGACGCTCGCTTTTAGGCTCTGGGCCAGTCTCGCCAGATTCGTCGGTCTGAACGGATGACTGATAAAGCTTGCTATGGGCAAATACGAGACAATTAACCGCTGTGAAATTAAAGATCGGGCTCAGGAAGTGCAACACCGACAGGTGGCTGATGGCTGCGCTGCCAAAACCGGCCGCCATCAACGCCAATGGTGTCGTGTTATAAAGGGAAGCCCAATCGCGACCGTGGTATCGCCAGAGATCAACGAGTCCGACTCCGAATTTCACTTGTAACATGGTGTTTTCCTTATAAAAAAGCAGTCGATAAGGTCATTTCTAATGGGAAACAAACTAATCGACAGCCAAGTTATACCCCCTAAAAGCACGATTGAAATAATAAATGCCGTACTTAAGAACAGAGTCAAGCAGAAAACTAAAAAAGCTGCGTTTTTATGATATTGGGCAACAGGGCCTATTTTTCGTCGGATGAAGACTCCAGGTGTTTTCTTTTTTCATCCAGTTGTTTTCGTTTTTCTTCTTTTTCTCCTTCATCCAAAAGCCCAAAATCTTCTTCAAAAAGATTAAAACGAAAGCCTATAAACTTAAGTACGACAAAGGCAATGAGAAAGCCAATAACCGGATAAAAGAATAATTGCGTACCCCAAGGTATGTCGTGCGGGTCTTTCAGGTCAATGCGTAAAATTTTAGTAAAAACAAAAAACATAAAATCTGTCATTTTATTCCACCTAAAATAGGTTATGAACAACAGTCGCTGATTAAGGTTTAGCCCATGTTGAATTAATCAATATGAATGGCTAAATGCATCGCTCAGTCAGAATCCCCAGTGAGATATAAACGCATTTGTTGCCGAATAAAAAGAGCCGATTGTTTTTCCTTTTCAGGAAAAACAATCGGCCGGCCACTATGAAGAAATTCAAAGCTCGGTTGAGATCATAAATGACGTACCTTAGAACAGAGTCAAGCGGAAAATTAACAAAAAGGGTCTATTAAACCGAGTCCGAACAGCTGTTTGCAATACATTGGTTTAACTCCATCGAAATATCTTGCCGGCTATTTTGTCTGGCGATTATTTCAATCCGGCTGTTTGCTGAAGGTTTACACGGAACGATAGTCATGACCCCGTCAGCTACATTAAAAATGAACCAACCTTTATCAGTCGCAAAAACCGCTTTTATTCTTTCCGCCTCCAGTTGGTTTAATAATCGCGTGATGCGTACATAATCAAAGCGACTGTATTCCGGAAATGCAGTGCCAAAACTCCGGTAACCGTCCGCCGCATTTTGCAGCGGCGAATTCGCTAACGCGCTCTTACGGGACATTCGCCCATTATCCTCATCAATTTGGATCGATCCGGCTTGATGGGCGTTGGGAAAAGAGGCTTGCCTTTCCGGATTTCTTGTTACGTCCAGCCAAGCAACATCCAGTTGTCCTTGAACGGTTTGAGCAACTACCGCTTTACGGGGACGGCTGCCATCGGCCCAGCGCTCGAACAACTGAGTCGCTGCCTTGTCGGCTAAATCCATTTTATTGGCGGCCAGCACATCGGATAAGGCGATTTGATCGACAAAGTTTTCATGCGACATGTAGCGGCTATCGCTTAGCTTTCTCGGGTCAACCAGACAAATACTGGCGCGCACATCCAGCACGGTCCGAAAATACCCGCCGGCAAGCATGTCCAGCACCCGCTTTGGATGGCCTAAGCCTGTCGGTTCAATAAGCAAACGATCCGGTTTGACTTCCGTTAGCAAACGATTAACGGCAACCTGAAAAGGCAGCCCCACCGCGCAGCACAGACAACCTCCGGCCACTTCCCTGACACTTGCGCCCGAAGCCGCGAAGATGGCGCCGTCAATGCCGACTTGTCCAAACTCGTTGACCAAGACCGCCCATTTTTCGTCAGCCGGTTTTTGTTTAAGCAGATTAAGAATGGCCGTGGTTTTACCAACGCCGAGAAACCCCATGACCATATTGGTTGGAATATTGGCAAACTTTCGGAACATTTGGACTTAATCCATAGAGGTATAAAGCTGTAGTGTAGAAACGCTCTACAGTTTGATTTTATTAAACGCCAACAGTGCCGCCGTTAACGACATCAGGAATATCGCCGAAAAAGCCATGACAGCGGTTACCGTATCTGCTGAAAGCAAACTACCCAAAGCTGTCCCGGAAAACAGCATGACCCAAAAAGCAATATGACAAGGGCAGGCAAGCAGTGCTAAAGACGCAAAACACCAACCGGCTAAACGCCTTCTCGGTGACAGGGGGTGGTCGGAATCGTGTTGTGCTAAAGAAATTGCACAAGGCTTGCTATCGCACTCGGATAAGTGGCCTATTTTTGAATTTGTTTTCATTACTCCTTCTTTCTTTGTTTCAATTCATTTACCACAACAGCCCATATTTTCACCAAAAACACCGGCATAATCTGTTTGCCACGCTAACCGCGCAATGAAATAGTGCGGATCTTTATTGAAGACATCCAGACAATGAGGGCAGCGACAAAATGCAACCGGTTTGCCGTTAAAATCCATTATCACGGTGGCATTAACCGGTTTTTCCGCCAAACAAACAGGACACACTGTCAAACCGGCTGTTTCGGTCAAACATGATTCAGGGTCGGTTATGAATAACTCCAGACACCCCTTGCAACAAAACCAGTATTGCTTCCCCGCATGGTTATGTTGAACAGCTTTTTGATTAGTGATACCTAATCTGACTAATGAACATCCACAAGCCGGGCAAATGGGGGTTTCCATCGTTTGTTACCGGTCTTCCGTCTTGCACTCGTCATCCGCACAAACCGGACTGTTGCGTCCGATCATAAAATCCCAGACATTGGCGGCGATAAAAAGCGCAAGCCCTATATAGACCAGACTAACGGCGACCGGCAATATTCCCGTCACGGTAAACCCTAAGCCGAGGGTACTGACCAATGCGCCGATGCCGCCAATCCAGAACGCGAGCATCGCTTCCTCCGAGAGTGCTGCATGTTTCCTCGCGGAACGATAAAGCGTCCATACATTTAAAGCGACGAACCCTATAAACATCGGCAACAAAAAAGCATCGTTTATCAGAAAGCCAAGCCCGACGGCAGCCACGGCGCTGAGCACCACAGTGACGCCAAGACAGCAGGCCGCAGCAACTACGGCACCGAACAAACCGCCATATTGACTTAATTTTTCATTCATTTTAATGCTCCACAATATTTTGCTTAAAGCGAGACCACAAAATGTTGCTTCAGGCTTTGTTCAAAACAATTTAATCGATCTCGACACGTTTCAATATATTGAGTCAATTCAGCCAGACTTGTTTCCGTAGCGTCATCGTCCCTGTTATCACGGGCGGCCAATAAACGGTCGATCTGCTCTAATGGAACATCTACATTGCGAGCCATTCGAATAAACCGCAACCGTTCGATCACCGGCTCGTAAAACAAGAACATTCCCCCGGCTGTTCTGACGCTAACCTGAATCAAGCCACAATCGATATAGGTTCTAATGCAATGAACGCTGATACCGGTTTGCTGAGCCAGGGTTGAGAGCCTGATCAGCTTGTCGTCACACGACAAGCACTTATCATTAGCCCGCACAGCAAGAAAGCTCTTTCACATCCTTGCTGAAGGTTTGCGCGCACAGTTTGAGGCCTTCCACCATCGTCAAATACGGGAACAATTGCCCGGCCAAGTCTTCTATCGTCATCCGGTTATGGATGGCCAGCACCGCCGCCTGGATCATCTCGCCCGCTTCCGGCGCCAGGATTTGCGCGCCGATTAAACGGCGGCTGCCTTGTTCCATGACCAGTTTGACAAAGCCTCGGGTTTCAAAGTTAGCCAAGGCACGCGGCACATTCTCCAACGGCAACAGGCGGCTGTCGGTTTCGATGTTCTTTAGGTGCGCTTCAGCTTCGGTCAAGCCTACGGTAGCCATTTGCGGTTCGGTAAACATCACTGACGGCATCGCCGCCAGATCGATGGCAGCATCACCTCCGGTCATATTGATGGCGGCGCGGGTTCCGGCCGCTGCCGCGACATAGACGAACTGCGGCTGGTCGGTGCAATCGCCGGCAGCATAGATATGTTCGACAGCGGTGCGCATGTGATCGTCAATGCTTATCGTGCCATCCTTATTGACTTTAACCCCCGCTTTTTCCAGACTTAAGCCTTCCGTATTAGGCGGCCTACCGGTGGCAATCAGTAATTGGTCTCCAGAAAGAATTTGGCCTGACCGGGTTTTCAGGGTAAATTTTCCAGAACCGAACAGACTCTTTTTATAGCTCACGGCTTCAGCCTGAGTATTGGTTAGAATAGTCATGCCTTCGTCTTCCATGACGGCTTGCAATACTGACCCTATTGCAGGGTCTTCCCGATACATGAGCGTATGACGAGCCAGCAACGTTACTTTCGACCCCAGCCGTAAAAAGGCTTGCGCCAATTCCAGAGCGACTATCCCTGAACCAATGATGATTAAATGTTCCGGCAGTTGTTCCGCCACCAAGGCTTCGGTGGATGTCCAGTAAGGCGTGCCCGCCAATCCCGGAATGGGCGGTATGCCCGGAGACGATCCGGTGGCGATCAGAAAGCGGTCTGCGGTGATTTCGGTGAATTCGCCGTGTTCCCGATCGACAATGAGCGTATTGGCGTTTTTAAACCGTGCCTGTCCTTTGATCAGATTAATCTCCGGATGGGTTGCCAGAATATTTTCATATTTGGCCGCTCTGAGTTCATCGACTCTGGCTTGTTGCTGGGCAACCAGTTGCTTGCGGTTTATCGTTGGCTGCTGTTTTCTAATGCCGGGAAACGCATGATTTTTTTGTAAGTGGGCGATATGCGCCGCACGAATCATGATTTTGGAAGGGACACAACCGATATTCACGCAAGTGCCGCCAATGATCGGATTGCGTTCAATCATCGTCACGTTGGCGCCCTTTTCCACCGCTTTCAGGGCGCAGGCGAAAGCGCCCGAACCACTGCCGATGATCGCCACATGCAGCGGCTTGCCATTGTTGGCAGCCGTCGTTTTTTTATCGGCTCCGGGCGTTTTGTCGCCGATCTCTTTAACCTGATAACCTTTTTGCGCAATTTGCTCAAGCAGTGATTCAAGAGAAGTTTCACCGGTAACCGTCAGCATAGCACTGCCTTCCGGGTAAGAAACTTTAATTTCAACGCCATCAAGCGCATTGAGTTTTTTCTCGATACCATCAGCACAGCTTGGACAGGTCATGCCGTCAATTTTCAGTTTTTTGGTCCACATCAGGATTTCCTTTTCTAGCACAGCACAAGAAGCCTTTTATATCAAAAAGATAGCATAGAAACGCAAGTAAAAACGGCCATAACAGAAAGCCCACTAGCTTAAATACAGTTTCAATATCCATAATGGTCTTCGATTTAACAACAACGTGTTGAAACTGAACATTCATCTGATTCGGCCTTTTTGTTATCAACCTCTTTAACCTGATAACCTTTTTGTACAATGTGTTCAAGCAGTGATTCAAGACGGGTTTCACCGGTAACCGCCAGGATGCCGATACCTTCCGGGTACGAAACTTTAATCTCAACACCCTCAAGCGCATTGAGTTTTTTCTCGATACCATCAGCACAGCTTGGACAGGTCATACCGCCAATTTTTAATTTTGTAGTCCACATAATGATTCCTTGAATTACTTTGGCTGATGAACAGTCGCCGGGTAACCGGCATTAGTAGTCGCTTTAATCAAAGCTTCTATGCTGGTTTTTTGCGGATCAAACGTGACATCTGCCATTTTAGTATCCCCATCGACATTTACCTTTTGTACACCATCGACACCCTGCAAAGCCTTTTTAATGGTGATTTTACACATCGCACAGGTCATGTTCTGCATAGCTAATGTGACGGATTGGCTGCTTTGCTTTTGCACAGAAACAGTTGCCTCGGCATGGGCTGTCTGCATTAATAAAGATGCGGCCAACAAGCTCAACGTTAAACATACGGTTTTAATAGTCATCATTATTCTCCTTAATCCATAAAAAACGGGGCATACCAGGGAAATGTCAACAGCAGCAAGATCAACGCCGAGCCAATCCAGAAGATCATCCGTTGCTTGTGCTTGACTTCGGGTAATGCACAGGCCTCGCCCTCTTCACAGCTATCCGGTATCAAATAGAGTTTGCGATACCCCAAACCAATAAAAATCAGGGTTACAATAATAAAATAAGGCCTGACCGTTTCCATTGAAGTGAAGGCGCTCATCCAAGCGCCGCCAATCCCTAAGGAAATAAGCAGCAAAGGGCCGACACAGCAGACCGATGCGCCAATGGCCGCTAACACGGCGCCAATGCCTAGCCAGGATGGGTCTTCTGTGGGTGGTGTTTCATGTTCTGTAGTCATAAGCATTTTCCTAAATAAAAACCAAGCGTCTGATAACCTGCATCCAGCGAGGGCATAAGATGAATGCGGAGAATGTCAGATTTTGAAAGTTCGGATAAGAGTCTAAACCCTGTACTACAGAACAGAGTCAAGCGGAATTTACATTATTTTTGTGGGTGTAGAGACGCAATGTTTTGCGTCTCTACGTTATTCGAAAGCGCATCGATGAGGGAACAATGTTCTGCAGAAGAATCACTCTGGCAGCGTTTCACCAGCGCATCCAATACACTGCGAAGCGCCGTTAAATCCTGTATTTGTGCATCGATTTGCCGACATTTCTGTTCGGCAATTTTTCTCACATCGGCGCAATGGTCGTCATCAAGCGATAACAGCTGGGCAATTTCTTTTAAGGTAAAACCCGCTTGTTGAGCACGTTTGATAAACCGGATTCTGGTGATGGCATGGGCTGGATAGTGCCGAAAACCGGTACCGGGTTTACCGGGTTCATCCAGCATACCGATGCGCTGGTAATAACGGATGGTTTCAACAGTGACTTCGGCTTGTTTGGCTAGATTGCCAATCGTAAGTTTCATCTTTGCACCAGCATGTGTGTTTCAGAAAGCGACTAATGATGTGATGCGCGGTTGATGGGTCCGATGCAAAACGCACTGCCTGATTTGCATCCAGCATAGCGGTTCACAAGCCACATCAAGAGCGGGAACGTATCGAATATAGTCTATATGAATGTCTTCTTTTCAGCCAATTGTGCATAGTTACGAAGGTATAGTGAAGAAATGGGTTTTGTCTTGAACGATTTCAGCATGAAACTTTATGACTTATGCACAGGGACACTTAATCCAGTGTCTCTGATTTGATGTTACTCATTTACGAAGGAATCCTTACGGTCACCCAATTTCAGTACACCCAATTTAACCATCAAATACGCTTACTTCAGACGCTAGCTCGGTTATTCGTTCCACTGCACCTCAAACCCCAATTCCACGACTCACCTAAAACCAGGGACGAAATCAGGTCAAAATTGGTTAGTGGTTGTAATAGCTCATCAACATAGTGGTTCAGCTTTACAAAATCCGTGCTCAATTCTTTTTCTTGCAGCTTTTCCTTCAATTTAGTCGATGCATTGAAAATCAATGCTTGTGGTGGCGACAGTTCGGCGGACATGGCGCATGGCATTGACAGTAACCCCAGCAACACTAAAAAGCTGGCTAACACGTTGTGGTAATTCTTCATAAAACCTTTCCTGTTTGTTATTTCTTTGCTCTTTTAAGCATTAGAAGTTAATAATTTAGCTTTAACTTATCCGGCCTTATGGAGTGTCGTTCATTTTGGGTTTGCCGAAAGGCCTGTTTGCTTCGACAAAAATCTCCCGATACCAACCGAAGGGCCAAAATATCTCCTGATGACAATATATTCATTTAATGGCCGAACAATAGCGGATATTATTGTTGGATAGCATGTATTCAACAACGGTACTGTGGCGGATATAAAAATCCTCCTTAAGGCGGAACGTTACTCCGGCTTAAGGATTAACCTGGGGCGATATTTTGCAATCGCATAAGCGTCCATCCAATAAACTGGCTGTTAAAGTCGTATGCTGCGAACGCAATTACGAGGTCAGTAAATGATGCCGCCATGCATACGCGGTGGCTTGGGTACGATCCGTCAAATATAACTTGGACAGAATATTGCTGACATGGGACTTCACGGTTTTATCACCAATGCCCAGCTTCTCGGCAATCAACACATTCGAAAGCCCTTGGGCAAGCAATAGCAGGACTTGCATCTCCCGGTCACTGAGTTCCTCATGGAACGGACGGTCAATGTGGCGGCGCGACATGGCGGCCATCAACAAGGTTGCGATGCGTGGACTTAGGGTGCTTTCGCCACGTCCGGCAGCGCGAATTGCCGCCACTAGTTCATCAGGGTCGGTGTCTTTCAGCAGATAAGAAAGTGCCCCGGCCTGAGTGGCCTCGACCACGGTTTGCTCGGTTTCAACCGAAGTGAGGATAACGATTTGGGTGTGTGGGCTTGATTTTTTGATGCGTTTGGTGGCCTCAATGCCATCCATATCCGGCATGACGATATCCATCAAGACAACATTGGGCAAAAGTACTGTGGACAACTCAACGGCCTCCCGGCCGCTGGGTGCAGTTGCCAGCATTTTAATATCCTTCTCGGACGACAATAAGGCAACCAAGCCCCGGCAGACTACGCCGTGGTCGTCGGCGGCGATAAGGGTGATAAACGGTTCTGGATTAGGTACCACTCAGTTGTTCCTCCCACGTCATTGCAATAGTTGTTCCCTGGCCTAGGGCAGTTTCGATTGAAAACGTGCCAGCGGGGAGTGAGTCGGCGCGCTCGCGCATCGATAGGAGTCCTGTCCCTGTGGTGGGGAGAGTCAGATTGAATCCCATGCCATTGTCGTCTATCCGCAACTTGAAACGTGTTCCTGATAGATCTAAGCGTATATTGATTTCCATTGCGCCGCCGTGCCGTATGGCATTGGTGACGCTTTCCTGGATTACCCGGCTTACCACAAAAAACTGGCTGTCTGGCAGCTTTAAATCCGGCGGAATGACGCAATGGATAGGCACATTGAAATTCCGCTCCAGATTTTGGCATAATGCAAGAAGGTTCATCCCAGATCCCTCCTGTTTTGGGCCGACAATCCGCAGTTCCGAAATAACGCCAACGAGTTGCACTTGCGCCTGTTTCAAGATATTCCTTGCTTCAAGGAGATAAGGTTTCGCCTCGCCCAAATCCGGTGCCTTGGAATAGATGGCCGCCAATTGTAGCGATAGCGCGAACAGGTTCTGCTTTACGGTATCATGCAGTTCCCGCGCCATGCGTGTCCGCTCATCTTGGATCGCAGTCTCTTGTTTTAGGCCAAGCAATTCTTTTAACTGCCCCGCCATTCTATTTAAGTGCCGACTATGATCGGATAATTCATCGTCGTCGTTATCGATAATGCGCCGGTCTAAGTCCCCCTCACGCCACGCACTACTTACTGATGTGATGTGCCGTAAGCGCCAGATTAAATTTTTGGAGGCTAAATAGCCACTCATCACGATGCAAAGGGTAATGATGAGAGGCATGAGTTCCGAAATCCAGCCTTCGTCACGAGAAAACTGCTTGGCGATGCTGAATTTTGCCGTGACCAGCAAGGCCACACGCCCTTTCGATGTCGGCTCACGAGAGCTCAGTGGGATAGTGATAAAAACAGCATCGGGCACATTATCAGGGGCAAACGCTTCGCCGCCCGCAACTGCGGTACGATGTGTCATTAGTAATGCGATACCACGTTCATCGGTGCTATCCAAATCTTGCGCCATGGGGCGGTCTTTTTCGTCAAACACCACATAGCTTGTCTTTGGATCACTGGAAGAACGTATGTGATCCGCCATCGAATTGTTTTGCGTCATATTTTCCCGAACCAACAGATCATCAATAATTTCAGGCGTATCGGCTATGTCATGCGTAGATAGCGCCCCACTTTCTATTAAGCGCTGTATGGGTTTCAGGCGTTCGGTCATTGAACCTAAAACATAGGCGGGCCGCATCGCTTCATTAAAGTCATGCAAATGGTTGATGGTATCAAAAACCGACATCATCGCCGAAATGCCGAATACAGTGACTACGGTGTAAATGATAGTCAGCTTGAACCAGAAGCGTTTGGTAAAGGCTGGACGATGTAATGCTATAAATTTTTTCATGCAACCAATATATCTCAAAAAAACTTGTTTTACTTCACCCATGAGGCGGATCGTAACTCCGCCTTAAGGAGGATTATTATGTCCATCCCAGTACCGTTGTCGAATCCAAGCCATCCCGTAATAATGTCACTCAGGTCATATTCAGGCTGCGCGCACGATCACCTGCGTAGATTTTTACTCCAAAACTATCACTTACAGGTTAACGCCATGAAACTTAACAAAACCAAGACACTCATTACAGCAACAACGCTGACTTTACTTAATGCTTGCGCCTCATTGCCATCTAATGATTTGAGAGACCCTTATGAAGGCTGGAACAGGAAAGTCCAGTCGTTCAATGATACTGCCGACAATTATGTGATGAAACCGGTAGCAAAGGGTTATAAATGGGCAATGCCCGATTTTGCCGAACAGGGCGTGTCGAATTTTTTTAGTAACATCGAGGATATAGGCGTAATTGTCAATTCGGCTTTACAAGGGAAGCTTTCCCAAACTGGTTCGGATACCGCTAGGCTGCTTGTTAACACAACAGCCGGCGTAGGCGGCTTGTTTGATGTTGCAACCCATATCGACTTACCGAAACACGATGACAACTTCGATAAAACCTTTGGTGCTTGGGGCTTGGATACGGGGCCTTATCTGGTGCTGCCGATTTTTGGGCCGAGTTCGGTTAGGGGTTTTGCCGGAATGGCCTTTGATATGGCAATTGATCCGACCAATTACGTAGGCGGATCAGCCATCGGCATGGTCAATGCCGTCAATATCGTGGATAAGCGTGCGGATATGCTGCCGATGGATAAAGTTGTTGATGAAGCTGCCACGGACCGTTACGAGTTCTTCAAGAATGCATACCTTTCACGTGACAATCCAACAGACGAGAACGGCGATAGCCATGAAAACCATTCCTTAAAACTCGAAGAAGTTGATAAGCCATGATGTTATGGATCAACCCCTCCCATATGAAGTACTAGTATCCCTATTCGCCTGAAATAGATGGTTTTGAAGTTAATGCGAATTGCCGTAAATCGCTATAGGAACACCTGTTAAGCCAATTGCCAACGCTTAATTACTATCCCGTCCAATCATTAGAGGTAAGAATATGAAACCAAATAAAATAGTAGGCTATTTCGGAATGTTAGCCGTATTTTGTTATTCTACTAGCTTATGGGCGCTGGAAAGCGACCCCAGCCAACCCATCACCATAGATTCCAACACCGCCGCCTATGATAATGTCACCGCCACCAGCACCTACACAGGTAATGTAGTTTTTGTGCAAGTCAGTATCTTAGTCAATTCGGACAAGCTGGTGGTCTACTTTGTCGATGGCGATGCCGAAAAATTAGTGTTTACTGGCGATAAGGCAAAATTTAAACAAATGCCCAATCCAGGTGCCGAAGAAATTATGGGCGGGACCTTAACGGGAGAATATTTCCCTAAGAAAAACCTATTGGTACTTATTGAAGATGCCGTCATCTGGCAAGGAACGGCCACCTATGCCAGTGACTTTATCGAATATGACAGCAAGCGTGCTATCGTGAAAGCGGGTGAAAAAACCTCAGATGCCAAGCGTGTCCATATCTTGTTGCAGCCTAGGAAACAGGCCGAAAATAAAACAGCCGCTAAGTTGACTGACACCAGTAGCAGCAAAACACCCGACCAAAACCACGCAACATCTTCACCAACCACTTAGGAAGCCTCTAAATGAAGTCCTATTCAATCCTTGAAATTAACGATGTCCTAAATGGTGTGATTTTGGGTGCAACAGACCAAATAATAACCGCGCCTGAACAAATGGAATGTGCAAAACGCAGCGAGATTTCGTTTATTGGCGACAAAAAATACGAAAAACTTTGGCCCACATCAAAAGCGGCGGCGGCCATTGTCAATGAAGACATTTCGATTATGCCTGGATTTAATCGGGCTTTTATCAAGGTTAAAAACGCTGATCTGGCGATGTCGCAAGTCTTGGCGCTGTTTGCGTCACCTATACCACTCTTCGCTAGCGACATTCATCCAACCGCCGTGATCGATAAAACTACCATCGTAGGAAGCTGCGCAAAGATTGGTGCCGGATGTTACCTAGGTCCGAATGTGGTCATCGGCAATAATACTACTATTTATCCGAACGTCACCATCATGGATGACTGCACCATCGGCAACAACACCGTGATTTGGTCAGGGGCTGTCATTCGGGAACGTTGTCATATCGGCCATGATTGCATTATCCATCCCAATGCCACCATTGGGGCCGATGGCTTTGGTTTCAGGACTTGCCCAGAACGGGGTCTGGCAAAAATCCCACAAATAGGCAATGTGGTTATCGGTAATGGCGTTGAAATTGGAGCCAACTCCTGCGTCGATAGGGGCAAATTCAGTTCAACTGTAATTGGGGATGGCTGCAAAATCGATAATTTGGTTCAGATTGGCCATAACAGCAAACTGGGGCGCTTTTGTATTATGGCAGGGAATAGCGGCCTGGCAGGGTCGGTAACCTTAGGGGACGGTGTTGTTATCGGCGGCAGCGCGTCGATTAAAGACCATGTCACTATCGGTGACGGTGCGATTATTGGTGCGGGTTCCGGTGTCATCGGCGATGTTGCTGCTGGCTTAACCATGCTGGGTTATCCGGCCGTCGAAGCGCGTACAGCCCTCAAACAATGGGCTCTTTTGAAAAGAATGGTTCTGGATTATCGAAAATAATCCATGTATAACATAAGCTTAATACTAGTGAATTTCTAGACAGGTATTTTGTCATTTAATGTTGACCCCGTTTCTCCTAGTAGGTAATTTGGCTCTATGTGATTTATCGTGGGCAGAATGCTTAAGATTGTTTACACAGGGTTATGCAAAAATAAGCCAGTTCGTCCTGAGCTTGTCAAAGGAAGCTTGTCGAAGGATGGACGGGGTTACATTGAGCCAAGGGAAACTTTTATTGACAGTTAGGCAATCAACCATAAAAGAGCACTTGCCAAATTGCCCTAACTGGTTGAAAGTAAGTATAAAGTAGGCGAATATGGAGGCATAATAAATCTCCTGCAGTAAACGAAAATGTCTGAAATTAATTTTCAGGTTTTGGGAAATATCTCTTAACCAAATTTGATACTTGCTTTACTGCAAAAGTGGTTCCTACTTTCAAAAAATCAAACAGTGTGGCAATTACTTCTAAAGTACTCATGCCTTTAAATCTGTTTGCAAGTAATTGCGGAAGCAGTAAGCCTAGTATTAATCCGATGAATGTAATGTCGGAAAAATCCGGTTCTTGAGTCACTAATGGTGCAACAGGGTTTGGACTTGTTGGCACTATTGATTGTGTCGCTGGTTCGGCGGTCATCTGATTAGCGGCACTGAGTAATTCGGGTAGCGTTATACCAATTCCAATAAGTTTTCATATTTGAAGCATAGGTTTATACTTGAGACTTAAAGTAAAATCACAAGAAGGGAGGTAGCCATCTCACGCCCAAAACAATTCCCCTTATCGCTCCAAGCGCATGATTTTCATCTGCTTGCAAAGAACGAAGCCCATGCTCGTACACGGATTAGATTCTTAGGTATGGCTCACCTTAAAGATGGATTGAGCATTAGCGATGTTGCAAAGGCTTTGCGTGTTCACGAGACCACTATCCATGGTTGGGTACAACGATTTAGTGCCCAAGGGCTGGAAG